>Ga0114939_10001646_pt1 | contig 17368 bp, 16 predicted proteins | sample AshMeaCrysSpring_FD_87196 | JGI IMG/M metagenome (GOLD analysis project Ga0114939, IMG submission 87196) | Groundwater microbial communities from Big Spring, Nevada to study Microbial Dark Matter (Phase II) - Ash Meadows Crystal Spring | ecosystem: Environmental > Aquatic > Deep subsurface >...
AAAGGATTTTGCTGACATACGATCCTATATTGCTACCATGCAGAAGCAAGGATATTCAATCATTCAGGCAATTGAAGAAGCCCTAATGGGATATCCAAAGAAATTATTGGCCTGAATAGTTACTCCTATGTTATTAATTGGACTTGAACAAACAATAGGACAGCAGCGAATGTTTGAACTGCTAGCATATTTAGTTAACAATACAAAAAAACCAACTTAAATATCAATACATTAAAAACATCGGTATTGGACATAGGTATGACAATTGAAGAATGGAATAGGTTTGAAAGTAACTATATTAAAAGTAGTAATTGTTTGACATTAGTTAAATCAAAATTATAAAATTGGCAGGTAACATTGTATTGGCAATAGTGGTGGCGGACAGTTGTATACTCAACCTTTGTAATACTATGAGGCATTTGTGCAAATGTTGGACTGACATTTTCCAAATTCACCACCATGGCCAACTTGTAAACCGCTGGCACAATTCTAATTAGACATAAAGCCGAATATAAAATGCGGAAATTAATATTGATTTTATTTATTATTATGCTCTGCTTTGAAGGAACTGCACAGGCATCTTCCATTTTTCTTTTATCGTTTTGATTTTTCACTCGGAATAGGTGCAGGTTTTTTCTTTGGAATTTTTGTATGCTCAGTAATTTTGACTTACATCTACAATTCGAGCAAAGGATTTCTATTTCCAGTTATGATCTTCCATTTTTTAAATAATTTCTGTTCAGAATTTGATAAGGAAATCATAGTTGCAGTTATAAGCACAGGGTTCATTTTTATTGCTATCTATGTGTTTAAAAAATTTGGGATGGATAATTTGAGTTTAACCAACAGGCAACGAAACTATTTTATAGGTGATGAATAAGCGACCGCATAACGAGGGTGTCATTAGTGGGCAGATAGTGAAAAGGAACATTCGGATAAAGAATAAATCTTGTTGTTGGCTCACTGTTTCCGGTTACAAAAGCGCACTAACGCGAAACCCGAAAGTATTTCTTGCTCAATAATGATCAATTGTTCACCAACGCATACCTTCTCACCCCACAAATAGTCATCTCATCCAGCAAGTCTATTACCTGCCCATAGCTGGCATCGTCAGCAGGTTTTATTTGTACAAACAGTTTGTCATCATTGCCATTATTGGCCAGCAGGTTGTTTCTTACGCCTAGTAGTTTTGCGCGCAGCAGGCTCCGGGCATTCCACGATATGGAGTCAGGCTTGGCTGCATCGCCCACGGCAAAACCAATATGCCCGGCATGCGCATAAAGCGTAATCGCACCGGAACCTGCCACTTTCATGGAGTCTTTCGAATCGACAGGCAACAGCAGCTTCATGGCGGTTTGCGTGCTCATGGTAGTGGTAAAAATAAAGAAGGTAATGAGCAGAAAGCCGAGGTCAACCATGGGAGTAAGGTCTACCCGGCCGCCCGGTGCGCGGCCAGCTCGTGCAGTGGTTTGTATTTCTTGCATAGCGGTTGATATTTATATCTTATTCAGATGCGGTTATGCTTTCTTTCCATAAACCAGGACAGCACTCGTTGGTACCATGTATGTTGTTTGTTGGAAAATAATGACCCTGCCGCGGAGTCTTTTCTTTTTGCCTGCCTTCGGAATTTTGGTATATTTACAAAGCTTAATTATCACACTAAAACGTATTGCCATGCCAGCTACTAAAAGCCAGCGAAAAGCTTTTCAGCATTTTCTCGAATCCTGCCGTGTAAAACACGGAAAGAAAATATCGCTTGACAAAGACTTTGTGACGGATTTTGATAACAAAATGGTGAGTAAGGAGGAAGGGCAGCGCATATTGGAAGAGGGCCTTGTGAACCTGGCCAAGATGCAGGATAAGCTATATGCCCACGACCAGTATAATGTGCTGATTGTGCTGCAGGCTATGGATGCCGCAGGCAAAGACGGCGCTATCAAGCACGTAATGAGTGGCCTCAACCCCTCTGGTGTAAAGGTGGCCAGCTTTAAAGCGCCAAACAAGGAAGAACTGGACCACGACTACCTGTGGCGCCATTACAAGGCACTGCCCGCCCGCGGCGAAATTGTCATATTCAACCGGTCACATTACGAAAATGTACTGGTAACACGCGTGCACCCCGAATACATTTTAGGAGAGAAACTCCCTCAGGTACAGTCTGTAAAAGACATTGACAAGCACTTTTGGGAAAAGCGCTACCAGCAGATCAACAACTTTGAAAAGCACCTGCACGAAAATGGCACTATCATCCTGAAGATCTTTTTGCATGTAGGTAAAAACGAACAGAAAAAGCGCTTCCTGGAGCGGATAGACAACCCCGACAAAAACTGGAAATTCAGCATAGCCGATGCCAAAGAGCGCAACCATTGGGACGCCTACATGGAAGCTTACGAGGAAATGCTGAGCGCTACCAGTACCTCCTATGCACCATGGTATGTGCTGCCTGCCGATGACAAATGGTTTACCCGGCTATGCCTTGGCGGCATCATCTATTCCGAATTTGAGCGCCTCGGCTTCGATTACCCTACTGTAAGCGAAGAACAAAAGCAGGCCCTGCAACTGGTAAAGCAGGAATTGCTGGCAGAAGCTGGGGGAAAGAAGAAGGATAAGGATAAGGATAAGGTTGAGGTTAAGGCTGAGGCGAAGGTTAAGGTTAAGGGTAAGAAAGGGTGATACAGACTCGATCACGTGCTGATTCATCCGCTTGTAAACAAAGTGCTTTATCCCGTTTGTAATGGGTGGCGATGGGGCATTCAGCGATGGGTGTAGTGTAACACAAGTATGTCAGGTAGTTAGCCGGTCTTCTTGTTGCCCGCCCAGCCACTCCTTCACTTCCTCATCGCTTACCTGACCAAAGTCTTCGTAAAAGCCCCCCACGCCAATAAAATGGTCTGGGGTGTACAGGCACACGATTTCGTCTACAGCGCAGCTTAGTTTTTCGATGGCCAGGTGTGGTGCTACGGGTATTGCTATCACTATTTTTTCGGGTCCCGATTTCCTGAGCGACTTAACGGTTACCATCAGCGTGTTGCCTGTGGCAATGCCATCGTCTACCAGTATTATTGTTTTGCCTTGCAAAGGCAGTGGCTGCCTGCTGCCCATGTACTGCACATACATTTCCTGCAGGTTTTGCCGCAGGCGTTTCGTTTCGCGTTCCAGGTAGCCTGCCGATACATCTTCATGGGCGATGATAAAGCTGTCGGTAAGCGTTACGGCGCCAATGGCGTATTCCTTGTTGAGCGGATGGCCTATCTTTTTGCTCATCAGCAGGTCTACGGGCAGTTGCAATTCGGCACCTATAATACAGCCCATGGATACCCCACCTCGTGGCACGGCAAGTACTACCCCGTTGGCTTTTTTGTAATGCTGCAGCTTTTGTGCCAGCTGGTGGGCGGCATCTTCGCGGTTGCGGAAAATCATAGCCGGATAGTTGAAGCTGGTGACGAAATGGGAGTGCAATAATGCTGAAACCAGGCAGTAGCCAGCAGGGCTACCTCGTGCAGCTTGCCAGGTTCTTCAAACAGGTGTGTGGCGCCATCTATAATAGCCAGTTTTTTGGGGCATTGCAGGGCCTGTAGCGCCTGGCCGTTCAGTTGTAGTACGGTTGGGTCCAGGCTGCCTATCATAAGCAGGGTAGGTGCCTGTACTTGAGGCAAACTATCCATGGCCATATCGGGCCGGCCACCGCGGCTTACCACGGCAGCAATTTGACCGGGTAGCTGTGCGGCGGCGCCCAATGCTGCTGCTGCGCCGGTGCTAGCCCCAAAGTAGGCTATACGGCGGCCTGCTGCTTCGGGTTGATGCTGCAGCCATCGTGTAGCAGCCATCAGCCTGTTGGTAAGCAGGGGTATGTTAAAGCGGTTGTCGTAGTCTTCGTCCTCGGCTGGTGTAAGCAGGTCCAACAGCAGGGTGCCTATGCCGGTCTGCTGCAGCCAATGGGCCACCTGCCGGTTGCGCGGGCTGTGCCGGCTACTGCCACTGCCATGCGCAAACAGCACGATGCAACTCGCTCTTTCGGGTACGCATAAGTCGCCCGCAAGCACAGGGCCTTCTGTGCCTATATGCACTGCCTTTGTGTATACCGTTATCATGGCAGGGCCAGTTTGGTTGGCCTCACCAAATTTACCCCTTTTTTTGCCAGCGGCAGGCATGACCTTGCTCATGAATAGCTACAAACAACTGCTGTAAACTTGCAGCCGGCGCTGCACTGCCCTACTGCCTATTTTGCTTCCGGTTGTATGGTGTTAAAGTTCGTGAACAGCACCTGCTGCCGTTGTTGCCAACCGTGGCAATGCAATAGGTTTGCCGCCTATTTAACAAATCCATATTGCTGATTATGAAAAAATTATTTGCCGTAATGCTGGTGCTGGGCAGCCTGTATGCCCGCGCCGACGAAGGCATGTGGCTGCCCCACCTGCTGGGCCAGCAGCGCTATGCCAATATGAAAGCCAAAGGGCTGAAACTAACTGCTGAACAGCTTTACAGCATCAACAAACCTTCGGTAAAAGATGCTATCGTAATTTTTGGCGGTGGCTGCACCGGCGAAATTGTTAGCGCCGAAGGCCTGGTGTTTACCAACCACCACTGCGGCTATGGCGCCATATCGGGCGCCAGCACGGTAGAGCACAACTACCTGCGCGATGGTTTTTATGCCAAAACCAAGGCCGACGAAATACCCGCCCCGGGTCTCAGCGTTACCTTTTTAGTGAAAATAGACGATGTAACCGCCCAGGTAATGGACAGTATGAAGCAGTACACACCCTGGGATAGATGGGCTGTGAGCCGCGACAGCGTGTTGGCCCGTATAGCCCGTAAGGCCACCGAGGGCAGCGGCTACACCGGCAGGGTGTACAGCATGTTTCGCGACAACCAGTTTTTGCTCTACACTTTTGAAACCTTCCGCGATGTGCGCCTGGTAGGCACCCCGCCCGAAAGCGTAGGCAAGTTTGGCGGCGATACCGACAACTGGGAGTGGCCCCGCCATACCGGTGACTTCAGCATCTTTCGCATATATATGGGTGCCGATGGCAAGCCCTCCGATTACAAAAAGGAAAACGTACCCTACAAAGCCAAATACTTCCTGCCTATTAGCCTCAAGGGCGTAAAAGAGGGCGACTTCAGCATGATATTTGGCTACCCCGGCGGCACCAACCGCTACGAAACCAGCTTTGGGGTAAAAATGGCAACTGAGGTGCGCAATCCCTCCTTTGTGTATATGCGCGACATACGCCTGAAAGCCATGTGGGCCGAAATGCGCAAAAGCGAAGCCAACAAGCTGCAGTAGGCCAACGCCTATGCCGGGCTGGCCAACTACTGGAAGTTTTATGATGGTGATACCAAGCAATTGCGCAAGTACGATGTATATGGCACCAAGCAAAAGCAAGAGGCTGCCCTGAGCGCCTGGGCCAAGCAAAATAACAAAGCAGAGTATGCCGGTTTGTCGAATGATTTTAGTCATGCCTACGATGCCTGGATGCCTTTTGAAAAGGGCCGTGTGTACTACGAAGAAGGCCTGGCTGGCAGCGGCCCCCGCTATGCCAGTGGCCCCCTGCTGTACCGCTTTGCCGGCAGGCTGGAGCGCATAGAGCGCATGCTGGTACGCACCGGCGAAAGCCAGGCCAGCCTGCGCCGCGATCTGGAAGCGCTTACCAAAGACCGCACCACCTTGCTTACCACCCTGAACCGACTAAGCGAACAGGCCATGATGGCACAGGTGCTGAAGGCATACTATACCGATATACCGGCCGACCAGCAGCCCACACAGCTGTACGCCAATATTAAGCGCAGCTTTGGCGACCTGAAAGATGATGCTACCTACAAAGCCTACATCGGCAGCGTGTTTGCCAACACCATGATACTCGACGATGCCAAGTGGAACGCCTTTGTAGCCAACCCCGACGGATCGGTGCTGCAAAACGACCCCGCCTACGCGCTGAACAAAGCATTTCGTGAAAACTGGATGCGCGTCAAACCGCAGTACGATATGTTTAACACACGCCTTGCCGAGTTGAGCCACCTGTACCTGAAAGGCTCGCTGGAAATGAATAAGGGCAAGGCCTTGTACCCCGATGCCAACAGCAGCATGCGTACCAGCTATGGTAAAGTGGCATCGTACCGCCCCCGCGATGGCGTACGCTACGACTATGTAACCACCGCCAGCGGCATATTGGATAAGTACAAGCCCGGCGACCCCGAGTTTGACCTGCCTGCCAGCCAGGTAGAAATGCTGCGCAAAAAAGACTTTGGTCCCTATTCCGATGCACAGCGCGGCGATTTGGTGGTGTGCTACATAACCACCGACGATATTACAGGCGGCAACAGCGGCAGCCCCGTGCTCAACGCCAATGGCGAGTTGATAGGCCTGGCCTTTGACGGAAATTACGAAGCCCTGAGCCATAAAATCAATTTCGACAAGGATATGTGCCGAACCATATGTGTGGACATCCGCTACGTGCTATGGTGCGTGGATAAACTGGGCGGCGCGCAGAACATAATTAAGGAGCTGAAGATTGTGAAGTAGGTTTCATTATTTTAATGACTTATGTAAAAGGCCGGCTACCGCGTAAAGAGGTAGCCGGCTTTTTTCTTTTAAAGTGTCCTCATGATTTTTTGACGCATGTGGTGGTAAACAAATGTTTCGCTTCTTTCTTGAATCACGAATGTGTGGCTCAACTATGGTACTTAGTACATTCGACCCCTTCAGGGTCGTGACGTGGTGGATTTATCATTCCGCTTCTATAAACATTCGACCCCTTCGGGGTCGGCACAGGTTTTGTTTGTCATTCCGTTGCTATAAACATATGAACCCTTCGGGTTCAGGTGGGCCAGGCAATGAGCATTCTTTGCAAAATCGGCCGGAAAGCTGCGAATATGCTGGGCAAAGGGCTGAAAATAAATATGAACATAATTGATGCGTGCAGGATGAAATTAGGTGGTGGCCTTCATCCCGAAGGGATGACATGTTTATAGAAAACGATAGAGCAACGGATACCACGACCCCGAGGGGGTCGAATGTTTTCTCCAATGTTGCTCAGCAAAAGAATCATGTCGTCGCTTTGTTTCGCAACTTGTATGTGCTGATAAGGATGCATTATGCATGAATGATGAAAATTCTATTGCCGTTCCTTCATGCCGAAGGGATGACATGTTTATAGAAAACGACGGCAAACCGGAGGCCACGACCCCGAAGGGGTCGAATGTATAAACTCCCTTTACGAATCATGAATTCCCATTCTTCATTCAATCCATTCAAACAAATACTCATCTTTAAACTCAATTTCAAATAACCTTAAAAGCGCTGTGTATTCATCACGAATTGTGTGCTTCTTATGATGCTGCTTCTGGTTCATAATGTATCTAATCACATCGTCCAATGCTGAATGGTTATAAGAAAATGCTCCAAATCCCTCCTGCCAGGAAAAATTTCCTCTTATGAATTGTTTGTTATCGATGAATGCATTTGATGCCTTCTTTACTTCCCGCACCAAATCGCTTAAACAACAGGACGGTCTCATCCCAATGAGGAAATGAATATGGTCGGGCATTCCATTGATAGCAAGCATTTTCTGCTTCTTGTTGGTAACGATGCCTGTAATATATTTATACAATTCTTCCTCCCACGAAGGCTGTATCAAACTCTCTCTGCCTTTTACGGCAAAAACGACCTGAAGGTAACTCTGCGAGAATGTTCCGGACATTTACGATGTGATTTTTAGTTACAGATAAAACAAGTTTTAATTAGTAACGAATTCACGCCGGTTGCAGCGCCTCTATCTCTGCAAGGTTCGCCGTCAATTCTTCTTCAGTAAAAAAGTGGTCGCTCAGCTTGCCATCGAAGTAATCGGCGTAGGCCTGCATGTCTACAAAGCCGTGGCCGCACATATTGAACAAGATGGTTTTAGCTGTGCCTTCAACCTTTGCCTGGTTGGCTTCGCGTATTACCTGCGCAATGGCGTGCGTGGCCTCGGGTGCGGGTATAATGCCTTCGGCTCTGGCAAATTTTACCCCAGCGTCAAAGCACTCCAGTTGCTGCAGGGCCTGCGCTTCTATCAGCCCGTCTTTCAGTAGTTGGCTGCATATCACGCTGGCGCCGTGGTAGCGCAGCCCGCCGGCATGAATGGCTGCCGGCCTGAAGTTGTGGCCCAGCGTGTACATGGGCAGCAGGGGCGTGTAGCCGGCGGTGTCGCCAAAGTCGTAGCGAAATACACCCTTGGTAAGCTTGGGGCAGCTGGCGGGCTCTACGGCAACGCACCGTACGTTGCGCTTGCCCTGCAGTTTGTGCTGCAAAAACGGGAATGAGATGCCCGCAAAGTTGGATCCGCCACCCAGTGGGGCAATTACAATGTCGGGAAAATCGCCGGCATATTCCATTTGTTTGATAGACTCCTGGCCTATGATAGTTTGGTGCATCAGCACATGGTTGAGCACCGAGCCCAGCGAATACTTGGTGTCTTCGTCGGCCACAGCACGCTCTATGGCTTCGCTGATGGCAATGCCCAGGCTGCCGGTGCTGTTGGGGTCTTGCGCCAATATGTTGCGGCCTGCCTGTGTGCGGTTGCTGGGCGAGGCGTACACTTCGGCGCCAAAGGTGTTCATCATAATCTTGCGGTAGGGCTTCTGGTCGTAGCTGATGCGCACCATGTATATCTCGCACTGCATGTCAAACTGTGCACAGGCAAAGCTGAGGGCGGTACCCCACTGCCCGGCGCCGGTTTCGGTGGTAATACGCTTTACGCCCTGCATTTTGTTGTAGTAAGCCTGTGGCACGGCTGTATTAGGCTTGTGGCTACCGCTGGGGCTTACACCTTCGTACTTATAATAAATTTTGGCGGGCGTGTCCAGCATCTTCTCCAGGCCATAGGCCCGCATCAGGGGCGTGGGGCGCCAAATGCGGTAAATGTCGCGCACCGCATCTGGTATTTCAATGTACTGCTCGGCGCACACCTCCTGCTTTATCAGTTCCATCGGAAAAATGGGCGCCAGGTCTTCGGGGCCCACCGGCTGTTTGGTGCCCGGGTGCAGCGGCGGCAAAGGTTTGTTGGGCATATCGGCCACCACGTTGTACCAGTGGGTGGGCATTTCGCTTTCGTTCAGGAAGATCTTTTTGGTAGGCATAATTGCTGATGTTTTTTCAAAGCTTGAAAATAGTGCTTTGAAATAATGCGTTCAGTTATTGTGCAATGATTTTGGCCCGTAAGGGCAATGTCATTAAGTCAAGATCCTTTAAGCCGGGAAGCCGGTAAGGACGCAAAGATTTCTGGAAGGTAGTGGAACCCACCTTACCGTACCCTTACCGTTTTCGAAAGTCCGCAGGACTCCTTGGGAGAGTCCTTTAGACTTTCTGACTTCCCGGCAGCTATTTCGCTTGACTAAATTACATTGCCGTAATAGCTTTTTCTTTGTTGTTTCAAAAAGGGCTTCTGTTTACCAGCTCATAAGCCGTCATAGTTGCCAGGTTGCTTAGGTTATCCTTTTCCATCGGCAAAAAACCGGCGTTTGTGAGCACACGCACCGAAGCAATATTGCCAATATTGGCCCAGGCTTCAAGTACCGAAAAGCCGACCTGTTTAAAAGCAAAATGTATCACGGCTTCCAATGCTTCGTGCATATAGCCCTGGCTCCAGTATTGCGGCAGCAGCTCGTAGCCTACTTCGGCCTTGGTGCGGTTGGCACTAAAGTTCCACATACAAATGATACCCATGGATTCCTGTTTGGCCTGGTTTACCATTACCCAGTAGTAAAGATTTTGACTACTCAGGTCGGGTATCAGGTTCCGGATAAAGTCCACCGCTTCGGCGCGGTTGGTTAAGGGTATGCGTTCAATGGGACCATTTACCAAAGGATGGCTGCGTAGGGCAAAAACGAGTTCCGTATCGGCTTCTGATACAGGCCGCAGCAACAGTCTGCGTGCAGTAAGATGGGGTAATGCTGTCTCGGAATCCATGTTTCAAGCCAGGGTAAAAAAATATCGGTTACCAGGTGCACACGTGGGGCAGTATAGATGCTTTACGGCAACAACTTTACGGTTATCGGCTTCAACGTATACACCACTTCGTATTTGCCTCCGGCACGGGCAGTGCGGTCCAGCGGGTGGCGCAGGTACAGGGTAGCCTGCAGGGTAAGTTCGTTTTGCTTTACCTGCTGCAGCATTTCTGGCAATAGTACCAGCGGGCTGCTTGTGTCGCCGGCGGGCAGGTCAAGCGCAATATTGCCATAATCGGGCGCTGAAGTAAGCCGCACAAAATCTTCGCCACGCAGTTGGTAGCCCTGGCCCAAGGCTATTTTTATGGGCAAAGGCTGCGACCGTGATGCTTCGGCAGGTACATTGTCCAAAGCAAACTCGGGAAACATCAGGGTGTTGGTAAAGCGGTTGTTTTGCACCTCGTAGTCAATGCTGTGCTTTACGCCTACTATCGGGCCGGCATCGCGGTAGCTGCTGTAGAAGGTGCCATCTGCATCGGCACTGTCGTTTTCAATACGCGCCATATCAAAAGCTACATAAGCCGGTGAGCTGAGTTTGAGCGCATTGCCTTGCGGTCCGCCATCGCGAAACTGGGCAAAAACCTTGCTTTTTCATCACCCTCCTGAAGGCTGAGGCGGTAAAACTGCCAGATATTATCCTGCGGCACACTTCGGCTGTTGTGCGTGGTGGCATTACCGCAGCCGGCCAATAGTGCAAAAAAAATCACCACCGTAGCCAGGCTAGAAACAGTTTTCATGCGATGTAGAAATTTTGAACGTGACAAAGCTTGCTTTTGTGAAAATAATGCATAGCACTCAACCATTTGCAAGCATGTAATGGAGCGCGGTTTGAACAGGCCAGTCGCTTTGTCTATGCCTGCTGTAGCTTATGGATCCTTATAGGACTGTGCAACAACAAAAGAGCCGCCCGGTTGAGGGGGCGGCTCTTTCGGGCCTGTTAAGGCTCTAGTGCTTACCAGCGGCTTTTGTTGAAAGCGGGGCGGGCAGGGCGGTCTTCGCGGGGGCGAGCTTCGTTTACACGAAGGGCACGTCCGTCGGCTACTGCGCCATCCAGTTCGGCAACGGCTTTTTCGCCATCAGCCTTAGCGGCCATTTCTACAAAACCAAAGCCACGGCTGCGGTTTGTAAATTTGTCCATTACCACGCGGGCACTTTTCACTTCTCCATAAGGAGCAAAAAATTCTCTGAGATCTTCGTCTTGAATAGCGAAGCTCAGGTTTGATACATAAATGTTCATCTGCTTAAAATTCTTAAGCTGTTAAAAAATAATTGAGGCAAAAGCAACGAAAACAGAGAGGCGAACTAACCAGGGCAGAAAATGCTTAGCAGAAACGACTTATCTTGTACCGGATGCAAATAACTCAAAATGACTTAGCAAAAGTAGGGGAATGGCGTGAGACCGAATGTTAATTGTTTGGGAGAGTTCAAAGGTTCGTTAGTTTGAGTGTTTGAACATTAGCGTGTTTAAGAGTTTGAATGGGTGCGCGGGTCAGGTGATTCAAAAGTTCGTGAGTTCCAATGTTCGTGTGTTTGAATGTTTTAAAGTTTGAAAGTTTGATTGGTTTTGTGTTTGATAGTAGAAATTGCTGCCTGTGTTTGGCATCTTCAAAACTATAATCATTAGTCGGGTCCATTGTTGTTTGGTTGGTGCGTTATAGCGTACATTTGATGGTCTGTTCGTTGCTTCAAGAGCCTGTTTCCTTGCTTCATTGCATCCTGCTTTGTGTTTCTTCTTACCCAACATTCTCTATTCATCAGTCCTCATTCATAATTGCTCTCACCCGCTCACCCCTCACTTCTCACCTCTGGCCGGTTCACCCCTAAAACAACTCAATTTGCTCACCCCCTATCCGGAAACTTCTGCGATGATGCTGCGTCAATCCGTACTCCGCTATGGCCTTGCGGTGGGCTTCGGTACCGTAGCCTTTATTTTCGTTCCAGCGGTAATGCGGATATGCTTCATGCAGTTGCACCATCAGGTCGTCGCGATAGGTTTTGGCCAGTATGCTGGCGGCGGCAATGCTGGCATAGGTGGCATCGCCTTTAACCATGCAGCGGTGTGGTACGCAGCGCATGGGCCTGAAGCGGTTGCCATCTACCAGCAGCAGGCCCGGCTGCAGCGTTAACTTGCTAACCGCCTGATGCATGGCGCGGTAGGTGGCCTGCAGTATGTTGATGCGGTCTATGGTTTTTACATCTATCATAGCCACAGCCCATGCCAGCGCCTGCTCTTCTATAAACGGGCGCAGGGCATAGCGGTCAGCTTCTTTCAGTTGCTTGCTGTCGTTGAGCAGCGGGTGATGAAAAGCTATGGGCAAAATCACAGCCGCGGCACATACCGGCCCCGCATAGCAGCCCCTGCCGGCTTCGTCTATTCCGGCTTCGGGCACCTCGGTTTGGTAAAATGCAAGCAGTGAAGGCATGGGGCTAAAGGTAGCAGTGGATTAGATGACAGGTGACAGTTCGCAGATGACTGTTGGCAAGGCAGTGCAGTTGGCAAGAGAATACAGTTTGCAGTCTGCAAGGGGAAGGCAATTTGCAAGGGAAGGCAGTTTGCAGTTGGCAGTTGGCAAGGCAGTGCAGTTGGCAATTTGCAAGGCGCCCTCCTCAACCGCATAGAAACCCTTCCTCCTCCCTTGTTTAAAATTCCATCGTCTACCCTCTCAACCTCAGCCGCTCCAAAGGAGTCCTTCGGACAACCTTAACCTCCCCGCCCTAACTTTGCGTCCTTATGATTAAATACGACATCTTTAAACTCGACAACGGTCTTACGGTAATGGTACACCCCGATTTTAGCACCCCCATGGCGGTGGTAAATGTGATGTACGATGTGGGCGCCCGCGACGAAGACCCCAACCGTACCGGATTTGCCCACCTGTTTGAGCACCTCATGTTTGGCGGCAGCATCAACGTACCCGAATACGACGAGCCCTTGCAAATGGCAGGTGGCGAAAACAATGCCTACACCACCAACGACCTTACCAACTATTACATACAGCTGCCGGCCGAGAATCTGGAAACAGCGTTTTGGCTGGAAAGCGACCGCATGCTCAGCCTCGCCTTCAGCCCCGAAAGCCTGGAAGTGCAGCGCAAAGTGGTGTGCGAAGAGTTTAAAGAGCATTACGTAAACAAACCCTATGGCGATGTGTGGCACAAACTGCGTGCCCTGGCCTACACCACGCATCCCTACCAATGGATGACCATTGGCAAGGAACTGAAGCATGTGGAAGAGGCACAACTCGACGATGTAAAGAATTTTTTCTTTAAACACTATACCCCCTGCAACGCCATATTGGTGGTGGCCGGCCCCGTTACCGTGCCTCAGGCAAAAGCCCTGGCCCAAAAATGGTTTGGCGATATACCCGCCGGAACCCGCTACCTGCGTAAGTTGCCTGCAGAACCTGTGCAGCAAGTTGCCCGCGTAGCCGAGTACCAGGCTGCGGTGCCATTGGATGCCTTTTACAAAACATGGCATATAGGCGGCCGCACCGATGCCGGCTACCACGAAGCCGACCTGATAACCGAGGTACTGGGTAGCGGCGGCAGCAGCAGGCTGTTTCAAAAACTGGTTAAGGAAAAACGCCTGTTTAGCAACATAGAGTGCTACCACATGGGCAGCATAGACCCGGGCATGCTGGTAATAGAAGGTAAACTGGTGAAAGGCACGGCTATGAAAGACGCCGAGGCTGCCGTGCAGCAGGAAGTGGACAAACTGGTAACCGATGGCGTGGATGAAAAAGAGCTGCAAAAGGCCAAAAACAAAACCGAGAGCCTGATAGCTTTTGAAGACATGAGCCTGATGAACCGAGCCAACAACCTGGCCTTTTACCAGTTGCTGGGCGATGCCAACATGATGAACACAGAACTGGATCGCTACAGGGCAGTAACCGCACAGGGGCTCAAGAAGTATGCCGAAGCTATTTTTAACCCGGCCAACAGCAGCACTCTGCACTACTACAGCACCATGAATTGATATTGCATTTGGCGGCTAATAATTTTGTACGTTGGCACATTTGATGGCTTGTTGTCCTGAGCATTATCAGGTTTTTTGTTGCACTTTATAAATAACTTCATAACACCTCAGAAAGGTAAATAAGGAGGGTGCCTATGAAAGCCAGTACCCTTGTATGGATGCTGCTGATGGTGCTAAGCATTGGTTGTACGCAGCAACCGTCAACTGTTAATTAACCCGAAGGGCAAATAGCACAGACACAAGTTGGCAGCATTGTTGCCAAGCCTGTAACAGACACAGCAGCCTGCATGGCCCTTGTAGCGGATTTGGCCAACAACGACCTCGCCCGCGGGTGGCCGGCACAAGCGCCTTACCCTTTGCCGGGGCCATTTTACCGTATAAAAGAGTGGTGGCTTATTATGGCAACCTATACAGCGCCAGTTTAATTAAGAACAAGGAATGCAATAGGTACCCACAAGGGTGAAATAGTTTTGTCAAAAACGGTTACGCTAAATGCTGGAGCCCGGCACTTGCACGCAAATAGTTGTACCTTACAACCTTTGATGAAAGCAGTGCAACATATCAAACACCTGGTGCAGAAGTTTGCAGCGCTGGCGGTAGCATTATGCCTGTTGCAGGCTTCATCATCATGCCAAAAGGTAGTTGTACAAGCGGTAGATGGCGCCATTAATCCCGTGGTAGCCGATTTTATTCGGGAAGGCATTAACAAAGCCAACCGCGACAAGGCCGAATGCCTGGTAATACTGTTGAATACACCTGGAGGATTGCTTAAAAGCACCCGCGTTATTGTGGCCAACATTATGGAATCGCCTGTACCGGTGGTAGTGTACGTGAGCCCGCAAGGGGCCCACGCCGGTTCGGCCGGTGTATTTATTACCATGGCAGGCCATGTGGCGGCAATGGCCCCGGCCACTAATATGGGGGCTGCTCACCCGGTAAACCTGCAGGGCAGCATGGACAGCATAATGGGTACCAAGGTTACCAACGATGCCGCCGCTTTTGCCCGCAGTATTGCCGAAGAACGCAACCGTAATGTAGCCTGGGCCGAAGATGCCGTGCGCAACAGTGTGGCCGTGGCCGAAACCGAAGCCGTAAAGAAAAACATTGTGGACCTGATAGCTACTGACCTGCCCGACCTGCTGCGTCAAATAGACGGACGTGAGGTGAAACTATATAAGGGCGCCAAAACCCTGCAAACCGCCAACGCTAAAACCGAAACACTGGAAATGGGCTGGGTAAGCAAACTGCTGAATCTCTTAAGCGACCCAACCATTGCTTACATATTGATGCTACTGGGAATCTACGGCCTCATTTTCGAGTTTTACAGTCCCGGTGTGGGGGTGCCCGGCATCGTAGGCGGCATTTGCCTCATCATCGCCTTCTACAGCATGCATACCCTGCCCATCAACTATGCCGGGGTGGCGCTCATAGCTTTTGCCATCATCTTGTTTGTGCTGGAGGTAAAAACGCCCACCAATGGCCCCCTTACCATAGGCGGGGTAGTGGCTATGTTGCTGGGCAGCCTGATGCTGCTTCGCAAAAGCGGTCTGCCCTCCGAAATGCACATCAACACCGGAGTTATTTATGTAGCTACAGCGGTAACGGCATTGTTTTTCCTGTTTGTAGCCGGTGCTGGCCTGCGAGCACAAAAAGCGCGGGTAACTACCGGCATGGAAGGCATGATTGGCGAAGTTGGCGAAGTGATGACCGCTTTGCAGCCGGCAGGTACCGTGCTGGTAATGGGCGAAATATGGCAGGCCGAAACAAACGGAACGCATGCTGACGCCGGAAGCAGGGTACAGGTGGTATCGGTAGATGGTCTTAAACTACATGTGAAACCTATTTCAGAAACATAATCAAAATTGTATGGAAACACTTCCCACCAATCTCATCGTTGTCCTCGTACTAGCCCTTGCTCTGCTCAGCGCCGCCATCCGCATTTTGCGCGAATATGAGCGAGGTGTCATCTTCCGGCTTGGCCGCCTTATTCGGGTAAAAGGTCCGGGCCTTATTTTGCTGATACCATTTATTGACAAAATGGTAAAAGTGAGCCTGCGCATTATTGTACTCGATGTGCCGCCGCAGGATATTATTACCCAGGACAACGTAAGCATCAAGGTAAATGCCGTAGTGTATTTCAGGGTACTGGATCCTGCCAAGGCCATTGTACAGGTGGAGAACTTTTTGGCCGCCACTTCGCAAATTTCGCAAACCACCCTGCGCAGTGTGCTGGGCCAAAGCGAGCTTGACGATTTGCTGAGCCAGCGCGACAAGATTAACCACCGGCTACAGCAAATTATTGATTCGCAAACCGAACCCTGGGGCATTAAAGTGAGCAATGTGGAAGTAAAGCAAATAGACCTGCCGCAGGAAATGCAGCGTGCCATGGCTAAGCAGGCCGAGGCCGAACGCGAACGCCGCAGCAAAGTGATTGCCGCCGAAGGTGAGTTCCAGGCCAGCCAACGCCTTGCCGACGCCGCACATATCCTGAGCGACCACCCCAGTGCGCTTACCTTGCGCTACTTGCAAACCCTGCGCGAAATAGCTACTGAAAATAACAGTACCACCATCTTCCCTGTGCCTATTGATTTGCTGAAACCGTTTTTGAAGCAGGAAGCTAAGAGTAGTTAGATTGTTCTCAGATTCAAAATACTCCTTGGCACAATTCCTTTGGAGAAGATGAGCATGGCTCAACCAGCATGGGTTACCAATAGCCTTAGGGGATAGGTTTGTGCCTGTTAAAACGGACGGTGAGCGCAATTCATCAAGGATCAAAAGCCCGTTTGTTGAGCATCTAACATGGGCCTGAATGCTTAAAGGGCGCTTCTGAAAACGGCTCAGGCAAGGTATGACGACCGAGTAACTCCAGAGTACCGAAAAAATTTCGGGATGAGTAGGTTACGAGCAAAGCGCAATGCAGCATCAGGGGGTTTTAGAAGTGCCCTAAATACGTTGCGCTTGAGCCGGGAAAAACTACAAACTTTGTGATTTGAATTTCATTGTTTGTAGTATCAAACAGTTGCAAAAATACCTAAAAATGAAGTCGTTCGCCCTTTAGCACGCACTTCCTTATTTTTTGTTTCTTATTTCCTATTTTTTATTGCCCTCACCTTCCTACAGCCCATACTCACTCACCAACCAGCATATACCAGCCATGGCCATGGCGCCCAGTTCCAGCTCACGCTTATGCACGTTTTCAAAGGTGTCGTTGGGTGCATGATGGTGGTCGAAGTAGCGCTGGCTTTGGGGGTTTACACCACACATAAATGTCCCAAATTTGCGCAGCGGACCTATATCGGCACCGCCGCCACCGTCGGGCATGTCCAAAATATTGTAGGGCTTCATAAGCGTGAGCCAGCTACGCACCTTATCCTCATGTGCGGGTTTGCCGCTCAGCCCTAGCGATATGGGCAT
>Ga0114939_10001648_pt1 | contig 17364 bp, 15 predicted proteins | sample AshMeaCrysSpring_FD_87196 | JGI IMG/M metagenome (GOLD analysis project Ga0114939, IMG submission 87196) | Groundwater microbial communities from Big Spring, Nevada to study Microbial Dark Matter (Phase II) - Ash Meadows Crystal Spring | ecosystem: Environmental > Aquatic > Deep subsurface >...
CCGCGTACATGCGGTCGCCGTGCAGTTCCTGGAAGTCCTCGAACACCGAGATTGCGTAGTCGAGCGTGTACGGGCGTTGCGGATGGCGAGCGAGCTGCGCGACCTGCCACGGCGTGAGATTGGCGAAAATGCTGTTGGTGAGCGCCCTGCTCTTCGCGCGCAGCCGCGCGATCTCCTCGCCGATGTTGACTTCGGCGTCGGAGGAGACGTAGCGCAGCTCGTCGATTTTTGCCTCGAGCTCCGCGATGGGTTGTTCGAAGTCGAGGAAACTCAATGCCATAGTGGGCGAAGGATGCCGGACGCCTGCGGCTGGCGCAAATCAGCCGCGGCCGGCCCTCAGGCGCGCGGGCTCAGGGCTTGAGCGCGGCGCGCCACTGGCTGGCGTTGCGCATGTCGAGCGCGCCGGCAATGGTCTTGAGCGCCGCCGTCTCCGCATCGTTGCGCGCCCGCCCGAGCCCGAGCATGCCGCCCGCAGCGTCAGCCACGTCCTGGCACCACGCAAGCAGCAACTGCTCCTCGTCGGCGCCGGACGCGCCGTTCAACCCGACTCCGCCCTTGCGCGCAAGCTCGTTCAGGGCAGCCAGGTCGGTCTGCAGCTGATGACGCGTCGGCGGCTCGCTGAGCCAGCGGGCCAGCGCCTCCTCGCCGCCGTGTGCGAGCAGGCCGTTCTCGCGCGCGAGGCGCAGGATCACGTCCCGCTCGGCCTTGTGGATCTTGCCGTCCGCCCACGCCACGTAGACGAGGGGCAGCAATGAGACGACGCGATACGCCTCGCGCGGCACCTTGAGTTCGCGCAGCCAGCCGTCGATATCCATGGGCCTCCCTGGTTCCTGTTTCCTTCGCTCGACCGAGTTTTACAGGCTTTCGAGCGCAACAGGCAAGCGGAGCCGCCCGGGCGGCGCCCGGAACGGCGGTCAGGTGTCGCGCGGGGCGTAGTACAGCTCGACGCCGTCGCGGCCGACGAGCGAACCAAGCCGCTCGATGAGCTCGCGCGACGGGCGCACTTTCCACTGCTCGCCGAAGGTGAGGATAGAGGCCGCCTGGCTGTTGGCAAAGCGCACGGCGACGTTGCAGCGACCGCCCTGGCTGGCCTTGAGCGCCCGCTCGAGGGCCGCAACCAGCTTGCTGGCGTCGCCGTTGCGCGCGCGGGCGGGCCAGCGCAGCACCAGGTTGCGCGCGTACTGCTCGCGCGCCTGGTCGACGTCCAGGATCTTCTTCGCGCCGACGCGCCAGCCGTCGCTGAAATCATCCCAGCGCAGTCCGCCCTCGACCACGAGGATGGCGTCCTTGGTCACGATGGAGCGGTACTGCTGGTAGACGTCCTCGAACATGGTGACCTCGAGCCGGCCACTGCGGTCGTCGAGGATGAAGCTGTTGCGGTTGCCGCGCTTGCGGATCTCGAGCACGAGGCCGGCCACCGTCACGCTGCGGCCCGGGCCGCGCCAGGTGTTGCCCTTTTCATCGCCCGAGCTCACGGGCCTGGCGCCGCCAACGTCGGCGATGCGACCACTGATGATCGGCCTGAGCTCGCGCTCGTATTCCGCGATCGGGTGCCCGGTGAGGTACAGGCCGAGGGTCTCGCGCTCGCCCGCGAGACGCAACGCTTCGCCCCACTCGGGCAGCATTTCGAGCGGCTCGGGCGCGAATCCGTCGGCCCCGGCGCCGCTCTCACCCGCGCTGCACTCACCCGTCCTGCGCGCGGTGCCCTCACCCGACCTGCGGTCGACCTCACCCGCTGGCGCGGGAGACGTATACAAGCCGAAGAGGTCCTCCTGGCCCGCGGCCTTCGCCCTGGTCGACTGTTCGGCCGCCTGCATCGCCGCGGCCAACTGGTGCATCAGCGACGCGCGATGGCGCATGCCGCCCATCGAGTCCGTGGCGCCCGAACGGATCAGCGCCTCGAGCACGCGCCGGTTGACCTTGTTGAGGTCGAGCCGGCGGCAGAGGTCGCGCAGGTCGCGGAACGGGCCGCGCGCATTGCGCTCATCGAGCATGTTCTCGACGGCCGCCTGCCCCACGCCCTTGATCGCGCCGAGGCCGTAACGGATCGACTTCGGCCCCGACATCGTGAACATGTACTGCGACGCGTTGATGTCGGGCGGTTCGACCGTGAGCCCCATGCGGTTGCACTCGTCGATCAGCGTCACGACCTTGTCGGTCTTGTCCATGTCCGACGAGAGCACGGCCGCCATGAACGCGGCCGGGTAATGCGCCTTGAGCCACGCGGTCTGGTACGACAGCACCGCGTACGCGGCCGAGTGCGACTTGTTGAAGCCGTACCCGGCAAACTTCTCCATCAGGTCGAAGATCGAGGCCGCCCGTGCTTCTGCGACACCGCGGGCAACGGCTCCTTCGACGAAGATGGAGCGCTGCTTCGCCATCTCCTCAGGCTTCTTCTTGCCCATCGCGCGGCGCAGCAGGTCGGCGCCGCCGAGCGTGTAGCCCGCCAGCACCTGCGCGATCTGCATCACCTGTTCCTGGTAGACGATCACTCCGTACGTCGGGAACAGCACCGGCTTCAGGTCCGGGTGCAGGTAGTCGATCCCGCCGCCGATGCGGCCGTGCTTGCGGTCGATGAAGTCGTCGACCATGCCGGATTCGAGCGGGCCGGGGCGGAACAGCGCGACGAGCGCGATGATGTCCTCGAACGTGTCGGGCTGCAGGCGCTTGATCAGGTCCTTCATGCCGCGCGATTCGAGCTGGAACACCGCGGTCGTCTCGCAGCGCTTCAACAGTGCGTACGTCGCGGCGTCGTCCATTGGCAGCGTCGACATGTCGAGTGGCGGCTCGCCGGCGTGCGCGCGTTCGGCGTTGATGGTCTTCAGCGCCCAGTCGATGATCGTGAGCGTGCGCAGGCCGAGGAAGTCGAACTTGACCAGGCCCGCGGCCTCGACGTCGTCCTTGTCGAACTGCGTGACGACGCTGGTCCCTTCCGGGTCGCAGTAGAGCGGCGCGAAGTCGGTCAGCACGGAAGGCGCGATGACCACGCCGCCCGCGTGCATGCCGGCGTTGCGCACGAGGCCTTCGAGCGAGCGCGCCATGTCGATGAGCTGGCGCACGTCCTCCTCGTTGCGGTAGCGCTTGCGCAGTTCCTCTTCCTTGTCGAGCGCGGCGTCGAGCGTGATGCCGAGCTCGAACGGGATCAGCTTGGCGATGCCGTCGGCGAAGCCATAGCTGAGACCCTGCACGCGCGCAACGTCGCGCACGACGGCCTTCGCCGCCATCGTGCCGTAGGTGATGATCTGCGAGACGCGCTCGCGCCCGTAGCGATGGCCGACGTAGTCGATGACGCGGTCGCGTCCCTCCATGCAGAAGTCGACGTCGAAGTCGGGCATCGACACGCGCTCGGGGTTCAGGAACCGCTCGAACAGCAGGTCATAGCGCAGCGGGTCGAGGTCGGTGATCCCGAGCGCGTAGGCCACCAGCGAACCGGCCCCCGAGCCGCGGCCCGGGCCCACGGGGACGCCGTTCTCGCGCGCCCAGCGGATGAAGTCCGCGACGATCAGGAAGTAGCCGGCGAACCCCATCTGGCAGATGACGTCGAGCTCGCGCGCGAGCCGCGCCTCGTACTCCTCGCGCGGGATCTGCCCGCCGAGCTGCGCCGTGATCGCCGACCAGCGCCGCTCGAGCCCGAGTTCAGACTCCTCGCGCAGGTGGTCCTCGGTGGTCTGGCCGGCCGGCACCGGGTACGCGGGCAGCGACGGCTTGCCGAGCTTGATCTCGAGGTTGAGGCGGCGCGCAATCTCGACCGAGTTCTCGAGCGCCTCCGGCACGTCCGCGAAGAGCTGCGCCATCTCCTCGGGCGAGCGCAGGTACTGCTCCTCGCTGTAGCGGCGCGGCCGCGCGGCATCCGCCAGCAGCGTGCCTTCATGGATGCAGACGCGCGCCTCGTGCGCCTCGAAGTCGTCAGTCTGGATGAAGCGCACGTCGTTGGTCGCGACGACCGGCACGCCGTGAGCGACCGCAAGCTCGAGCGAGCCCGCGATGCAATCCTCTTCGCCGGGCCGGCCGGTCCGCTGCAGCTCGAGGTAGTAGCGGTCGCCGAAGAGGCCGAGCCAGTTCGTCAGCGCGGCGCGGGCCTCGGGCTCGCGCTGACCGGCCAGCGCGCGGCCCACGTCGCCGTCGCGGGCGCCAGAGAGCGCGATCAGTCCCTGCGTTGATTCCCGGTCGAGCCACGCGCGATGCAGCATGGGGCCGTGCTTGCCCTGCCCTTCGAGGTAGCTGCGCGTGACCAGACGCGTGAGGTTCAGGTAACCGCGCGCGTCCTGGCACAGCAGCACCAGTCGTGACGGCTCATTGCGTTCGCCCTCTTCCCGCACCAGCGCGTCGACGCCGATCAGCGGCTTGATACCCTTCGCCTGCGCGGTCTTGTAGAACTTGACCAGCGCGAACAAGTTGGCCTGGTCCGTGAGCGCGACCGCAGGCATGCCCATCCGCGCGGTGGCGTCGATGAGGCCTTCTCGCAGCAGCTTGCCGTCGTCGCCCTGCTCGCTCTCGATGCGCACGACGCCGTCGACGAGCGAATACTCAGTGTGGACGTGGAGATGGACGAACCGGACGGCCATGGCGACGGGCGGCGGCACTCAGCCGGGAAGACAGGATTGTACCGGCGCGAAGCTCCGACGGTGGACCGGGGAAGGTCCCAATCGACGCAAGGCGTCGAGGTGCTCGGGGGTGCCGTACCCCTTGTGCCCCGCAAACCCGTAGCCGGGGTAACGCCGGTCGAGTTCGCACATGAAGCGGTCTCGCGCCACTTTGGCGAGGATCGACGCCGCTCCCACGCAGGTCACGCTCGAATCGCCTGCGACGACGGCCTCGATGGTGCAGTCGAGCCCGAGCCCGGCAAGGCTCGGGCAGCGGTCGCCGTCGACGATGACGTGCGCCGGCGCGCAGTGCAGCCCCAGCATCGCCCGCCGCATCGCGAGCAGCGTCGCCTGCAGGATGTTGATGGCGTCCACCTCGCAGGGGTCCGCCCAGCCGAGGGCAAACGCGAGCGCGCGGCTCTCGATGCGCTGCGCCAGCTCCGCGCGCGACTCCGGCGCCAGCACTTTCGAATCGGCGATGCCGCGGATCGGGCGCTTGCGGTCGAGGATGACGGCCGCCGCCACGACCGGCCCGGCGAGCGGACCGCGGCCCGCTTCGTCGATGCCCGCGGTCGGGCCCGCCCTGCGGAAGTCGAAACCGGCCTGGCCGGCCGCGCTGCGCCTCATGACGCGCGCGACCGCCGCCGCGCAAGGTCCAGAACCGCGTCCGCCGCGCGGGCGCTTGCGTCCCGGCGCAACTGCACGTGGATCTCGTTAAAGGTCGCGATGAGCCCGGCGCGGTCCGGTCGCTCGAGCTGTTGCAGCAACGCCGGGCCGAGCACGTCGGGCCGGACGTCCTCCTGCAGGAGTTCAGGCACCACCTGGCGTCCAGCGAGCAGATTCGGTTGCGCGAAGAAATCGGCCTTCATCAGCCTGAAGCTGCGCATGATCCAGGCGGTGGCCGGCGCGAGCCGGTACGCCACGACCATCGGCCGCTTGATCAGCGCCGTCTCGAGCGTCGCGGTGCCCGACGCGACGAGCACGGCGTCCGCCGCCGCGAGCGCCTCCTGCGCGCGGCCGTCGACCAGCGTCATTGGTACCGTCGGGGCGTGTTGCGCCAGGCTGTGTTCAAACGAGGCACGTACGCCCGCGTTCGCCATCGGTGCAACGAAGCGGATGTCGGGGCGGCGGGCGTGCAGCCAGGCGAGGGTGGCCGCGAACGGCGCCCCGAGCTTCGCCACTTCGGCACGCCGGCTGCCGGGCAGCACGGCAATGGTCGGCGCCTGCGGATCGAGGCCGAGCGCGGCGCGCGCGGGTGCGGGTGGCGATTCCATGGGAATGCGATCGGCCAGCGGATGCCCGACGAAGACCGCGCGCACGTCGTGCGCGTCATAGAAGCGGCTTTCGAACGGCAGCACGCACAGCACGAGATCGACCGACTGGCCGATCGTGCGCACGCGACCCTGTCGCCATGCCCACACCTGCGGACTGACGTACTGCACCGTGGGAATGCCGGCGGCCTTCAGGCGGCCGGCCACGCGCAGGTTGAACTCGGGTGAGTCGATGCCGACGAAGACGTCGGGACGCGCCGCGAGCAGGCGCGCAACGAGTTCGCGCCGCAGGCGCAGCAGCCGTGGCAGGTGCCGCAGGATCTCGGCGAGACCCATGATCGCGAGCTCCTCGTACGAGACCCACGCATCACACCCCGCCTCGACCATGCGCGGCCCGGCGACGCCAAACGATCGCAGCGCGGGTTCACGCTCGTGCAGTTCGCGCAGCAAGCCGCCGCCGAGGTTGTCGCCGGAAGCCTCACCCGCAATCAGCCCGACTTTCACTCCCTCCCCTCACCCGGCCTGCGGCCGCTGCCCTCACCCGGCCTGCGGCCGACCTCTCCCGCTGGCGCGGGAGAGGTGAAAGAGGCGCAGCTGCGCATCGTCACCGCACGAGGCTGCGCGTGGACTTCGGGATGAATTCCACCAGCAGTTGCACCTCGGGCTGCTCCCTGGCGGCGGCCGAGAGCCATTCGACCGCTTCCTCGAGCCGCAGGCCCGAGCGGTACAGCACGCGGTAGGCGTTGCGCAGGTTGCGGATCTGCTGCGGCGAGAAGCCGCGGCGCTTGAGGCCTTCGGCGTTGATGCTGTGCGGCTTGGCCGGCCCGCCCACCGCCATCACGTACGGCGGCACGTCGCGGGTCACCGCGGCGTTGTTGGCCAGGAATGCGTGCGCGCCCACTTTGCAGAACTGGTGGATCGCGGCGAAGCCTCCCATGATGACCCAGTCGCCGAGCACGACGTGGCCGCCGAGCGTCGCCGAGTTCGCCAGCACGCACTGGTTGCCCACCACGCAATCGTGCGCCACGTGCGAGTAGGACATGAACAGGTTGTCGTTGCCGATCGTGGTGACGCCGCGGTCCTTGGTCGTGCCGCGGTTGAGCGTAACGAACTCGCGCACGACGTTGCGGTCGCCCAGCTCGAGGCGCGTGGGTTCGCCCGCGTACTTCTTGTCCTGCGGCGCGTCGCCTACGGACGCATGACTGTGGATGACGTTGTCGGCGCCGATCGTGGTGTGGCGGTGGATGACGGCGTGCGCCCCGATGCGCGTGCGCGCGCCGACCCGCACGTCCGGGCCGATCACGCTGTACGGCCCGATCTCGACGCCTGCGCCAAGGATCGCGTCCGGCGCGACGATCGCCGTGCTGTGGATGGTGCCAGTCATCGCTGCCTCCCCTTCGTATCGCCGGCTCGCATCAGCCCGGCATCACCATCATTTCGGCCGAGCAGGCTTCCTGGCCGTCGACTTCGGCCACGGTCGTGAATTTCCAGATCGTGCGGATGCGACGCTCGAGCACGACCTTGAGCATCAGCTGGTCGCCCGGCACCACCGGGCGGCGGAAGCGTGCCTTGTCGATGCCGGCGAAATAGAACTTCACGTTCTCGTCCGGGTAGATGCCTGCCGTAACGAAGCACAGGATGCCGGCCGCCTGCGCCAGCGCCTCGAGCATCAGCACGCCCGGCATCACGGGACGTCCCGGGAAATGGCCCGCAAAGAATTCTTCGTTGGCCGAGACGTTCTTCAGCGCCACCAGGCGTTCGCCGGGCATGCATTCGAGCACGCGATCGACCAGCAGCATCGGGTAACGGTGCGGCAGCCGCCGCATCACTTCGTCGATGCCGAATCCGCTCTGGGCTTCACTCATCGTCGTTCACATCCTTTTCGTCATCAGGCTCGCCCGACCCGCCCCGCTCGAGCCGGCGCACCCGTCGCGCCAGTTCATCAAGCTGCTGGAACCGCGCGCTGTTGCGACGGAACCGTCGCGCCTCGTCATACGGCAACTGTCCCGAGTACAGCCCGGGCTTGCGGATCGAGCGCGTAATCATGGTCTTACCGGTGACGTAGACGTCGTCCGCGATTTCCAGGTGCCCCACGACCCCGACCATGCCACCCAGCATGCAGCGGCGACCGATCGTGACGCTGCCCGAGATCCCGACGCAACCGGAGATCACGGTGTGCTCGCCAATGCGGCAGTTGTGCCCGACCTGCACCTGGTTGTCGATCTTGACGCCGTCGGCGATCACGGTATCGCTGATCGCGCCGCGGTCGATGGTCGAATTGGCGCCGATCTCGACGTCATTGCCGATCACGACGGTGCCGACCTGCGGAATCTTGACGAAACCGGTGGTATCCGGCGCGTGGCCGAACCCGTCGGCGCCGATCACGACGCCCGGATGCAGCAGGCAGCGTTCGCCCATGCGCACGCCCGCGCCGAGCGTGACGTTGGCGACCAGGCGCGTCCCCGCGCCGACCTCGACGCGTTCGAGTACAACGCAGCCCGGACCGACCTGCGCGTGCGCGCCGATGCGCGTGTTCGCCCCGATGCAGGCGTGCGCGCCGATGACAGCCGTCGGATCGACGCTTGCCGTCGGATCGACGACGGCGCTGGCATGACGACCGGGTGCCGGGGCGGGCTCCGGATACAGCACCTGCGCGATGCGCGCGTAAGTGGCGTAGGGATTGAGAGCGACGAGCGCGTTCGTCGGGCACTGGTCCGCGCTGGACGCATCGAGCACGACCACGGTCGCGCCGGTGCCCGCGAGGTGCCGCCTGTACTTCGGATTCGCGAGGAAAGCGACCGCACCCGCTCCCGCGTTCTGCAGCGGCGCTACACGATCGACGGACGCATCCGGGTCGCCGCGCAGTTCACAGCCGAAACGAACTGCCAGTTCGCCCAGGCGCACCGGCATGTGCTCTCGAGTTCCCTGGGGCCCGGTCCGGCGCGAGAGGGATCAGGGCTTCGCGGCGGGCGCGCGTCCCTTGGCCTGCAGCGCCGCGAGCACCTGCGCGGTGATGTCGATCGACGCACTGGCGTACAGGGCGTCTGCGATCACCAGGTCGAGGCCCGCCGTCTTGGCGTAGGCCTGCACTTCCTGCAGCACCGAACGCTGCAGCTGGCCCAGCGCCTCGTTGCGGCGGACGTTGAGGTCCTCGAGGAATTCGTTCTGCTTGCGCGCGAACTCGCGCTGGCCGTCGCGCAGCGCCTTTTCCTGGTTACGGCGCTCGGCCTCGGCCATCGTTGCGCCGTCCTTCTGCAGCTTGTCCTCGCGCGCCTTGAGGTCCCGCTCCATGTTCTGCAGGTCGCGCTTGCGCGCCGCGAACTCGTTCTCGAGCGCCTGCGAGGCCGCCTGGGCCTGCGGGGCTTCCTGCAGCAGGCGCGCCACGTTGACGACGCCGATCTTCGCCTGGGCCTGCGCGGCCGCCAGCGGCAACGCAGTGGCGGCCAGGGTCACGAATGCAAACAGGACGGTCTTGATGCGCATGGAACGGGTTACCTCAGAAAGCCTGGCCGATCGAGAACTGGAAGCCTTCCGTCTCGTCGGGATATTCGACGCTATTGCCCTTGAACTCGTTGAGGGGCACAGCGTAGCTGAACCGGAACACGCCGAGCGGCGCCATCCACTGGACGGCGACACCGGTCGTATAACGCAGTTTATCAAACGCGAACTCGTATGACACCGGCGTGATGCCGTCGCGGCCGACGTAATTGACGTCGTCGTTGGCGAACACGTTGCCGGCGTCCACGAACAGCGAGAACCGCGCGCTGTTGCGCCACTTGGCCGGCATCGGCAGCAGCAACTCGAGCTGGTTGGTCAGCTTGATGTTGCCGCCGTAGGGGTTGCCGAACGAGTCCTTCGGGCCCATGCGGCTCTCGCGGTAGCCGCGCACCGTTTCGGGACCGCCCGCGAAGAACCGGCGGTACGGCGGCATCGATGTAGTGTCCCCGAGGGAGTCGGCGTAACCGGCCTCCAGGTTGAACATCACCGTGAACCACTTGCCCATCGGGATGAACTGCAGGTAGTCGTAGGTGAAGTTGTAGTACTCGACGTCGCTGCCGGGCAACGTGTACGAAGCGCCCAGCCGGTGGCGCGTGCCGCGGTCGGCAAAAATCGCGCGGTTGCGCGAGTCGAACGACCAGCCGACCGAGTACTCGAAGGTATCGAACTTGGTGCCGTAGTACGTGAGCGTGATGGGCGGCACGCCGACCGTCTGCTCCTCGGTGTAGGTATCGCCGTTGTTCCGCACCCAGTCGAGCGCCTCGGCGGCGCTCGAGGTGGGATCGGTGAAGAGATCCGAACGTTGCAGCGCGAGGCCCATGCGCACGGACTGGAACTCCGAGATCGGCCAGCCGTAGTCGAGGCCGAGCGTGCCGGTTTCGGTCTCGAAGTCCGACGACGAGCGCGTGAACTGGCTGATGCGCCGCCACGTCGCCGACACCGTGCGCGAGACGCCGTCGACCGTGGTGTACGGATCGGTGTGCGAGAGGCTGAACACCTTGCTGTACTGGCCCGCGTTCAGTTCGGCTGCCACACGGTTGCCGGTGCCCATGAAGTTGCTGTGCACGAAGCTGCCGTTGAGCAGGATCGACTGTGATTCCGAATAGCCGATGCCACCCGAGAACTGGCCGGGCAGGCCTTCCTTGATGTCGTAGGTGACGTCGACCAGGTCTGGCGTGCCCGGCACGGGCGTCGTCTCCACCTCGACCTTTTCGATGAACGGCAGGCGCTGCAGGCGCACCTTGGAGCGGTCGACCGCGGCGTTCGAGAGGTAGCCGCCTTCCATCTGGCGGATCTCGCGCCGCAGCACGTTGTCGTTGATGCCGGTGGTGCCGCTGAAACCGATGTTGCGCACGTACGCGCGATTGCCCGGGTCGACGAGGAAGGTGAGCTCGATCTCCTTCGTTTCCGGGTTCTCCTTGGGCACCGGGTCGATCTTCGCGAATGCGTAGCCGTCCTGGCCGAGGCGCAGCGCCATCAGTTCGGTGGTCTGCGTGACGAGCTTGCGCGAGAACACGTCGCCGCGGCGCACCGCGACGAGCGCCTTGAGGTCGGTTTCGGGCACGACGAGGTTGCCGGCGATCTTGATGTCGGAGATCCGGTAGACGTCGCCTTCCTTCACGTTCAGCGTGATGAAGATGTCGTCCTTCTCGGGCGTGATCGCGACCTGCGTCGTCTCGACGTCCATGTTCGCGTAGCCGCGGTCCATGTAGTACGAGCGCAGCTTCTCGATGTCGCCGGAGAGTTCTTCGCGCGAATAGCGGTCATCCTGCCGGTACCACGACAGCCAGTTCGGCGTCTGCAGCTTGAAGTCCTCGAGCAGGTCCTCGTCGGAGAACGCCTCGTTGCCGACGATATTGATCTGGCGGATCTTCGAGCGCTTGCCTTCGACGATGTCGACGGCGATCTTCACGCGGTTGCCCGCGACTTCCTCGACCTTGGTGTCGACCTGCACGGCGTACTTGCCGCGCGAGAAGTACTGGTCGGTGAGGAAGCGCTCGACCTCGTCGAGCGTCGACTGGTTGAAGGTCTTGCCCCGCGACAGGCCTACGTTGCGCAGCGACTTCTCGAGGTCTTCGGTCTTGATGTCCTTGTTGCCCGTGATCGTGAAGCTCTCGATCGAGGGGCGTTCGAGTACCGCGATGACCAGGGTGCCGCCGTCGCGGCGGATCTCGATGTCACGGAAGAAGCCCGTGCCGTACAAGGCACGCAACGCTTCGTCGATGCGGCGCTGGTCGAGCCGGTCACCGATGTTGACCGGCAGGTAATTGTAGACCGTGCCCTCTGAGATGCGCTGCAGGCCCTCGATGCGGATGTCGCCCACCGTGAATTCGGCGGACTCCGACTGGGCCAGGACGGCGGGCACGGCGAGGAGGGCCGACACCGCGGCCGCGTACTTCAAGCGCATTGTTTTTGACGAAGGCTCAGCTGAACAACCGCGAGAGGTCGTTGTAGAACGCGAAACTCATGAGCATGAGCAGCAGCACGATGCCGACCTGCTGGCCCAGTGCCTGCGCGCGCTCGGACAGCGGGCTGCCCTTCACGAGCTCGGCGACCTGGTAGACGATCTGGCCGCCGTCGAGCACGGGGATGGGCAGCAGATTCAGCACGAACAGGCTCACGCTCACGACCGCAAGGAAGGAAAGGAACGTAAGTATGCCCTGTTGGGCGGAAAAACCGGCGTAATCTGCAATGCTGATCGGACCGCTCAGGTTCTTGACCGAGACGTCCCCGGTCACCACTCTCCAGATCATGCGGACCGTCAGCACGGACATCGACCAGGTTTTCCCGATCGCGTCGCCGACGGCCGCGCCAGGACTGGAGCGCTCGAGGGTCCGCATCGAGTCGGGCACGGCCAGTGCTGCGACCGGCTGGATGCCGATGCGCCCGACCAGGCGGTCGCCGTCGCGCTCGGCCCGGACTTCAATCGGCAACTCGAACCGTTCGCCCTTGCGTTCGATCACGAAGAGCAGCGTCTTGCCGGGGCTCGGCTGGACGATCTTCACCATGGACTGAAAATCGGCGACCGGCGTACCGCCGACGGCGACGACGCGATCGCCAGCTCGCACGCCCGCCTTCTCGGCCGCGCTGCCGGCCACGACCTTGCCGACCTCGGTTGGCACGGTCGGGTACCAGAAGTCGAAACCCAGGCCGCTCATCAGGGCGCCCGGCTCGGTCAGCGCCTTGCGGTCGCCGGTGATCTCGAACTGCAGTTCGCGGCGGCTGCCAGCACCCTCCTCTCCCTGCACCTCGAGCATGATCGGGGTGCCGTCCATGAGGCGGTCGAGCAGGCCCAGGATCGCGCCCTCGCGGGTAGCGACGGGTTCGCCGCCCACGGCCACGATCGAGTCGCCCGACTGCAGCCCCGCATGGGCCGCGATCGAGTCAGCGGTCACGTCGCCGATGACGGGTTTCAGCGCCGGCGTGCCGATCACGAGCAGGATCCAGTACGCGACGGCCGCAAACAGGAAGTTGGCGAAAGGGCCGGCCAGCAGCACGAGGATGCGCCGCCATACCGGCTTGCGGTTGTAGGCCTGGTTGACCAGGCCCGGGTCGACCGGACCTTCACGCTCGTCGAGAAGTTTGACGTAACCGCCTAATGGAATTGCAGAAAAAGCGTATTCCGTGCCGTCGCGATCCTGCCGGGACCAGAGCACGCGGCCGAAGCCGATGGAAAAGCGCAAGACCTTGATACCCATGCGCCGCGCCATCCAGAAATGACCGTATTCGTGCACGGCCACGAGGATGGCGATGGCGACCAGGAAAGCGACGGCTTTGATCAGAATTACGGTCATGCTCCTGCCCGGGCAGCCTGGCCCAGCCTCGCCTGCGCGAGTCCGCGGGCCCAGCGGTCTGCCTCCAGAATGTCTCCGATCTCGCGCGCCGGCGCGCTGCCATGGCGGCTCATGACGCCGTCGATCAGCGCCGGGATGCCGAGGAAATCGAGCTGTCCCTCGAGGAAGGCCGCAACCGCCACCTCGTTGGCCGCATTCAGCGCCGCCGGGGCGGTGCCGCCCGCCTCCGCAGCCGCGCGCGCCATCGCAAGCGAAGGGAACCGGACCAGGTCGGGTGCCTCGAATTCGAGCTTCGCGGCCGCCACCAGGTCGAGCGATTCTACACCGGAGCCGATCCGCTCCGGCCAACCGAGCGCGTGCGCGATCGGAGTACGCATGTCCGGGTTGCCGAGCTGCGCCAGAATCGACCCGTCCACGTATTCCACCATCGAATGCACGATGCTCTGCGGATGTACGACCACGTTGACACGCGCGGGTTCCATGCCGAACAGGACACAGGCCTCGATCAGTTCCAGGCCCTTGTTCATGAGGGTGGCCGAATCGACGGAGATCTTGCGCCCCATGCGCCAGCGCGGATGCGCGCAGGCCTGGTCGGGCGTGACCGTCGCCATCTGCTCGCGCGTCGCGCGCAGGAACGGACCACCCGATGCCGTCAGCAGGATGCGGCGCACGCCGCGCGGCGCCTCACCGGTCTGCAGCCAGTGCGGCATGCACTGGAAAATGGCGTTGTGCTCGCTGTCGATCGGCACGAGCGTGGCCCCGCCCTGCCGCGCCGCCTCGACCAGCAGCGCACCGGCCATCACCAGCGACTCCTTGTTCGCGACCAGCACGTGCTTGCCCGCGCGCGCGGCGGCCAGCGTCGACGGCAACCCGGCAGCACCGACGATCGCGGCCATCACGACGTCGACATCCGGGCTGGCCGCGACGGCGTTGAGCGCCTCGAGGCCGCAGGCCACCTCGGTGGCGCATGCGGCTCGGCGCAGGTTCACCGCCAGCTCGGCCGCTGCGTTTGCATCCTGCAGCACCGCCACCGCCGGCCGGAAACGCAGGCACTGTTCATACAGCGCGGCGTGACTGGACGCCGCGGCGAGCGCCGTGACGACGTAGCGGTCGGGATGCTGGACCAGTACGTCGAGCGTATTGACGCCGATGCTGCCGGTGCAGCCAAGGACGGCCACTCGCTTCATGACGTGAGGCCCAGCGCGAACAGGCCGAGCAGGAACGTTGGCGCCGCGGCGGTGAGGCTGTCGATGCGGTCGAGGATGCCGCCGTGGCCGGGCAGCAACCGGCCGCTGTCCTTCAGGCCGACGTGGCGCTTGAACATGCTCTCGGTGAGATCACCCACGACCGAAACCAGCGCCACCAGCTCGCACAGGAACAACCAGGGCCAGAATGGCTTTTCGAACAGGGCTGCGCCCGCGACTGCGACGATGGCCGCGGCCAGCATGCCGGCGGCAAAGCCCTCCCAGGTCTTGCCCGGGCTGACGTGCGGCGCCAGCTTGCGGCGGCCGAAGGTGCGCCCCCCGAAGTACGCGCCGACGTCGGCCGCCGCGATCAGCACCAGCAGGTACAGCAGCAGCAGCCGCCCATCGGGCTGCAGCGTGACCAGGTGCGAGAGACCGATACCCGCCGGCACCAGCACCACGAACCCCGCCGCCGCCGCGAGACGGCCACCCGCCTTCGCGCGCACGGCCAGCCACACGAACGCGAGCAGCCACCACAGCGCGGCGCCGCGCAGGATCAGCTCGAGCCAGCGCGGGTCGTTCGCGAGCATCTCCGCGCCAGTCAGCGCGAGCAGGATTGCCGCCGCGTACGAGAACCGCGCGGACTTCGTCAGGAGCCGCGCAAAGCCGGCCCATTCGTAGCCCGCGATGAAGATCGCGGCCGAGATCAGCACCACGGCGACCTCGGCCGGCAACCGCAGCAGCACGACGACGACGAGCGCCGCGAGCAGCAGCGCAGTGATGATGCGCGCGCGCAGGGCTTCGTTCATCGCGCCGCCTGTGCGTCGGTCAGGCCGAAGCGGCGCTGGCGCGAGGCGTAGAAACGCAGCGCCGATTCGAGCGCGGCATCATCGAAGTCGGGCCACAGCGTGTCGCAGAAGTAGAGCTCCGAGTACGCGAGATTCCACAGCAGGAAGTTGCTGATGCGCTGCTCGCCCCCGGTGCGGATGAACAGGTCCGGCTCCGGCGCGGCGGCGAGCTGCAGTTCGTCCGCGAACACTCCTTCGTCGATCGACAGCGGATCGAGCGCGCCCGTCGCGGCGCGGGCCGCCAGGCGGCGCGCGGCCTCGACGATGTCCCAGCGGCCGCCGTACGAGACGGCGACATACAACGTCATGCGGGTGTTGCCGGCGGTGCGCGCCTCGGCCGCGCGGATCTTGTCCTCCAGCCCTGCGCGCAGCCGCGACAGGTCGCCGATGAAGCGCACGCGGATGCCGTTCGCGTGCAGCTCGTCCACTTCCTTGTCGATGGATTCGACGAACAGCTCCATCAGGCGCGTAACCTCCTCCGTCGGCCGCTGCCAGTTCTCGCTCGAGAACGCGAAGATGGTGAGCGCCTCGATGCCGCGGCGCGCGCAGCCCTCGACGGTCGCGCGCACGGCCTTGGCGCCGGCGCGGTGGCCGAAGTGGCGCGGCAGCGCGCGGCGCTGCGCCCAGCGCCCGTTGCCATCCATGATGACGGCGACGTGGCGCGGCATTCCGGACGCATCCGCTGGAGCTTGCGACACGCGTCAGACCTGCATCAGTTCCTTTTCTTTCTCGTGCAGGACGACGTCGACCTCGGCGACGAACTTGTCGGTGAGCTTCTGCACGTCTTCCTGGGCACGATGGTCGTCGTCCTCGGAGACGAGCTTCTCCTTTAGCATTTCCTTGAGGTCCTGCATCACGTCGCGGCGGACGTTGCGAATTGCGACGCGCGCGTTCTCGGCTTCGTGCTTGACCACCTTGGTGAGGTCGCGGCGGCGTTCCTCGGTGAGCGGCGGCATCGGCACGCGGATCACGCTGCCGGCCGTGTTCGGCGTGATGCCGAGGTCGGACTTCATGATGGCCTTCTCGATCACCGATACCATCTGCTTGTCGTACGGCACGATCGTGAGGGTGCGCGCGTCCTCGACCGCGATGTTGGCGACCTGGTTCAGCGGCGATTCGGCGCCGTAGTAGTCGACGCGGATGTGGTCGACGAGGCTCGCGCTGGCGCGGCCCGTGCGCAGGCGCTTCAGTTCGTTGCGGTAGGCGGCGACGCACTTGGCCATGCGGTCCGCAGCATCTTTCTTGACTTCTTCGAGCATGGAAACTCCCGTCGGACGGCGTGCGCCGTCAATCTGCAATCAGTTCGTGACCAGCGTGCCGACGTCGCCGCCGGTGGCCGCGCGCACCAGCGCGCCAGGATCGTTCAGGTTGAACACGCGCAGCGGCAACCGGTGGTCGCGGCACAGCACGATGGACGTCTGGTCCATCACGTTTAGCCGCTGGTCGAGCACCTGGTCGTAGGTCAGGCGATCGTACCGCTTCGCCGCCGGGTTCAGCACCGGGTCAGCGTCGTAGATGCCATCGACCTTGGTCGCCTTGAGCAGCAGGCCGGCATCGATCTCGACCGCGCGCAGGCTGGCGGCGGTGTCCGTCGTGAAGAACGGGTTGCCGGTGCCCGCCGCGAAGATGATAACGCGGCCCTTTTCCAGGTGGCGAATGGCGCGGCGGCGGATGTAGTCCTCGCACACCTGATTGATGCGCACGGCCGACATCACGCGCGTGGGCACCTCGATCGATTCAAGCGCGTCCTGCAGCGCGAGCGCATTCATGACCGTGGCCAGCATCCCCATGTGGTCGCCCGTCACTCGGTCCATGCCGGCGCGGGCCAGCCCGGCGCCGCGGAACAGGTTGCCACCGCCCACCACCAGGCCGATCTCGACCCCAGCCTCGCGCACGCTGCGGATTTCGGAGGCCAGCCGCCGCAGGAAGGCGGGATCGATGCCGTAGTCGCCTTCACCCATCAGGGCCTCGCCCGAGAGCTTGACCAGGATGCGGCGGACCGGTGGTTGCGGAGCGGCTTCGGTGTGCATCGATCCTCGCGGGCGGCCATTTACTGGCCGGCATTATAAAGAACCCCGCTTGCGCGGGGTTCCGTGTGTCGGTCGAATACGCCGGGCAGGCAGCCTGCGCCAGCCCGGGGTTCAGGCGCCCCGGACCGCGGCCGCCACTTCCTCGGCGAAGTTCTC
>Ga0114939_10001649_pt1 | contig 17363 bp, 16 predicted proteins | sample AshMeaCrysSpring_FD_87196 | JGI IMG/M metagenome (GOLD analysis project Ga0114939, IMG submission 87196) | Groundwater microbial communities from Big Spring, Nevada to study Microbial Dark Matter (Phase II) - Ash Meadows Crystal Spring | ecosystem: Environmental > Aquatic > Deep subsurface >...
GCGCGCGGCGGCATCGCGGTGGACCGCATCCTTGCGGATCCCGGATTGCTCGAGGAGGCGCTCGGGCTCATGCGCGAGGTGATCGCCGTGGCCGCCGCCGAAGGCTGCAAGATCGGCGGGGGATTCATTGATTTCCAGATCGAGCGCACGCGCAAGATGGGCGCCTACAAACCATCGACCCTCATCGATTGGGAGGCCGGTCGCGAATTGGAAATCGAGCCGATCTGGGGCGAGCCACTCCGGCGGGCCGCGGCGGCGGGGGTTGCGGTGCCGCGCCTGCAGGCGCTCTACGGCGGGTTGCGCGCGCTCGGATGAACGAATCCATCGGCCGGGTGCCGCGGTCCGAGATCCAGGGCGCGCTGGCCGCGATCGCGGCGGTCTTCCTCGCGGCATCAAGACCTCAACGCTTGGCGTGCTTGTGCTGGGGCTTCGCGCGCTCCTCCGCGGGCGGGAATGCGTCGAGGCCTTCGGGCGGGCTCTGCCCGGCCGGACGATCCTCACGGCGATGGCGGTGACGTTTTTGTATTCGCTCACGGCAGCGGCCGGCTTTCTGGCGCTGCTTGTGCTCGAGCCGGCGAAGGGGGCCCTGCCGCTCGCTTTTGAAACGATCTCGGCGCTGAGCACGGTCGGGTTGGCGACCGGGATCACGGCCGGGCTGGGCGATCCGGCGAAGCTGGTGCTTTGCGCGTTGATGCTGGCGGGCCGTGTGGGGCCGATTGCGGTTGTGATTATGGTCTTTCGCGGGGGCGGGCCGGGCGGCTACGATTTCCCCGAAGAGGACATTGTTGTCGGCTAACACATCATGAGATACGCAGTCATCGGGCTCGGGGAATTCGGAACATCGGTCGCGCTGGGGCTTGCCAAGCGCGGTGGCGAGGTCATCGCGGTGGATATCAAAATGGAACGTGTCACTGCCGTGCGCGATCATGTCGCGCTGGCCGTGCGCATGGACGCGAGCGAGCCCGGCGCGCTGGCCATGCACGGGATCGGCGACGTGGACGTGCTCATCGCCGGCATCTCGAACAACTTCGAAGCCCAGGTGCTCCTTGTGGTGCACGCGCGTCAGCGCGGGATTCCGAAGATCATCGCGCGCGCGACGACGGCCGAACACATCCTCGTGCTCAAGGCGGTGGGGGCCGACGAGGTTTTCAATCCCGAGGAGGAAGCCGCGCGGTGGGCGGTGCAGCGCCTGCTCGTGCGCAATATCACGAACTACTTCGAGCTGGCGGATGGCTTCAGCGTGGTCGAGGTCGCGATCCCGGAAACCATCGTGGGAAAGACCATCCAGCAACTCGACCTCCAAAAAAAATTCCGCTTCAACCTGCTCGCGATCAAGCGTCCGCCACCGGCCACCGTCCCGGCGGGCTCGCCGCCGGTATTCGACCCCGTGCCCGACCCCGAAGGCCGCCTGCCCGCGGGGTCCGCCCTCTCTCTGGCGGGGAGCGTGCTCAACATCGCGAATTTTCTCGCCCGCTTCGAATGAGCGGCAGCCCGCCTGTGCCGGACCAGGCCGCGCTGGTCGTCTCGATCCACGACGTGAGCCCGCTCACGCGCGAGCGCACGGACGCGATGCTGGCCGACCTTGGCCTTGCGACCTCGTTGCTCGTGGTGCCCGACCACCACCGCAAGGCGCCCATCGCGGGCGATGCGGGATTCGGGGAGTGGCTGCGCGCCCGGGCCGCCGACGGACACGAGATCGTCCAGCACGGGTATTTCCACGTGCGCGAGCCAAGGCGGGGCGAGGGTCCGCTCGACCGCGCGATCACGGGCACCTACACGGCGGGCGAGGGGGAATTTTACGATTTGCCCTACGAGGACGCACGCGGCCTGCTGGCGCGCGGCCGGGCGGCGCTGGTTGCCTGCGGGGTTGAGGCGCGCGGGTTCATCGCGCCCGCGTGGTTGCTTGGCCGGGAAGCGGCGCGGGCGGTGGCCGACGAGGGGTTCCTTTACACGACCCGGCTGGGCGGTATCGAGCGGATCGCAACACCGGCGGCCGCGTGGCGGAGTCAGAGCCTTGTGTGGAGCGTGCGCGCGGCCTGGCGGCGGATTGTGAGCCAGGCATGGAACGCGTCCCTTTTCGTGCGTCTGCGGTCGAACCGGGTCGTCCGCATCGGACTGCATCCGCCCGACTGGGATCATCCGGCCATCCGGGCCCAGGCGCTCAAATTGACCAGCAAGGCGCTTGCCGCGCGGCGGGCGATCACGTATGAGGGCTTCGTGGAATCCGCCGTGTCATGACCGAATCGCAAACCCGCGCCGACCTCCACATCCACAGCCGCCACAGCGCGCGGGCGGCGGACTGGCTTCTCCGCAAGCTCGATTTCCCCGCGAGCATGTCGGAACCCGCAGAGATCCACGGGGCTCTCCGCGCGGCCGGGATGGATTTTGTCACCATCACCGACCACAACACGATCGAGGGGTGCGCCGAAATCGCCGGCCGGCCCGAGGTCATCACCGGCGAGGAAGTCACCGCGATTTTTCCCGAGGACGAATGCCGGGTCCACCTCCTGGTCTGGGGGCTCGACGCCGACCAGCACGCCCGCATCCAGGGCCTGCGCGGAGACATTTACCGCCTTCAGGCCTATCTGGCCGCGGAGGATCTCGCGCACGCGGTCGCGCATCCGTTGTTGAGCCCCGACGAGAAACTGGGTCCGGTGCACATGCAGAAGCTGGTGCTCCTTTTCCGCCACTTCGAGACGGTGAACGGCCGCTACCATGCGCGGCTCGGCGAGTGGGCCGGCTATGCGCTCTCCGAGCTGACCCCCCGGCGGATCGAAGAATTTGTCGCCCGCACCGGCCTTGTGCCGACCCACGACGATCCATGGAAAAAAGCGTTCGTGGGAGGGTCGGACGACCAGGGCGGCACGCAGCCCGCCCGCGCGTGGACCGAGACCCCCCGCGCCGCCTCCCGCGAGGAATTTCTGGCCCACATCCGCGCCGGCCGCTGCCGGCCCGGGGGCCGGGGCGGCAATCCGGTCACGCTCGCGCACGGCACGTATCAGACCGCCTTCCGCTACCTGAAAAAGAAATTCGCCATCAAGCCCGGCTCGCCCGGGATCGATCTGGCCGAGAAGGCGTTTTCGCGATTCATGGAGGGGAAGGATCCCACCGAATTCACGCTTGGCGAGAAGCTCGGTTTCCTCGCGCAGGGGATCGCGACGGGCAAAATTTTCGAGCTGGCGATGGCGGGGAATACGACGCTCTGGAAAGAACTCTCGTCGTATTTCGCGAGGCCGGAGGTCAAAGCCGCCCTTGCGCGCGAGACCCGGGGGGTTGCCGAGCCCGACCGGCGCACGTTTTTGATGACGAACCTGGTCGCCAACCAGCTTGGCTACAGGCTTTTCACGCAGGGGATCGCGCGGGTTTCCGCCGGCAAATTTATCGAGAGCATCCAGACGATCAGCACCCTCGCGCCGATCATTGCTTTGTTGAGCCCGTATTGGCACGCCCTGCGGCTTCCCAACCGGAGGGTGCTGGCGGGGATCGTGGGCGGGCTGGCGGGCGGGTTGCCGGAATCGCTGCGGAACACGCGCCGCGCGTGGTTCACCGACACGCTCGACGACGTCAACGGCGTCGCCACCACCATCCGCAAGATGGTCGCCGCCGGGAAAGAGGCCGGGCACGATATTACGGTTTTCACCTGCCGGTCGTCCCCGCAGGATCTCGGGATTCCGATCAAAAATTTCCCCCCCGTGGGCGAGTTCGAGCTGCCCGAATACGAGCTGCAAAGCCTCAGCTTCCCGCCCGTGCTGCAAATCCTCGATTACCTCGCGGCCGAAAATTTCTCCGAAATCATCATCAGCACGCCCGGCCCGGTGGGACTCGCCGCGCTCTATGCCGCCAAGTCGCTCGGACTCCGCTCGGTGGGGATCTACCACACGGATTTCCCGCAATACGTGCGCATCCTCACCGATGATTCGTTCATGGAGACCCTCACGTGGAATTACATGCACTGGTTCTACAGCCAGCTCGACTGTGTCTATGTGAATTCCGAGGACTACCGGAAATCCTGGACCGCTCGCGGGATTTCCCCGGAAAAAATCAAGATCCTCCCGCGCGGGCTCGATACCCTGCTTTTCCGCCCGGAGCGCCGCGATCCCGCCTTCTGGCCGTCGCGCGGATTGCGTCCGGGCGAGGTGGCGATGCTGTATGTCGGGCGGGTGTCCAAGGAAAAGAATCTCGACACGCTGGTCGCCGCGACACGCATCCTGGCTGCCGATCACGTTCCCGTGCGGCCGGTGATCGTCGGCGACGGCCCGTATCTCAAGGAACTCCGCGGGCTCATTCCCGACGCGATTTTCACGGGATACCTGCGCGGAGAGGACCTCGCGGTCGGCTATGCGTCGGCCGACTTCTTCGCCTTCCCCAGCACGACCGACACGTTTGGAAATGTGATCCTCGAAGCCCAGGCCTGCGGGTTGCCCTCGATTGTCTCCGACGTCGGCGGGCCGCGGGATCTCGTTCGCGACGGGGTCGATGGGTTCGTCACCCACGCGCTCGACGCGAAGGAACTCGCCGCCCGCGCGGCCGAACTCGCCCGCGGCCCGGAACTCCGCGCGCGCATGGGAGCCGCCGCCAGCGCCCGCGTGCAGTCCCGCGATTGGTCGTCCGCCTTCGAGTCGTTCTGGGGCGGCTCGCCCGCGTGATATGAAACACCGCGCCGCCATGCCCCGGGAAATTCTGCTTCGCGCGAGCATCGCGCGGCAGGCGATGGACATGTGGCGGGGCGGCCGGCTCGTCGAAACCTACCCGGTTTCCACGTCGCGATTCGGGGTCGGATTCGAGGAGGGCAGCTTCAAAACGCCGACCGGCCGGTTCCGTGTCTGCGCGTGTTTCGGCGGCGGCCAGCCGACGGGGATGGTTTTTCGCGGACGTCTGCCGACCGGAGAGATCTCGCCCGGCGGCGACGAGGATCTTGTTTTGACCCGCATTCTCTGGCTCGACGGGCTCGATCCCGAGAATGCCAACACCCGCCAACGCTACATTTACATCCACGGCACGAACCACGAGGACCTCATCGGTCGGCCGGCCAGCCACGGCTGCATCCGCATGCGCGGGAGCGACCTTGTGCGCCTCTACGATTTCGCCGGCGTCGGCACCCGGGTCGAGATTTGGTGAGCATTCGACTGCCGAGCACTACGGTTGTCTTCTATTTGTCGCCGTCCGGGGTCTCCTGACCGGATCGTCCGCCGGAGGAAATCCAAATCGGAGCGCCCTGCCAGCGCACGATCGATTCGTGGGGGTCGCCCTCCGCCGGGATGGCGACGAGGTCCGCCGCAAAACCGGGCTCGACGGCCCCGAAGGCTCCCCCGACCGCCGCGGCTCCCGCCCGAGTGGCCATGTGCAAAGCCGCCGGAACGGGCAACCACGGGTGTGCGCGGAGGACGGCGCGGATTTCCTCGAACATCGAAAGCGAACGATTGCTCGCAAGGCTGTCGGTCCCCAGGCATACATTCACTCCCGCTTCCAGAAACTTCCCGAGCGGAAACGGCGGCCGCCCGAAGTAGGCGTGGCAGCCCGGGCAGTGAACGACCGAGAATGTCCCCGCCCGGCTCCGCACAATTTCCCAGTCGCCGTCATCGAGGCAATTCATGTGGGCGAGGATGGCCCCGTGCGGCAACAGCCCGTTTCCGAGGATCCTTCGCACCGGGCTCGCTCCGCCAAGGTCGCCGGCCGGCCGGCCGATCCGCGCGAGCAAGTCGTGGAGCGGGCCCGTGCCCGAGACGAACATCTCGTATTCCTCCCACGTTTCCGCGAGGTGGGTGCAGAGCGGCATGCCGCGCGCCCGGCAACAATCCGCCGCCGCCGCGTAGAGCCCGGCCGAGGTCGAATACGGTGCGTGGGGCGAGAGCCCGAAGAGGCCGTTTCCCTCGAAAAAGGCGAGGCACCCGCGCACGAGTTCGTCGGTGGCCAGCCGACTGCGGATGTCGAGCAATTCCAAAAACCAATACACGCGCGGGCCGGTCCCGCCGATGAGTGGCAGAAGCTCCGGGAAGGATTCGATATTGAGGATCGTGCCGGTTCCGGCGGTTTGCGACTCGCGCAATCCCATTTCGATCGAGTCCACGTAGTCGGCGTTTCCGAGCGTTCGTTTCAGGTCGTTGATGCGGGCGATCCATCCCGCGAAACTCGACGGCGGCAGGATCGCGCCGCGCATGACCGTGTAATCGAGATGGCAGTGCGCGTTCACGAAGGCCGGAAAAATCACCACTTCGCCGGCATCCTGCGGCTGTCCGCCGGGAGCGTCCCTCCATTTGCCAACCCACTCGATTTTTCCGTTCCTCACAAGGACCGCCCCGTCCTCGATGGGAGGCGAGGTCACCGGAAGGATGTGCCGCGCGCGGATTAAGCGCCCGGGCTCGCAGCCGGCCTTCATTCCTCCGCCCTCCCGGAAACGCCCGCGCCGGTTTCCAACCACGGGAATCCCTCCGCGTCGTCCGCCAATGCGGCGAGTTCGGCGCGCGAGAATCCCTCGGATTCCGCCGAATATTCGTGGCGGCTGGTGTAGGCCCGCGCCGCCGCGCATTCGCGGGCGAGGATCTCCGCGAAGGCGGGCCCGGGCTGGATTCCGAAATGGCGGTAGATCGCATTGACCGCGCCGCCGGGATCCCCCACGAGGTCACCGTAGCGGAGGAAACACACATTCCGTGTCCGCTCCGCGACCTCGCGCGGCCGTCGATACCAATCCCGGGCGGTCTCGAGAAGGAACCCGCGCAAATCCGGATCGCGCTCGTTCGCGCCCACCGCGCGCCATGTCACACGCATCATGCTCGAAATCGAAGGCAGCACGTCCGCCGGATCCCTCACCAACACGATCAACCGGGCATCGGGAAATTCCTCCAGAATCGAGCGGATCTTCGGCGTGGCGGCCGGATTTTTCGAAAGATAGACCCGGTTGCCTCCTGCAAAGTGGAGGTGGCGGCGGATCATGGCCGCGTAGAATCGCATGAGGCGTTTCCGGCGGACGGCGGGAATCTCGTCGTCAAAGGCGGCATACGGCCGGGCGAGATCGGGCAACCCGGAGGCCAGTCCGACCGTGAGGGCCTGGAAGATGTGCAGAAACAAATAATCGTCCTCCTCGGGGTCGCCCAGCGTGACCGGATGGATCCCATCCCGCCCGCCCGCTTCGTCGCGGGCCTCCCCCCGCCACAACCATGTCAGCCACCGCGCGACCACGCGGGCGCAGACCGACGGTGCGAAAAGGATTTCCCAAAGCCGCATCGTCGCAAAACGTTCCTCGTCCCGCGCCAACAATCTGTGCAGGAAGGTCGTGCCGCTCCGGAAATTCCCCACGATAAAAACCGGCCCGCTCACGGCCCGTTTGCGGTAAGCCCGGAAGACGAATTCATCCGCCCACAACCCTGCCCAGACCACCGCCTCCAGGAGCGGATACACGACAAAAAACCCAAGCAGGACCCCCGCCCGGCGAGGCGTCGCGGGCTCCGCGGCCACCCACCGGAGCGCAAAGCGGACCACCTCGCGCAAGCCTGCCATCACTTTTCCGGGTCGATCAAATCGATCAAGCGCGGGTAAACCAGCGAGGTTTTCTCGTTGGGTTGCGACGGATCAATGAAATCGTGCGGCACGTTTTCATCGGCGGCGAAACGCAATCGCTCGACCTCGACGCCCTCCCATTTGGCAAAGCGGTCCGCGAGGTTCCATGCCGACGCGATGTTGATGGCCGAGTCCACGTCGCTCACGGCAAAAGCGAAGCGCTTGCAGGCGGGCGGCCGCGAGGACGCGCGGGCGAGCAACCGCGCGCCGAGCGCCATGAACTTCCCCACCACCCGCGTCGGAAACCACGGATACGCGTGCGGCGGGCCGGGGATGTCCTGCTTGAGCGACGAATCCCACCAGATAAAAAGATTCGGCATCCGCGAAAACAGGGTCCCCAGCGGACCCGAGACCCACTGCGGCACCCCGGCCGGCACAAGAAATGGCGCGAGCACAACCGTCCGTGCGATGTCGGGTCGTTCCTCGCCCGCCCACGCGGCGGTGGCACCGTTGACCGACAGCCCGACGACCGTGACCTCGTCGCCGAGCCCGCGCGCGATTTCCAGCGAGTCCGCCAGCCAGCCCGCAAGCTGCCGCAAATCCAGCCCGCCATATTCGGGGGTCAGCCGGTTTTTGAAGCCGTGGCCGGGCAGCCGGGGGATATAAACATTATGGCCGCGCGCGTGCAGTTGCCTGCCAAGTTCGACAAACTGGGCCGGGCAATTCGAGAGGCCGTGCAGCAGGAGAAAGGATTTCCGCGTCTTGCGTCCGTGCAGAAACGCCGTGTTCACGCACACCGTCGCGATCTCGGGTTCCGGCGCGAGGCTCTCAGCCACGGCCCGCGCCGCCGCCCCGGCATAATCGGGCGGGTCGCCGGCCGGCGGCGGAATCGGCGGGATCCGCACAGGCCACAGCGCGAACAACGCACCAACCAGAGTGACCGCGCCCGCCGCATACCGGGCCGCCCGCGGAACCCGCTCGATGGGGGAGAGCCCGCGCCTCATCACGCGATCCCCAGTTCCGCCTTGGCCTCGACCAGACGGTGGTAAAGCGGCGCGAGTGCCTCGGGCAGAATTCGCGTTCCCGCGATGGTCGCCATGAAATTCGCATCACCCGCCCAGCGCGGGACAATGTGGATGTGCAGGTGGTCGGCGACGCCGGCTCCGCCCGCCTTGCCGGTGTTCCAGCCCACATTGAATCCCTGCGCCTTCACGCATTCGCGGAGAAGCCGCTGCGCATCCACCACCAAGCCCCATAATTCCAAAACCTCCCCGCTGTCCAAGCCCTCGCAATCCTCCACCTTCCGGTAGGGCACGGCCATGAGATGCCCCGACGAATACGGGTATTTGTTCATGATCAAAAAGGCCGACTTCCTCCGCGCGACCACCAGGTGCGCATCGTCGTCCGTCGCCACCGCCGCCAATCCGAGGAAATCCTCCCCGCTGGCATGCTCGGCCCGGAAGTATTCGACCCGCCACGGAGCCCACAATGCCTCGATTTCACGCTTCGGAAATGATTCGTCCATCCGCCCTTGTTAACCGCAACCCGCCCGATCGGAAAATCCAAAGTTCACACATTCGACAACCCATACCACCAATTCACGAAACAAAGGAAAATCTGAACCATGAAAACGTGTGGGACATGAATAAGGAGAGAGGCAGGGCGATCAGCGGCTTTTCTTCAGGCTCTGCATCTCTTCTAGGTTGGACGATGGCTTCGTTGCCTGGGTAGATGACCCCGCTCCGTCGGGGTCCGAAGAATCCTGCTTGCGCGTCCCTTGCGGGAAAAGAGGGACGGCGGCGGAGCGCCGTCCCTTCATGGTTTTTCACAAAGCTTCCACCAAGTGTGCCGACGCGTTCTGGACAACAGCTTTATGTTGCTGCTGAAGAGATAATTGTATCGCTTCTCGTATTGGCCCTGGACAACCCGCACGGCCAGTCCGCTTTGCCGCCCGATTTCGCGGCCCCGGAGTTCAAAATGATTTTCCCATCCCAAAAAATTTGTCAAAACCGTCGGCATGAAGCTCCTCGTCATTTTTGTTTTCCTTCTGATCGCCGTGTTTGCCGGGGACCTGCCCGATGCGGGGGACGCGCCGAGCGGGGCAGACGCACCCCCGGCGGCCGAGGCCGTGGGCGGGGAATTCGAGACTCCGCGTGTGTGGCCGTCCACGGCCTTCCTTGCCGGCGCGCATCTGCCCGGGGATGGCTGGCGGATCGACCCGGTCGTCTCCAACGACGGAGTCTATAACACATGGGGGGTCTCTTCGCGGATCGGCCCGTTCCACATCACCGGCGACGAGCGCCTGGTCGAGCTTCTCCGCGAGATCGAGGCCACCATCCGGCTTCAGGAAATCAGCAAAGGCCGGGAATTCGCGCTCGGACTCCAGGACGCCGCCAAGGCCCAGTTCGACGCCGTCAAGCAGGTCGCCACCGACCCGGTCAATACCGTCAAACGCCTCCCCCAAGGAGCGAGCCGGTTTCTCGGACGCGTTGGCAACACCGTCAAACACACCGTCCAGGGCAACCTCGACATCGACAAATCCGCGACCGCCGACCAGACCGCCCGCAATCTCCTCGGGATCGAAAAAGCCAAACGCCTCATCGCCGCCGAGCTCGGCGTGAATCCCTATTCGCAAAACCCGGAACTCCAGCGCGCGCTCAACCAGGTCGCCACCGTCCGCGCGTTCGGCAAACTCGCCGTGAGTGTCGGCTCGGCCGTCTTCGTGCCCGCCACGCTCGGACACGTGCTCACCGGCATCAATATCACCAGCGCGCTCACCAAAGAACAAATCGCCGCCGACCCGAAAGAACTCGCCGCCGCAAACCGCGCGCGCGCCATCGCCTCCGGCATCTCCGCCGCTTCCTTCGACGCCCTCAATGCCAATACCCACTACGACCCATGGACGCTCACCGCCATCTGGAACAGCCTCGCCACCATCAAGGCCGCCGGCCGGTCCGAATTCGCCCGGATCGCCGCCGGCGCGTCCAGCGACCTCGACGCATTCTATTTCCTCCGCGTCGCCCAGATGATCGCCCAGCTCCCCGCTGTGAGCGAGATCCTCCCCTTCACCGACACGGTTGTTTGTGTCCACCCCGACGGCTCGCTCGTCCTCCCTCTGTGGCTCGACTACGCGATTTGGACCCCCCGGGCCGAGGCGGCCGCCATCGAACTGGCCGACCTCGCCAAATCCCGCGGAGCCCCCTCCGCGACCCTCCTCACCACCGGCTCGCTGAGCCCGTTCGCGGTCCAGCGCTACACCGCCCTCGGCATCGCCACCCTCCGGCACGCGGCCGTCCCCGGCAGGCCATGAGGTCCCGGTGTGGAGATTAAAAATATTTATCCAAAATAATCCTGTGATTTGAATTGCTTTTACAAAAGCGGCGCGGCAGTTTCTTCGTTCATGAGAACCCCGGTGATCGCTTTTGTTGCGGCTCTTGTGTGCGGGAGTATCGCGCGGGCGTCGGGCGGTCTGCCGAATCCCTATTGGGCGCCCGGGAGCGTGACCGCGACGGGGGCGAAGATCGACGTGTTGTTGAACACGATTTTCTGGCTGACCTTCGCGGTGTTTGTGGCCACGCAGTCGGTGTTTGTTTATTATCTGGTGAAGTATCGCCGGCGCGCGGGGGTGAGGGCGCTGTATAGTCACGGAAACAACCGTCTGGAGATCGTGTGGACCGCGATCCCGGCGGTGATCTTCCTGCTGCTCGCCGTGGTCGGCAACCGCATGTGGTTGGACATCACATCCGGCGCGCCGGAGGACGCCCTCAAAGTCAATATCTCCAGCTACCAATTCGGATGGGACATGCGCTACGCGGGGGCCGACGGAAAGCTCGGGGCGATTGAAGTCGGGAAGGTCGGGCTGGAAAACAAGTTCGGCCTCTCGCCCGACGATCCGGCCGCGGCGGATGATTTCACGACGATGGAATTGGTGATCCCCGCCGGCCGTCCCGTGCATGTGTATCTGAATTCGCGGGACGTGATTCACTCGTTTTATGTGCCCGCGTTCCGGCTTTACCAAGACGCGGTTCCCGGCCGCACGATCACATGGGTGTGGTTCGAGGTGGACCGTCCCGGCAAGTTCGAACTGGCCTGCAGCCAGCTTTGCGGGACCGGGCACTACAATATGAAAGCGCCGATCCGGGTCCTGCCGCCCGCTGAATTCGACGCCTGGTATGCGGAGAAATCGCGCGCGGCGCTGCGGGCGCGCGGCGGTCCGCCGGGGCTGGCCCCCAGAGTGGCGTCTTCCGTTCCATCCGACAACGCTCCATGAATACCCTCACCGCCCGAGAGATCCCGCATGTTGACGACCATGCGGAGCCCGGATTTGTCCGGAAATACCTATGGACCTACGACCACAAGATGATCGGTCTGCAATATTTCTGGACCGCGCTGGCGTTTCTGTTTCTGGGCGGCGGACTCGCGCTGCTGGTGCGCTATCAACTCGGCTGGCCGAACACCTCGGTGCCGCTCATCGGATGGCTTCTGCCGTCGAGCGTGGCCAGCGAGGGCGCCATCGTGCCCGGCGGATACAACATGCTGGTGACCATGCACGCGACGGTGATGGTTTTCTTCGTGGTCATGCCGCTCCTCATCGGCGCGTTCGGCAACTTTTTGATCCCTCTGCAGATCGGGGCCCGGGACATGGCATTTCCCCTCTTGAACGAACTGAGTTACTGGCTCTACGTCCTCTCCGGGTGCGTGCTTCTGGCGGCATTCTTTGTTCCCGGCGGGGCCCCGGGAACCGGCTGGACCGCCTACGCGCCGCTGAGTGCCGACGGGGCCTACAATGGCACGCGGATCGGACAGAGCCTCTGGGGCGTGGCGATTTTCATCAACGGGCTGTCCTCGATCGCGGGGGCCGTGAATTACATCACGACCGTGGTGAACCTGCGGTGTCCGGGCATGACGATGTTCCGCATGCCGCTGACCATCTGGGCGCTGTTCATCACGGCCGTTCTGCTTGTGCTGGCGGTGCCGGTGCTCTCGGCGGCGGCGGCGATGTTGTTCTGTGATTTGAACTTCGGGACGAGCTTCTTCAAGCCGTCGGGCGGCGGGCAGCCGCTGCTCTGGCAACACCTCTTTTGGTTTTTCGGACACCCCGAGGTTTACATTATGATCCTCCCGGCGATGGGACTAGCTTCGGAAATCATCAGCGTCTTTTCGCGGAAGCCGATCTTCGGCTACCGGGCGATGGTGTGGGCGATGGTGGCGATCGGATTTCTCGGGTTCGTGGTCTGGGGCCACCACATGTTTGTGAGCGGCATGAACATCGCTCTCAGCGCGGGGTTCTCGGTTTCGACGATGTTGATCGCCGTGCCCTCGGCCATCAAGACGTTCAATTGGATGGGGACGGTCTGGCGGGGATCGATCGAGTTCACAACGGCGATGTGCTTCGCGCTGGGCTTTGTCTCGATGTTTGTGATCGGGGGCCTGAGCGGGATTTTCATGGCGTCCACGCCCGTCGATCTTTTTGTCCACCACACGTATTTCATCGTGGCGCACATTCATTACGTGCTCTTCGGCGGCAGCCTGTTCGCGGTCTTCGGCGCGATCTATTTCTGGTTCCCGAAGATGTTCGGCCGCATGCTCAGCGAGACGCTGGGCAAGCTGCACTTTGTGGTCACTTTCATTTGTTTCAATCTCGCCTTCTTTCCCATGCACAATCTCGGGCTCGGCGGAATGATGCGGCGCATCGCCGACCCGCCCGTTTACGAGCACCTCAAGCAACTCCAACCGCTCAACCAGATCTCGAGCGTGGGCGCCATCGGCCTCGGCTTCGCGACCTTCCTCCTTGTCTGGAACATGGTCGCGGCCCTGCGCCGGCGGCCGGACGCCCCGGCGAATCCCTGGCACGCCAATACGCTCGAGTGGACCGTGCCGTCCCCTCCCGGACATGGAAATTTCCCCGTCACGCCGACCGTCTATCACGGACCCTACGAATACAGCGTGCCGGGCATGGATCAGGACTACCTTCCCCAGAACCAGCCCGCGCCGGAGGGGGTGAGGCTTGCCGCACACTAGCCCGAACAGCCCGATGAACGCCGCATCCATTCCCCACACGCACCCAATCGAAGAAGCCGGCCATGGCAGGGCCACGCCGGAAGCCAGCCGCTTCGGCATGATCATTTTTCTGGCCAGCGAGGCGATGCTCTTCGCGGGCCTGCTGGGCGGGTATTTCATTCTGCGCTGGGCCGCAAATGGGTTTCCGTGGCAGCCCGGCCACGCATGGCCGCCGGATGGCGTCGAAGTGCACCTGCCGTGGCGGCAGACTCTGGCCGCCACGGTCTTCCTGGTCGGCAGCAGCTTCACCTACCACGCCGCCGAGGTCGCCGTGCGCAAAGGTCGCAGCGGGCTGTTCTGGTTGGTCGTCACACTCGCGCTGGGCTCGGTTTTCATCGGCTTCCAAGTTTATGAGTGGATCCACCTCCACCACGAGGGACTCTGGTTCCACACGGGCGGGATCTACGGGTCGTCGTTTTTTGTCATCACCGGCTTCCACGGGATGCACGTGGCGGTGGGACTGGCGCTGATCGCATGGGTGATCCTGCGTCAGGTCTTCACGCGTTGCTACACCCCCGCCCGCCATGTTTCTCTGAACAATGTCGGACTCTACTGGCACTTCGTCGATGTCGTCTGGATCTTCGTTTTCACACTCCTCTACCTTGTCTGAGATGTTCCGCCCCGGCTGGATCGCCGCCCTCGGGCTTGCCGTCGCAGTGGCCGCGCTTGCGTGGTCCCACCTCCGGCAGGCGCAGCGCCCGGCCGGAGCCTCGAAGCTCGAGCGCCTCGCCCGCATGCCGGATTTCGATTTTCCCGCCCACGACGGCAGCCGGGTTTCCGCGGGGGACCTCCGGGGGAGGGTCTGGGTGGCGAACGCGGTCCGCACCGATCAAGAAGAAACGCCCTCGGCCCTCACCGCCCGCATGTTCGAACTTCAGGAGGCCCTCAAACGTTCGAAAGCCGGGGGAGTGAGCTTAATCAGTTTCACGCCGGATCGGCAGCCGGATTCGCCGGATGAACTCGCCGCCCGCGCGAGGGAGGCCGGAGCCGACCATACATGGTGGAAATTTCTCAAAGGCCCCGAGACCGATGTCGCCCGGACCGGATTGCTAGAACCAGCCGCCGTGGCGGACGGAGGCGGCCCCGCCCGCCCGCGTGGCTTCGCGGTGGTTGATCAATCGGGGTGGGTCCGCGCCTTCGTGGACGGAGACGACCCCGAAGCGATCCAGAAACTTCTCATTACGGTCGGGGAGGTTCTTCGCGAGGGCCCCGCCACATGAAAGCGCTCCGCCTGGCGGTCGTCTCGCTTCTGGCGGCCGCGGTCGAAGCTGCGGCCTGCGTGGGTTGCCGGGAACCCGGCGCCGATACGGTGGCCGCCGAACCGCAGACCGTCCTCGCCGGCGTCGGCTTCTCATGGGGGGTGATCTTGTTCCTCGCGGTCGCGTTCTCGATCGTCGGGAGCCTGTCGGTTTATATCGCGCGGGTCGCCACAAACCTCGACCGCGCGAACGCGACGGGCGTCCCCGCGCCTGCCAAACCGGCTCGACCGCACGGGGGCTGATCCTCCCCTGCCGCCAAGCGTCTCGTAGAGTCATTTCATCAGCTCAAGAAGTCCCGCGCATTATCGCCTTTTTGTTTGTGGCCTGCGGAGCTTGCCACGGGGCGCTATTGCCCCGGCGCATCAGATGACGAACCGCCCTGCTCGGCACGCAAAGCCTTTGTCGCGATTCTATGCGAAAATACGCTCCACCCCTTGCACGCAAAAAGAATTCGTTGACAAAAGTTTCCCACATCATAGAACGCACGCCGATGCTGCGGGCATATTACATATGCTGTCTTTTTGCTTGCCATTCTTGGGCTGGTAATTGCTGTCCCGGGGATGCTCCGGCAGCCCGGCAGCCCGACAGCCCGCATTGATTCCGCTGTAGGCCCGACCGTCGGCCGTCAAGACCATCCGCGCCCCGGCGAAGTCTCCGCACCAATCCAAGTTCCAGAAGGGTCGGCAGCGTTAGCCGCCTCGCCCGCCTCGCCCGCCTCGCCCGCCTCGCCTGCCTCGCCTGCCTCGCCTGCCTCGCCTACCTCGCCTGCCTCGCCTGCCTCGGCCGACAGCACTCCTCCTCCACACGCGCCCGGACGGGCCTCGGGTGGCGCTTCCATAGCCGGCCCGCTCACGGCGGAGCCCGGCGGTCTCCCCGCAAGGGCCTTTGTGGGGACCAACCCCCGACCGCTCGATCCCGATGATCTGGGGCTCTTTCCGGCGCAGCCCATCGGGCCGGGGGAGACTGTCCCGGTGCGCGTGCGCTTCCCCGGCGGTGCCGCGGGCGACCTGGTGGTCGTGCAAGCCGAGGATGGCGGGAGGATCGACGGCCGCTCACCCGTCTCCCGTCAGTATCTGGACGCCAACGGGGAGGTCCGTTTCTCGTTTACTTCGACCGTCGAGGGCGGCATCTACCGGATTACCCTCCGCAATGGCTTCGATGAGAAGCGCCTCCAATTTGTTTCCCCCATGGACGCCCACAAAACCCGCCAAGCCAACCCCAACCCCAACCCCAAAAATGAAAACCCCATCCCGCCTCCTCGCCCTGCTCGTTCTGAGCGCCACCCTGCTGACATCTCCCCACGCCCGCTCGCAGTCCCAGTCCCCGTGCGGCAACCATAACAACGGGGGAAGCGGCGGTAACGGGGGTGAAAACACCAACACACCCTGCCCAGCCGAAGGCGATCCTGTCATCCCCTATACCGGCAACGAATTCAAAACCGTGGACGACCTGCGGGTCTGGGGTGCTGTCGGCGGCTACCCGATGGTCTGGAGCCGGCACAGCAACTCGCGCAGTGTGCCCAATGCCAACGCCTTCGGCCTCGCCCATTACTGGAGACACAGCTTCCAGTGGGAGCTGGTGAAGGCATGGCCGGGCTCCACGGCGCAGCCCCAGGTGGCCGTTATTTATCCCACCGGAAGTGTCTTCACCTTCACCGAGGTGTCTCCCGGCCGGTGGAGCAACTCGGGCACATCGGCCGATGTTCTTCGCAAGACAGACACCGGGTTTGTGCTGCAGACCAAGGAAGCGTTTCAATACCACTTCCAGGCTTTCCCCTCCGGCATCTCCGAGTATTTCCTCATGAACCGTGTCACCGATCCCGCGGGCAACGATTTCCACCTCGCCTACGACTCGGCGAGGCGCTTCATCTCGGTCACCGAGCCGGGCGGACGTTACATCCGGGCCATTTACTCGACCCTCGTCGGCAACAGGCTCAATCCCGTGACCATCGCCACTCTCACGAGCCTGCCCGCGCCGGATTCCCTCATCGAGCAACCCGCCACATGGCTGGAGCTCACCCCGGCCAGCTCGGCCAATATCATTTCCCCGCACCAATTCATCCGCATCGTCCAGGCCGACGGGTCTCATGGAAATATCGCCGAAATCGAGATCTACGAGGCTGGCACGGGAGCCAGGCTCTCCGGCGAAATCATTTGCTCGGATTCCCGGGCCGAGGGACTTAAGGCTTTCGACGGCGACCCCGGCACCGTTTTCCGCTCGGCCTCCTTCTCCGGCGGCTTTGTGGGCATCAAGCTGGCCTCCGCCAAGCCGGTGGGGCGCATCCGTGTGCTTCCCGCCTCCGGCACGGTTTCCCTGCACAAGCCCTCACGCTTTGGATACGCGCCCCTCAAAGCCGAGGGCTCCAACGAGGTTCCCGTGACCACGATGGCCATCACCCGGGTCGAGACCAGCGACGGCCGCGCCGTGGACTAGTGTGCCCGGCATGGGCATGAACAAGTCAGGAAAAAAAATGATAAAATAGAAAATGACCGGAAGCAGTGACAGCAACCGAAGCGAAAGCCAAGGCGGGTTCCGTGAGGGACTCAGCAC
>Ga0114939_10001651_pt1 | contig 17340 bp, 12 predicted proteins | sample AshMeaCrysSpring_FD_87196 | JGI IMG/M metagenome (GOLD analysis project Ga0114939, IMG submission 87196) | Groundwater microbial communities from Big Spring, Nevada to study Microbial Dark Matter (Phase II) - Ash Meadows Crystal Spring | ecosystem: Environmental > Aquatic > Deep subsurface >...
CGGATGCGCCCGACGCAGGTCTCCGAGCACACCGTGGGCTCGCCCGCCTCGATGCGTGGATAGCAGAAGATGCATTTCTCCGCCTTGCCCGACTGCCAGTTGTAATAAATCTTCTTGTACGGACAGGCGCTGACGCACATGCGCCAGCCGCGGCACTTGTCCTGGTCGATGAGGACGATGCCGTCCTCCTCGCGCTTGTAGATGGAGCCGGAGGGGCAGCTCGCCACGCAGGTGGGGTTGAGGCAGTGCTCGCACAGGCGCGGCAGGTACATCATGAAGGTGTTCTCGAACTGGCCGTAGATGTCCTTCTGCATGGCCTCGAAGTTGGCGTCCTTCGAGCGCTTGGCGAACTCGCCGCCGAGGATCTCCTCCCAGTTCGGCCCCCACGCGATCTTCTCCATGCGCTCGCCCGTCACCAGCGAGCGCGGCCGCGCCACGGGCGGGGCCTTCATCTCGGGCGCCGTGTGCAGGTGCTGGTAGTCGAAGGTGAAGGGCTCGTAGTAGTCGTCGATCTCCGGCAGGTTCGGGTTGGCGAAGAGCTTCATCAGGATGGACCACTTGCCGCCCTGCCGCGGCTGCACGCCGCCCGAGGCGGTGCGCACCCACCCCCCGTTCCACTTCTCCTGGTTCTCCCACTCCTTGGGGTAGCCGATGCCGGGCTTCGTCTCCACGTTGTTGAACCACGCGTACTCCATGCCGGGCCGCGAGGTCCACACGTTCTTGCAGGTCACCGAGCAGGTGTGGCACCCGATGCACTTGTCGAGGTTCAACACCATTCCGATCTGGGCACGAACTTTCATCTGAACGCTCCTGTGTCTCTCGGGGTCAGCGGGCGGCGTCGCCGGCGGCGGCGGGCTCGTCCAGCCAGTCGACCTTCTTCATCCGCCGCACGATGACGAACTCGTCGCGGTTGGTGCCGATGGTCCCGTAGTAGTTGAAGCCGTAGCTCTGCTGGGCGTAGCCGCCGATCATGTGCGTGGGCTTCGTGACGATGCGCGTCACCGAGTTGTGGATGCCGCCGCGCGAGCCGGTGATCTCGGACCCCGGGACGTTCACGATCTTCTCCTGCGCGTGGTACATGAGGCACATGCCCTCGTTCACCCGCTGCGAGACCACGGCCCGCGCCGTGATGGCGCCGTTCACGTTGAAGAGCTCGATCCAGTCGTTGTCGGCGATGCCGGCCTTGCGGGCGTCCACCTCGGAGAGCCACACGATCGGCCCGCCGCGCGAGAGCGTGAGCATCAGCAGGTTGTCCGTGTAGGTCGAGTGGATGCCCCACTTCTGGTGCGGCGTGATGAAGTTGAGGACGATCTCCGGGTTGCCGTTGTCCTTCGCGCCGCGCATCGGCGCGATGGTCTTGAGGTCCACCGGCGGCTTGTAGACGCACAGGTTCTCGCCGAAGCCCAGCATCCACGCGTGGTCCTGGTAGAACTGCTGCCGCCCGGTGAGCGTGCGCCAGGGGATCAGCTCGTGGACGTTGGTCCAGCCGGCGTTGTAGCTCACGTTCTCCGACTCGATGCCGCTCCACGTCGGGCTGGAGATGATCTTGCGCGGCTGCGCCTGGATGTCGCGGAAGCGGATCTTCTCGTCCTCCTTCACCAGCGCGAGGTGCGCGTGCTCGCGGCCGGTGATCTTCGAGAGGGCCTGCCACGCCTTCACCGCCACCTCGCCGTTGGTCTCGGGCGCGAGCATCAGCACGACCTCCGCCGCGTCGATGTCCGACTCGATGCGCGGCAGGCCCTTCGTGACGCCCTCCTCGGTGACGGGGTAGTTCAGCTCGCGCAGCTTCTCCACTTCGTGCTCGGTGTTCCAGGCGATGCCCTTGCCGCCGTTGCCGACCTTCGTCATGAGTGGGCCGAGCGCCGTGAACTTCTTGTAGGTGTTGGGGTAGTCGCGCTCGACCACGGTGATCTGCGGCGCGGTCTTCCCGGGCACCAGGTCGCAGTCGCCGCGCTTCCAGTCCTTCACCGAGAGCGGCTGCGCCAGCTCGCTCGGCGTGTCGTGCAGCGTCGGGGTGAGCACCACCTCCTTCTCGACGCCGAGGTGGCCGACGGCGACCTCGGAGAACGTCCTCGCGATGCCCTTGTAGATCTCCCAGTCGCTCCTCGACTCCCACACCGGGTCGACCGCGGCCGAGAGCGGGTGGATGAACGGGTGCATGTCCGAGGTGTTGAGGTCGTTCTTCTCGTACCAGGTGGCGGTCGGCAGGACGATGTCGGAGTACAGGCACGTCGTGGACATGCGGAAGTCGAGCGTCGTGAGGAGGTCCAGCTTCCCTTCCGGCGCCTCGGGCCGCCAGAGGACCTCCTGCGGCTTCTCGCCGCCGAAGGCGCCGAGGTCCTTGCCCTGCACGCCGTGCGTCGTTCCCAGCAGGTGCTTGAGGAAGTACTCGTGGCCCTTGCCGGAGCTGCCCAGCAGGTTGGAGCGCCACACGAAGAGGTTGCGCGGGAAGTTCGCCGGGTTGTCCGGGTCCTCGCAGGACATGCGCAGCGTCCCCTCCTTGAGGGCCTTCACCGCGTAGTCCTTCGGGTCCATGCCGGCCGCGGCCGCGTCGCGGCACACCTGCAGCGGGTTGGTCTGCAGCTGCGGCGCGCTCGGCAGCCAGCCCATGCGCTCGGCGCGCACGTTGTAGTCGATGAGGCTGCCCGGGTACTCCGCGGGGTTCGCGAGCGGCGAGAGGATCTCCTTCACCGAGAGCTTCTCGTAGCGCCACTGGTCGGTGTGCGCGTAGAAGAAGGAGGTCGAGTTCTGGTGCCGCGGCGGGCGGTGCCAGTCGAGCGCGAAGGCGAGCGCCGTCCAGCCCGTCTGCGGGCGCAGCTTCTCCTGGCCCACGTAGTGCGCCCAGCCGCCGCCGGACTGGCCGACGCAGCCGCACATGACGAGCAGGTTGATGACCCCCCGGTAGTTCATGTCCGAGTGGTACCAGTGGTTCATGGCGGCGCCGATGATGATCATCGAGCGGCCGTGCGTCTTGTCGGCGTTGTCGGCGAACTGGCGCGCGACGGTGACCACGTCGGCCGCCTTCACGCCGGTGATGGCCTCCTGCCACTTCGGCGTGTAGGGGACGTCGTCGTCGAAGGACGCCGCGACGTTTCCGCCGCCCAGGCCCCGGTCGATGCCGTAGTTGGCGGCGGCCAGGTCGAAGACCGTCGCCACCAGCGTCTCGCCGTCCGCGAGCGGCAGGCGCTTCACCGGCACGTGGCGCACGAGGATGTCGCCGCCCTGGTCGTTGCCCCGGAAGGCGTCCGGCGCGGAGCCGGCGAAGTACGGGAAGGCGACGGGCACCGCGTCGTCGCGCCGGTCGATGAGGGAGAGCGCGAGCTTCACCTCGCCGCCGCCGGCGCCCTCCTTCGCCTCGAGGTTCCACTTGCCGTCCGCCTGCCCCCAGCGGAAGCCGATGGAGCCGTTGGGCGCCACCACCTGCCCGGAGCCCTCGTCGATGGCGACGGTCTTCCACTCGGGGTTGTTGGCCTGCTGCATCGCGCCCGCGAAGTCCGAGGCGCGCACGAAGCGGTCCGCCACCCACGCGTCGCCGCGCTTCGCCAGCCTCACCAGCATCGGCATGTCGCTGTAGCGGCGCACGTAGTCCTGGAAGTACGCCGACGGCCGGTCGAGGTGGAACTCCTTGAACACCACGTGCCCCATCGCCATGGCGAGCGCCGCGTCGGTGCCCTGCTGCGGGTGCAGCCACAGGTCGGCGAGCTTGGAGACCTCCGCGTAGTCGGGCGTGACCGCGACGACCTTCGCGCCCTTGTAGCGCACCTCGGTGAAGAAGTGGGCGTCCGGGGTGCGCGTCTGCGGCACGTTCGAGCCCCAGGCGATGAGGAATGTCGAGTTGTACCAGTCTGCCGACTCGGGGACGTCGGTCTGCTCGCCCCACACCTGCGGGCTGGAGGGCGGCAGGTCGCAGTACCAGTCGTAGAAGCTCATGCACACGCCGCCGATGAGGCTGAGGTAGCGGCTGCCGGCCGCGTAGGACACCATGGACATGGCCGGGATCGGGGAGAAGCCGACGACGCGGTCGGGCCCGAACGTCTTCACGGTGTAGACGTTCGCCGCGGCGATGATCTCGTTCACCTCGTCCCAGTTCGAGCGCACGAAGCCGCCCTGCCCGCGCACGCTCTTGTAGCTGGCGGCCTTGGCGGGGTCCTGCACGATGGAGGCCCAGGCCTCCACCGGGGCGAGGCTCTTGCGCGCCTCGCGCCACAGGCGCATCAGGCGTCCGCGCACCATCGGGTACTTGATGCGGTTGGCGCTGTAGAGGTACCACGAGTAGGACGCGCCGCGCGAGCAGCCGCGCGGCTCGTGGTTGGGCAGGTCGGGGCGCGTGCGCGGGTAGTCGGTCTGCTGCGTCTCCCACGTGACGAGCCCGCCCTTCACGTAGATCTTCCAGCTGCACGACCCCGTGCAGTTCACGCCGTGCGTGGAGCGCACGATCTTGTCGTGGGCCCAGCGGCTCCGGTAGCCGTCCTCCCAGGTGCGGTCCTCGGTGGTGACGACGCCGTGCCCGTCGGCGAAGGGCTCCTGCTCCTTCTGGAAGAACATCAGGCGGTCGAGAAAGTGGCTCATGGTTCGCTCCTGGCTATCGTGGGAGGGTTCGGGATCGGTGATGGGGAAGGGGTGACCCTTTCGGGGTCACGCGACGGAAACCTTTTCGCGCAGGAAGGCGCGCCACGTGGCGCCGGCGCAGGTGGCGTAGAACGCGACGAAGGCGGCGAGGGCCGGCGCCACGGTGCCGGCCAGCGCGAGGGAGGCCCCGAAGAAGACCGGGATGAAGAAGCCGCCCGTCGCGCCCGCCGCGGAGGCCATGCCCAGGGCGGCCGCGCCTTCCGCGGCTGCGGCGCGCTCGTCGGCGTCGCCCTCGGTCCGGCCGGCCCGCGCCACGCGCCGCCCGTGGTCCGCGGCGAACACGGCCGGCACCAGGCGGAAGACCGCGCCGTTGCCGATGCCCGCCAGGATGAAGAGCGCGAAGGCGGCCGCGACGAAGCCGCCGAGGTGGCCCGGCGATTGCCCCCCTGGCAGCCAGAGCAGGGCGCCGGCGGCGGCGACGCCCATGCCGGCAAACGCCGCGAACGAGACGCGGGCGCCGCCCGCCTCGTCGGCGAGCCACCCGCCCACGGGCCTGGCGAGCGCGCCTGCGAGCGGACCGATCCAAGCGTACGTGAGCGCGTGGGACGCGGAAAACTGGGTCTCGAGCAGCAGCGGCAACCCGGCCGCGAGCCCGAGGTAGGTGCCGAAGGTGCCCAGATAGAGCCAGCAGAGGGTCCACGCGTGGCGCCGGTGCGTCACAGCCGCCCGCTTCGCAGGGCGCGACGGAGCGTCGCCAAGGTCGTCGAGGCCCAGCCACGCCGCGGCTGCGGCGAGCGATATGAACGGAACCCAGAGAAGCCCGGCGTTCTGCAGCCACAGCGCGCCGGGGCCCGCCCCTGTCGCGCCGCCTTGAGGCGCGCCGCCGAGAGCGCCGAACACGCCCCCCGTGACGGCGAGCGGTATGGCGAACTGGGCGAGGGAGACGCCCAGGTTGCCCATCCCGGCGTTGAGCCCCAGCGCGAAGGCCCGCTGCGCGGCAGGGAAGCAGGCGGCAACGTGCACCATGCTGGAGGCGAAGTTGGCGCCGCCGATGCCGCACAGCAGGGCCAGCGCCGCGAAGGTCGCGTACCCCGTCGCAGGATCCTGGACCGCGAGGCCGAAGCCCAGGGTCGGCGCCAGGAGGCAGGCGGTGGACAGGGCGGTCCAGCGGCGCCCGCCGGCATTCGGCAAGACGAAGGCGTGCAGCGCCCGCAGCGCGGCGCCGGAGAGCGCGGGGAGGGCCGCCAGCGTGAAGAGCTGCAGCGACGAGAAGCGGAAGCCCGCGCGGGGCAGGTAGACGACGGCGACGCTCCACAGCGTCCACACGGCGAAGGCGAGCACGAGTGCGGGCACGGAGAGCGCGAGGTTGCGCAGGGCGATGCGGCCGCCCTCGCGCTCCCAGAAGGCGCGGTCGTCCGGATGCCACGCCGTGATGTGCGCCATGCCCGTGCTCCCCGTTCGCCTCAGGGGTTCTTCACGTACGCGTTGGCGCGCAGGTAGAACCACCAGTTGAGCACCAGGCACAGCGCGTAGAACACCGCGAAGCCGTACATCGCGTATTGCGGCGTGCCCGCCTTGATCTGGTCGCCGATCACCACCGGGGCGATGAACGAGCCGTAGGCCGCCACCGCAGAGGTCCATCCGAGGACAGGTCCCGCCTGCGTGCGGTCGAAGATGACGCCGATGGTGCGGAAGGTGGAGCCGTTGCCGATGCCGGTCGCCGCGAACAGGACGATGAAGAGCGCGAGGAAGGGGAAGAAGTACTGCTCCGGCGTCGCCGAGGCGTAGGCGAGCATCATCACGTAGCCGGCTGCCGCCGCCGCGACCACCATCACCACCGAGATCACCTGCGTCACGATGGAGCCGCCGACCTTGTCGGAGATCCAGCCGCCGACGGGGCGGATGAGCGCGCCCACGAAGGGCCCGATCCAGGCATAGGTGAGGGCCGAGGGCGCGTTGGGGTTGGGCAAGTGCTTGAGGACCCCGGCCGCGTCGACGACGTGGCTCTGGCCGAAGATGACGCTGATCGACAGCGGCAGCGCGTTGGAGAAGCCGATGAAGGAGCCGAAGGTGACGATGTAGAGCGCCGTCATCGACCAGGTGTGCTTGTCGCGGAAGATGGCGAACTGCTTCTCCAGGTTCGGCTTCATGTCGCCGAAGGCCACCAGCTTCATCGCCACGAGCGTGCCGACGATGATGAGCGGCATCGCCACCCACATGTTGAGCAGCCCCAGCCCCGTGGGCTTGGGCAGGTAGAGCCAGAGCCCGAGCGCCGCGGTGACGAACGCGACGCCGTAGAGGAGGAGGATCTTGCCCAGCGCCGCCGCGGTCGATCCCATGTTGGGCGAGATGGGCAGCAGGTTGTTCATGCCGAACCAGCCGAGGAACGCCAGCGGCACCAGCATCACCAGCCAGACGTAGCCCGCGTTCTGGATGTAGGTCGGGGTGCCGGCGGCGATCTTGCCGATCAGGGTGCCGGAGGGCTTCACCAGCGTCATCGGGTCGCCCCCGAGGGAGGCGAAAACCGCGGTGGTCATCACCAGCGGGATGAGGATCTGCATGGTGGTGACGCCGAAGTTGCCCAGCCCGGCGTTGATGCCCAGCGCCGTCCCCTGCAGGCGCTTCGGGAAGAAGGTGTTGATGTTGGACATCGAGCAGGCGAAGTTGCCGCCGCCGATGCCGGAAAGCAGCGCCATGAGCTGGAACACCCAGAGGGGCGTGGCCTTGTCCTGCAGCGCGATGCCTGTCCCGATGGCGGGGATCATCAGCAGCGCGGTGGTCAGGAAGATCGTGTTGCGCCCGCCGGAGAGGCGGATGAAGAAGGAGGCAGGGATGCGCAGCGTCGCACCGGAGAGCCCCGAGATCGCGGCCAGGGTGAAGAGCTCCGGCTGCGTGAAGGGGAACCCGAGGTTGGCCATCTGCACCGTGATGATCCCCCACATCAGCCAGATGGCGAAGCCGTTGAGCAGGCTCGGCACCGAGATCCACAGGTTTCGGTTGGCGATGCGCCTTCCCGTGGACTCCCAGAAGGCGTCGTCCTCGGGGCGCCAATCGGCGATGTCGGCGCTGCTGGTGACCTTGGGGGCCTGTGCGGCCGCTGCCGGCGTGGTGCTCATGGCGTTCTCCTTTGTCCGTTCCGCTTCGCGCGTTGCCGCATCACCCGTTGAGGGCGAATTTCTTCGCGCGGCGGCCCATCAGCTCGGCCCCGCGCACCTCCGTCCAGTACATCCAGATGAGCGACACCCACACCACGCCGTACATCAGCATGAAGGCGCTGGAGCGGATGCCGGTGAGGTCGACGAGCGCCCCGAACATGATCGGCAGCAGGAAGCCGCCCAGGCCGCCGGCGAGGCCGACGATCCCGGAGATGACGCCGATGTTGTGCGGGTACTCGTCCGCGATGTACTTGAAGACCGATGCCTTGCCGAAGGCCCAGGCCACGCCCATGATGAACATGAGGATCGTGAACACCCAGACGTTGAGCCCGATGTGGATGGTCACGGGCCCGTTGATGGTGGCGATGGTCATGTCGGTCTGCGGGTAGGAGAGCAGGAACAGGCAGATCCAGCTCACCCACAGCACCCACCAGGTGACGCTGTGCGCGCCGTACTTGTCCGACAGCCAGCCGCCGATGGCGCGCAGCACCCCGCCCGGCAGCGAGAAGCAGGCCGCCAGCAGCGCCGCGACGCGGATGTCCAGCCCGAACTCGCCCACGTAGTACTGCACCATCCACAGCGCCAGCGCCACGTAGCCGCCGAAGACGATCGAGTAGTACTGGCAGTACTTCCAGACGTTGGGGTCCCTGAGCGCGGCCAGCTGCTCGCGCCAGGTGATGCTCGACTCGACCAGGTGCGACTTGTCGCTGTAGGTGAAGAGCCAGAAGGCGATTGTCATCACCAGCATGGCGACCGCGTACACCTGCGGCACCAGCGTCCAGCCGAAGGCGACCAGCAGGGCAGGCGCGACGAACTTGTTCACGGCGGCGCCGGAGTTGCCGGCGCCGAAGATGCCCATGGCGAGGCCCTGCTGGTCGCGCTTGAACCAGCGCGCCACGTAGGGGGTGCCCACGGAGAACGAGCCGCCGGCGAGGCCCACGAACAGGCCCAGCACGAGGAAGTGCCAGAACTCGGTCGCGTAGGCGATGAGCCAGATCGGCACCACGCAGGCGCCCATCAGGATGGTGAGGACGATGCGCCCGCCGTACTTGTCCGTCCACATGCCCAGGGGCACGCGGATGAGCGACCCGGTGAGGACGGGCGTGGCCGTGAGGATGCCGAACTGCGTCGCGTTGAGGTCGAGTGCCTTCTTGATGGGGATGCCGATGACGCCGAACATCATCCAGATCGCGAAGCACACCGTGAACGCGAGGGTGCTCATCGCGACGACCAAGATCTGCTGGGTCCTGAGGCTGGCCATGGTTCCGTCCGCGCGGGTGAATTGAAGGAGTGGAGGCAGTGTTCGCCTCCTGTGGCCCCCCTTCAATGCCCCGACCGGACCGCGGAACGGCACCGCATACCTCCAAGGAGGTAGCCGTCGCGCCACGGGGTGGCGGCCTCCGCAGAGGCGGGCAGGGGGCGCCGCCGGCCCCCGCCCGAAAGGCGCCGCGGGCGCGGGGAGCAATGGAGGTATTACCGAAGAGCCCGGCTTGCGGTTAGTCTTTCCCCATCGGCAGGCGCGGGCGGGGGAAGGCGGTCATGAGGGTGAGCGGACGGTTCTGGCGGCAGTCGATCCTGGTGCGGCTGGGCATCGCGATGGGGCTGATCGCGGTGCTGGCGCTCGCGTCGATCGTGAGTTCCGCGGTCTTCACCGGCCAGTCGGAGGGCAAGGCGGGGGCCATCAACGTCGCCGGGTCGCTGCGCATGCAGTCCTACCTGATCGCCTCGACCGTGGCGAACCCCACCGTCGACGCGCCCGAGAAGCGCGCGCAGCTCGAGCGCCACCTCGCGGAATTCGCCGCGCGGCTGCGCAGCCCGGCGCTGCTTGCCGGCCTGCCCGCCGACCCGGCCTCGCCGCTTCAACAGGCGCACCAGCGGACCGCACGGGCGTGGGCAACGGCCATCGAGCCCGGCGCGCGGCGCGCGGCGGCCGATCCGGACGCGCAGGCCGTCTTCCTGCGCGAGGTGGGCGCGTTCGTCGGCGACGTGGACCGCCTCGTGAAGCTCCTGGAGGAGGACCTCGAGGGCCGGATCCAGGCCCTGCGACTCTACCAGGGCATCGCGCTCTTCCTGATCGTGGCCGTGATCTTCGCCGCGATGTACCTGATGCACACGCAGGTGGTCATTCCCCTCAGCGACCTGCTCGCCTGCGCGCGGGCGGTGCGCAGCGGCAACTTCGGCGTGCGCGCGGCCGGCACCGGGCAGGACGAGCTGGGGCAGCTGGGCACGGCCTTCAACATCATGGTGCAGGACCTGTCGCGGATGTACGCCACCCTCGAGGCCCGGGTCGCCGAGAAGACGCAGGAGCTGGAGCGCACCAACCGCTCCCTGGAGCTGCTCTACAACACCACGCGGACCCTGTCGGAGGGGGCGCCGAGCAACGAGACCTTCCGCTCGGTGCTCGCCGACGTCGAGCGCGTCGTCGGCGTGCGCACCGGCGTCATCTGCGCGCAGGAGGCCGGCCAGTCGCGCGGGTTCCCCCTCGTCGCCACCGTACTGGGCGAGGACGGGCGGCCGGCGCTGTGCCGGCAGTCGGCGTGCGAGGAATGCTACGCCGGCGGCGAGCTGCGCGAGCGCTCGCTGGGCAGCGCGGGGAGCCTGCTCTCCGTGCCGCTGACGGACGGCGGGCGCACCTACGGCGTGATGCCGCTCGCGCTGCCGCCGGGACAGCGCCTCGAGCCCTGGCAGCTCAAGCTCGTCGAGGCCGTCGGACGTCACATCGGGACGGCGCTCGCCACCGCGCGGCGCACGGAGGAGCGGCACCGGCTGGCCCTCTTCGAGGAGCGCTCGGTGATTGCCCGCGAGCTGCACGACTCCCTCGCCCAGTCGCTCTCCTACCTCAAGATCCAGGTGGCGCGCCTGCAGGCGCAGCTCGCCCGCGAAGGGCAGGCGACCCAGGCCGGCGAGATCGTCGCGGAGCTCAAGACCGGCATCGCCAACGCCTACCGCCAGCTGCGCGAGCTGCTCACGACCTTCCGCCTGCGCATCGAGGGCCGCGGGCTCGGGCCCGCGCTCGAGGACACCGTGACGGAGTACTCGCGGCGCAGCGGCCTCGACATCCGGCTCGACAACCGTCTCGCGGGCGTGGAGCTCGCCTCCAACGAGGAGATCCACGTACTCCAGGTGATCCGCGAGGCGCTCTCGAACGTCGAGCACCACGCCCAGGCGCAGCGCGTCGACATCTCGCTCGACCGCGGCCCGGACAACGGCGTGCGCGTGCGCATCGACGACGACGGGCGCGGCATCGGCGACATGACCGCGCGGCCGCACCACTACGGCCTCGCCATCATGCGCGACCGGGCCGCGAGCCTCGGGGGCACGCTCGCCGTCGCAAGGCGCGAGCCGGCGGGCACCCGCGTGGAGCTCGCCTTCACCGCGGCCACCCCCTTCCGCGACGCTGCCACTGTGGCGGCCTGACATGACCGGGACCCTGCCGCCCCGACCCGCTCCCACCGATGCCGCGGGAAACTCCGTGCTGGTCATCGACGACCACCCGCTCTTCCGGCGCGGCGTCACCCAGCTGCTCGCCCTCGACCCGCGGCTTCGCCTCGTGGGCGAGGCCTCCTCCGGCGAGGAGGGCCTGCAGCTCGCGCGCGAGCACGACCCCGACCTCGTCCTGCTGGACCTCAACATGAAGGGCATGGGCGGCCTCGAGACGCTCGCCCGGCTGCGCGAGGCCGGTTGCGAAGGGCGGATCGTGATGCTCACCGTCTCGGACAGCGCCGACGACCTCCTGGCCGCCATCCGCGGCGGCGCGGACGGCTACCTGCTCAAGGACATGGAGCCCGAGGACCTGCTCTCGCGCATCCGCGAAGCGCTTTTCGGCCGGATGGTGATCAGCGACAGCCTCGCGGCGGTGCTGGCGCAGGGCCTGCGCGGCGAGGCCGTGGCCGCGAGCCGCGACTCGGCCGACCTCACCGACCGCGAGCGCGACATCCTCTCGTGCCTCGCGGCGGGGATGAGCAACAAGCTGGTGGCCCGCGAGCTCGACATCACCGAGGGCACCGTGAAGGTGCACGTGAAGAACCTGCTGAAGAAGCTGGGCTTCCGGTCGCGCGTCGAGGCCGCCGTGTGGGCGGTGGAGCGCGGGATCCGGCGGCCATGACGCACGGGGAGCCTCGATGTCCGCCATCCGCCTTTCCGAGAAGTGGTTCAACCGCGGGCTGTGGCTCGTGGCCGTCGCATTCGCCTGGTTCCTCGCCGGGTTGGGTGACGCCATCATCCGCGACCTGCCCAAGGTCGAGTCCCAGCAATCCATCCAGCAATTCGTCACCGACAAGGACGCCCACGCGCGCCTGAAGGCGGAGGCGAGCGCCGCCGACGAGCGCAATCGCGAGGCGCAGGAGGCCCTGCGGCGGGCGCAGCTCGCCCACCAGAGCGCCCAGTCCGACACGCGTACCGCGAGGTCGAACTTCGACGCCTGGCTCGCCACGCGAAGCGTCACCGAGCGGGCGGACACCAATGCCGAGGTGATGGCCAGGCGCGCGCAGCTCGAGGCCCTCTCGGGGAAGGAGCGGGAAGCCCTCGGCGTCGTCCAGGCCGAACAGAAGCGCGCCCTCGACGCCACCCAGGCGCGCGACCGCGCCAGGCGCGAGGTATCCCGGCTCGAGGAGCAGGCCCGCGGCGCGTTCGAGGAGGCGCGGCGCAGCCAGGAACTCCGCGTCTTCCTCTATCGGCTGGCGCTGGTTCTGCCGCTGCTGGCCATCTCCGCTTGGCTCTTCGCCAGGAAGCGCAAGGGGCGGTACTGGCCCTTCGCGTGGGGCTTCATCCTGTTCTCCGCGTTCGCCTTCTTCGTCGAGCTGGTGCCGTACCTGCCGTCCTACGGGGGATACGTCCGCTACTCGGTCGGGATCATCCTCACCGTCATCATCGGCCGCTACGCCATCGTCGCCCTGCAGCGGTACCTGGAGGAACAGAAGAAGGCCGAGGCGCTTCCCGACGCCCATCGACGAAAGGAGCTCGCCTACGACGTCGCGCTCGCGCGGCTCGCCAAGAAGATTTGCCCGGGTTGCGAGCGGACGGTCGACCTCGCCAACGAGACGCTCGACTTCTGTCCGCACTGCGGCATCAGCCTCTTCGACCGGTGCGGCAAGTGCGCAACCCGCAAGAGCACGTTCTCGCCGTACTGCCACGCCTGCGGGGCGCCCCGCGACCGGCTCGCCGACCCGGCACCGTCCGCGCCGGGATGAACCGCGGGGGCGGCTACTTCGACTGCAACTTCTCGAGGTAGGCGACCAGCGCCTTGATGCGGCTGCGCACGAACTGCGCCTGGTTCACCGGCATGTCGGGCAGCATCTCGCCCGCCTGCACCGTGTAGTCGAGGCCCCAGACCGGCATCTCGCGCGTGCCGTGCCCCTTGCCCGCGCCCTCGATGATCTCGGTCGCCCGGGCGGTCGGGAAGGCGCCGCCGCTGCGCCTCGCCATCGTGGTGAGGTCCGGAAGGGTGCCCTTCAGGTTCGCGGCGTAGGGTCCGCCGCCCTTGCCGTCGAGGCCGTGGCAGACGGCGCACTTCGCCTCGTAATCGCGCTTGCCCACGTCGGGCTTGCCCTGCGCCAGGGCAGCAGCGGCCGTGGCGCACATCAGGGCGGCAGTGAGCAGTTGGCGGGGCCTCATCGCGGTCTCCTCGCGGCAGTGTCGACGCTAATCAGTATGTCACATGCCGATTTGAGGGTCAGCCCCGCTGGATGAACTCGATCTTGTAGCCGTCCGGGTCCTCGACGAAGGCGATGACGCTGCCGCCGTGCTTCATCGGTCCCGCGGGCCGGGTCACCTTGCCCCCCTTCGCCGTCACTGCCTCGCAGGCCTTGCAGGCGTCCGGAACGGCGACGGCGATGTGCCCGAAGCCGTTGCCGAGGTCGTAGGACTTGGTTTCCCAGTTGTGGGTGAGCTCGATCACGGCGCCCTGCGACTCGTCGCCGTAGCCGACGAAGGCGAGGGTGAACTTGCCGTCCGGGTAGTCCTTGCGGCGGATGAGGTTCATGCCGAGGACCTCGGTGTAGAAGCGGATGGAGCGGTCGAGGTCGCCGACCCGGATCATGGTGTGCAGGATGCGCATGGAAACTCCTCAGAAAGAGCGGTAGAGGTGGTCGGTGGCCTCGAGTTCCTCCCGAAGGCGCTTGTAGTCCGGGCAGAGCCGGCCGACCTCGGCCCAGAAGTCGCGCGAGTGGTTCATGTGGCGCAGGTGCGCGAGCTCGTGGCAGACGACGTAGTCGACGAGCGGCGGCGGCGCCTTCACCAGGCGCCAGGAGAAGCGCACCTCGCGCCGGCTGTTGCAGCTTCCCCAGCGCGAATTCGCCGAGGAAAGCATGACGCGCGGGGGCGCAAGGACCGCAAGGCGCGAGAAGAAGAAGGCGCGCTGCGCCAGGTGCACGAGCGCGGTCCGCCGGTACCACGCCACCACGGCCCGGCGCACGGCCTCGTCGCCGGCCGCCGCGACGGTCACGCGCAGCCCGGCTCCGGGCTCGTGGTCGGCCCGGTTGCGCCCCCCGGCCAGGATGCGCAGCGGCAACGCCTCGCCGAGGAAGGGCACCGTGGCGCCGTCCTCCCACCGTTGCACGGGGACGCGGCGCTCGCGCCAGACGCGCAGCTTGCCGCGCACCCAGGACTCGCTCTCGGCGACCACCTTCTCGATGCGGGCGACGGGAATCGAGAGGGGCGCGCTGACCGTGAGCCCCTCGGCGTCCACCTTGAGGCCGATGCCGCGCCGCCCGCGCCGCCGCACCAGCGTATAGGGAATCGGCTCGCCGCCGAGCGCGAGCGCGCGGCTCTCGCGCAGGGCCTCGTCAGGGGGCGGCATAGCGTTCCGGGTTGAGCCTGCGCACCTCGCCCTCGATCCACGCCTCGACCTCGCGGGTCACCGCGATGGCATCGCGCCCCTGCGTGTCGATGACCGGTCCGATCACCACCTGGACGGTGCCCGCGTGCTTGCGGAAGGCGTTGCGTCCCCAGAATTCCCCGGCGTTGTGCGCGACGGGCAGGATCGGCGCGCCCGTCCGGGTGGCGAGCGTGGCGCCTCCGATCCCGTAGCGGCCTGCCTGCCCCACCCGGACGCGCGTGCCCTCCGGGAAGATGGTGACCCAGAGACCCTTTGCCAGGAGTTTCGACCCCTGCTGGACGATCTGCTCGCGCGCCGCCACGCCGCTCTTGCGGTCGATGGCGATTGCGCGCAGCGCGACGAGGCCCCAGCCGACGAAGGGCAGCCACAGGAGCTCGCGCTTCACGATCCAGCACTGGTAGGGAAAGGTGGCGGCGAGAAACAGGGTCTCCCACGCCGACTGGTGCTTGGCCATGATCACGGCGGGGCCGGCGGGGATGTTCTCCGCCCCGTGGACGACGTAGCCGATGCCGCACGCCCACTCGACCCATTTCAGGATGCAGCGCGCCCAGGCCCGCGCGAGGTACTGCGCCGCGTACATGCTGAAGATCCCGGCCAGCGGGACGAGCACGCCGAAGACCGGCGTCACCACCAGCGATCCGAGGAGGAAGGCGGCCGACCGAAGCCCGGTCATTCTTTCGCGGAGAGGAGGTGCCGCGCGACCTCCGCCAGGTCCGCGAACACGAGGGTCTTGCGCGGCAGGCCGCCGGCCTCCCTCGTCTTGCGGCCCTTGCCGGTCAGCACGAGGATCGGCTGGCCGCCCACGGCTTCCGCCACCTGCAGGTCGCGCAGCGCGTCGCCGACGCAGGGAACGCCCGCCAGCTCCACGTGCATGCGCGAAGCGATCTCCTCGTACATGCCCGTCTTCGGCTTGCGGCAGGTGCAGTTGTCCGCGTCGGTGTGCGGGCAGAAGAACAGCGCGTCGATGCGGCCGCCCTGCCGGAACACCATCTCCATCATCTTGTCGTTCATGGCGCTGAAGGTCGCCATGTCGAAGAGCCCGCGGCCGATGCCCGACTGGTTGGTGGCCACGACGATGCGGTAGCCGCCCTGGTGGAGGCGCGCGATCGCCTCGATGGAGCCCGGGATGGGCTGCCACTCCGACGGCGACTTGATGTACCTGTCGCTGTCGTGGTTGATGACGCCGTCGCGGTCGAGGATGACGAGCTTCATGGCCGGGGCCCGGGTCGCTCAGGCCGCCAGCCGCGAGATGTCGGCGACGCGGTTGAGCAGGCGCTCGAGCGCCGTGAGCAGCGCGAGGCGGTTGGCGCGGACGGCCGGATCCTCCGCGTTCACCAGGACCTTGTCGAAGAACGCGTCCACGTCGCCGCGCACCCCGGCCAGCGCCTTGAGCGCCGGCGCGAACCGGCCGCGCGAGACGTCGTGCTCCACGCCCGGGGCCAGCGCCTCGAGCGCCGCGTGCAGGCGGCGTTCCTCGTCCTGCGAGAGGAGCGCCGCGTCGACGCCCTCGGCGCGGCCGGACTTCTCGAGGATGTTCTTCACGCGCTTGTTGGCGGCGGCGAGCGCCTCGGACTCGGGAAGCTGGGCGAAGGCCACCACCGCCTCGAGCCTCGCCTGCACCTGGTCGAAGCGCGACGGGCGCTGCGAAACCACCGCCTCCACCTGGTGCGTGGTGAAGCCCTGCTCGCGCAGGTAGCCGCGCAGGCGGTCGTAGACGAAGTCCTCCAGCTCCAGCTCGCGGGCGCCCTTGCCCGCGTACGGCTCGCAGGCCAGCCGGACCAGCTCGTGGAAATCGAGGTCGAGGTGCCGCTCCACGAGGATGCGGATGACGCCGAGCGCGGCGCGGCGCAGCGCAAACGGGTCGCGGTCGCCCGTGGGGACCTGCCCGATGGAGAACAGCCCGGCCAGCGCGTCCATGCGGTCGGCCAGCGCCACGGCGATGCTCACGTCGCCGTCGGGCAGGTGGTCGCCGGCGAAGCGCGGCCAGTAGTGCTGCTCGACGGCGCGCACGACGGAGTGCTCCTCGCCGTCCGCCAGGGCGTAGTGCTTGCCCATGATGCCCTGCAGCTCGGGAAACTCGCCCACCATGAGCGTGACCAGGTCCGCCTTGGCGAGCAGCGCGGCGCGGTCGGCGTAGGGCATCCCCGTGGCGCCGCGCGGCAGCTTCAGCTGGATGCGGCAGGCGAGATGGCGCAGCCGCTCGACCCGCTCGAGCTGCGTGCCGAGCTTGCCGTGGTAGACGATGGCGCCCAGCTGCGACACGCGGTCCGCGAGCGGGGTGCGGCGGTCGGTCTCGTAGAAGAAGCGCGCGTCGGCGAGCCGCGGCCGCACCACCCGCTCGTTGCCCTGCACGATCCGCGACGGGTCCGCCGGCTGCAGGTTCGAGACGATGAGGAACCGCTCCGTGAGCCCGCCCGCCGCGTCGAACAGCGGGAAGTACTTCTGGTTCTGCCGCATCGTGAGGATGAGGCATTCCTGCGGCACCTCGAGGAACTCGCGCCCGAAGCGGCCGGCGTAGACCGCCGGCATCTCCACGAGCGCCGTCACCTCGTCCAGGAGCGCGGCGTAGTCGGCCTCCGGCCCCAGGCTGCAGCCTTCCCGCTTCGCGGCCTCGGCGAGGGCGGCGAGGATCGCCGAGCGGCGCTCGGCGAAGCCGGCCACGACGCCGCCTTCCGAGCGCAGGCGCGAGGCGTACTCGTCCGCCGAGGCCAGGGTCACGTCGCGCGCGCCCTGGAAGCGGTGGCCGTGCGTGACGCGGCCCGCGGCAAGGCCGAGCACGGA
>Ga0114939_10001652_pt1 | contig 17334 bp, 18 predicted proteins | sample AshMeaCrysSpring_FD_87196 | JGI IMG/M metagenome (GOLD analysis project Ga0114939, IMG submission 87196) | Groundwater microbial communities from Big Spring, Nevada to study Microbial Dark Matter (Phase II) - Ash Meadows Crystal Spring | ecosystem: Environmental > Aquatic > Deep subsurface >...
ACCCAGTTGAGGTTCTCGAGGTACAGGCGGAAGACGGTGCCGATCGGCCAGGTGGTCTTGGCGAGGTAGACGACGCCGTCGAGGCTGAGGGGCGTGAAGAGGCGCCGCGTGAATTCCTGGTCGTCGATGGGCACGAGGCTCAACGTCGGCCGGTCGGCGGTGGCGACCCCCGCCCCGGGCAGGATCGCACGGAAGCTCTGGTTGATCGCGGCGCCCGAAGCGGCGAAGAAGGGCACGACCGACAGGCTCTTCACCAGCTCGAACTGCGCCGCGATGTTCGCCACCGAAAGGCTGCTCGGCGTGTCGGTGTAGCGCAGGCGGACGATGTTGAGGAGGAGCTGCTGCTCGCTGGTCTGCTTCACAACCTCGTTGTACTGGAGCCGCGACTCCTGCAGGGCACGCGGGCCGATGGCGCAGCCCGTGAGCGTGGAGGCAAGCAGTGCGAGCGCGGCGACGCGCAGCGCGCGCGCGTTCATCGCACCACGCGCGCGACGAACGAGGACACCTGTTGGATACGACGGGCGTAGCGCCACAGGCGGAATCCGCGTCGGAGGACGTCGAGGAGCGCGAAACGCTGCACCCACACCATCGCGCCGTCGCGGCGCACCGGGACGGCTCCGCGCCGCCGGCGGGTGACCAGAATCAGCAGAGCGACGGCACCGAGGACGATCCGCCGGTTCGCGCGGACGAAGCTCACGACGGCGAACATGCGCCCGGCTACGGCCATCGGTCGCTCCAGTGCGACCACCGACCCGGCGATGGCGAGTCGATCCTCTTCGGCGCGCTCGACCAGCGCCGCGCGCCGGGCGCGCACCTCGTCGAGCCGGCTCATGATTCGAAGCGCGCGCGGTCCTTCGCCAGCTCGCGGATCGTCGTCTGGAAGAGCCGTGAGCGCTGCGCCACGCGCGAGCGCGCCATCAATCCGAGCGCGACCGTGACGGCAACGAAGAGCACGGCCAGCACGCCGAGCGTGCGCAGCCCGTGCGTCTCCCAGAACGCGACGACGATGAAGGCTGCGATCAGGGCGAGCGCGATCTGGAGGCACAAAAGCGCGCAGACGCCGAGCACCAGCGCACCGGTGAGGCGAATGCGCTCTTCCTCGAACTCGGTGCCGAGAATGGCGAGCCGTGTCTGCGCGAGCCCGAGGACGCTGTAGGCGAGGCGGCGTGCAGCCTCCACGGTCCCCGGCGACGGGGCGTCGGGATGCTCGTCCATGCGCGATCTCAGACGCGCGGCTAGCGGCGTGCTATGAGTACGCCGAAGATGAGCCCGACGGCAGCAGCGACACCGAGCGCCATGTAGGGATGCTCGTGGACGTATTCGTCGGTCGCCTGCGCGGCGGCCTTCGCCTGCCGCTGCGCGACTTCCTGACTGTCGGCGAGCTTGACGCGCGCGTTGCGCAGTGCGTCCTCGACGCGCACCCGCGCCGCCTGCGCCTTCTCGCCGGCCTGGCCCGCGGTCGCGCGCAGCAGCTCTTCGGCGCTCGACATGACGGACTTCATGTCGGCGACGAGCCTGTCGCGGTTGGAGCCGGTGACGACGCTTTCGATCGTGTCGGTCATTTCGGTCATACGGATGCTCCGCGTCCCTCCGCGCACCACCACGGCGCGCATGCGTCGAGGCTAGCGGGTTTCGCATGGCGCGACAACCGCCTGCCGCAAGGGCGCTCGCCGGGCAGGCCGTGGACTCGATCGCAGTGCGGTTCGAGCAGCCGCAACGCGGCTGTCATCCGGCGCCGACGGAGAGTTCGCTCTACCGTGACCTGATGTCGAGCGGCTGCGCCACGGTGCTCACCACCGGGGCAGGCGCGCCGGGCACCCTGCCTGGTCGGAAGCGGCGCGAGGCGCTGCCGGTCCCCGGCCATCCTGTCAGCGCAACAGGCAGCGAGGTGCTCACCCCGCCGGCGCGCCCTTCGCGCCTTCGATCGGCTCGGCTTCGGCGGTCGTCGTCGCGGGTAGCGAGGCGCTGTACTCGAGCATCCGCTTCGCCCACGGCAGCAGGAGATAGGCCGGGAACGACAGGAAGAAGGTGAGCAGGAAGTAGTTCGCGTAGCCCATGGCTTCTGCGCCGAAGCCGCTCGCCCAGCCGGCAAGCGCGCGCGAGCCGGCGAAGAGCGACGAAAGCAGGGCGTACTCGGTCGCCGAGCGGCGCTTGTCGACGATGGCCATCAGGAACGCGACGAAAGCCGCGGTGCCGAGGCCGCCGGTGAACGACTCCGTCGCGCTCGCCGCGTAGATGATGAGGCGGTCCGTCAGGTCGGGCGGCCCCAGCCCGGCGGAGGCGGGCGGGATCATGCTGGCGGCGAAGACGTAGCCGAGGTTCGACGCCGCCTGCCAGAGCCCCAGCACCCACAGTGCCTTGAAGATGCCGGCGCGGTCGGCGTACCAGCCGCCCGCCAGGCCCCCCGCGACGGAGAGCGCGAGGCCGATGTTGACCGACACGAGGCCGATGTCCGTGGCGGTGAAGCCGCTGTCCACCCAGAACGGCTTCACCATGAAGCCCATCGAGGCGTCGCCGAGCTTGAAGAGCAGCACGAAGGCGAGCACCGGCAGGATCTTCGGCCGCTCGAGCAGCTCGAGCAGCGCGCCGAACATCGGTCCGCGCTCGGCCTTGCGGTCGCGCGGCGCATTGCGGCCGTGCCACCACGCGACCGCCACCAGAGCGATCGCGAAAGTCCACATGAGCGGCCAGAACAAGGGGCGGTTGGCCGACCACTTGGCGGCGTTGTTGACGAGCCAGAGCGTGCCGAGCCCGAGCAGCGCGACGGCAGCGGCGACGCGCGGCTGGCGTGCCATTGCGCCGAGCTCCGCGCCGAGCGAAAGGCCCGCTTTGCGCTCGACCCGCCGCTCGCGCGGTGCGGCGAGGCAGCCGATCGCGGTGAGCACCAGGATCGCGGCCACGCCGAGGAACGCCCCTTGCCAGCCGACGAAGTCGGAGAGCATGAGGATCACGCCCGAGGTGAGCATGCCGACGCGGGCGAGACCGATGCGCACGCCGTTCGCAAGCCCGTACTCGTGCTTCTCCAGGTACTCGATCGTCCAGCCGTCGATGGCGATGTCGTTCGTCGCCGAGAGCAGCGTGAACGCGAAGATCGCGAACCAGACCCAGCTCGCGACGCCCAGCGCATAGGCGAACGCGAGCATGACGCAGCCCATCGCGATCTCCGCCGCCGCCATCCACAGCCGGTGGTGCCGGTAGTGGTCGACCGCGGGCGCCCAGAGGAACTTGAGCGACCACGGCAGCTGCAGCAGCGACAGGAAGCCGATCGACTTCAGGTCGACGCCCTGCTGGCGGAACCAGACCGGGAAGATCTCGTAGAAGACGCCGAGCGGGAAGCCCGAGGCAAACGACAGCAGCCCGACCCAGAAGAGCTTGGAGCGGCGGATCGGCGGGGAGGGGGGCAAGAGGAGCGGGCGGCTCTACGGGTCGCCCGGGATTCTAGTGGAGACGCATGCCATGCAGTCGGTCGTATTGCCCGCGGGCAGGCCATTGTCATCGTCGGCGAGCCCCGGCGAACCTGTGCGGGCGCCTGCGAGCAACGCGGGGCCAGCTGCGACGCACGGCCTGCCGGCCGTGCACATGGACCAAGAAAGTTGACCATGTTAGCCTGACGCGATGGAATCCATCCCCGTGTCGAAGTTCAAGGCCACCTGCCTTGCAGTGGTGCAGCGGGTCAGGCGCACCGGGCGGCCTGTCGTCATCACCCGTTTCGGGCAACCGGTCGCGGAGCTCGTGCCGCCTTCCCGGAGCGCGACGGGCGAACCGTGGATCGGCTCCATGGCGGGCACCGTGGAGCTCTCGGGCGATGAGGTCGCGCCCGCCCTCGAGCCGCGGCGCTGGAACGTCCTGCGCAAGTGAGACTGCTCCTCGACACGCACGTCTGGCTCTGGAGCCTCGCGGCGCCCGAGAAGCTCGGCAGGCGGGTGCGCACGGCGCTGGGACGCGCTCGCGCGGACCTGTGGCTGTCGCCGATCAGCGTCTGGGAGGTACTGGTCCTCGCCGAGCGTGGCCGAATCAGGCTCGGGGCCAGCCCGCGAGAGTGGATCGCCTTGGCGCTGCGCCGCACACCGGCGAACGAAGCGCCGCTCAACCACGAAGTCGCCATCCGCAGCCGCGAGATCCTCCCCGACCATCCGGACCCCGCAGACCGGTTCCTGGTCGCAACCGCGCTCGTCTACGACCTGACGCTGGTCACGGCCGACGACGCGTTGCTGCGCGGGCGTCCCTGCGCTGTGCTCGCGAACGGGTAGTCGGTCTCGGAAAGTCTCAGGCGGCCGCCTGGAAGCGGAACACCGCGACGGTGCCGCGGAGGTTCGGCGCCACGCGCACCGGCCGGCCCTCGTGCAGCACCCGCCGCTCGAGGATGCGAAAGCCGTGCTTCGCACAGAAGCTCTCGAAGTCGTGCACGGTGCACAGATGCACGTTCGGGGTGTCGTACCACTCGTAGGGCAGCTCGTCGGACACCGGCATCCGGCCGCGGATCACCTGCCAGCGGTTCGTCCAGTGGCCGAAGTTCGGAAACGTCACGATCGCCTCGCGGCCGACGCGCAGCATCTCGCGCACTATCGCCTCGGTTTGCCGGACCGCCTGCAGCGTGAGGGAGAGGATGACGTAATCGAAGGAGCCCGAGTCGAAGTCGGCGAGGCCGCGCTCGAGGTCGCCCTGCAGCACGTTCACGCCGTTCGCGACGCAGGCGATGACCTTCTCGTCCTCGATCTCGACGCCGTAGCCGCGCGCCTCGCGCGTCTCGCGCAGGTGCCGGAGCAGCAGCCCGTCGCCGCAGCCGAGATCGAGCACGCTCGCGCCGGGGCGGATGAACTCGGCGATGGCGGCGAGATCCGGCCGCCGGGCGAGGAGCGTCCGCTCGGTCTCGGTCATGGCAATGTCATGCCGCGAACCCACTCGCGAGCGCGTCGGCGTCGGACGTCACGCCGAGCGGCTCGCCGGGGAGCGTGATCGCGGGTGCATCCGCGCCGTCGGCCCCGACTTCGTGCGCCACGTTCTCGAAGTACGCGCGCACCACCGCGTGGTAGCGCGGGTCGTCGAGGAGGAACGCGTCGTGGCCGTGGGGCGCGTCGATCTCCGCGTAGCTCACGTCCCGGCGGTTGTCGACGAGTGCCTTGACGATCTCCCGCGACCGTGCCGGCGAGAAGCGCCAGTCGGAGGTGAAGGAAGCCACCAGGAACCGGCAGCGCGCCGCGGCGAGCGCGGCGGTGAGGTTGCCGCCGAACTCGTGCGCCGGGTCGAAGTAGTCGAGCGCGCGGGTGATGAGCAGGTAGGTGTTGGCGTCGAAGTACTCGGCGAACTTCTCGCTCTGGTACTTGAGGTACGACTCGATCTCGAAGTCGATGTCGAAGTGGTAGCCGATCGATTCGGCGCGGAGCGTGCGTCCGAATTTCTCCATCATCGCGTCGTCGGAGAGGTAGGTGATGTGGCCGATCATCCGTGCAAGGCGCAGGCCCCGCTTCGGCTTGACGCCGCGCTCGTAGAAGTCGCCGCCGTGGAAGTCGGGGTCGGTCGTGATCGCGCGCCGCGCGACCTCGTTGAAGGCGATGTTCTGCGCGGTGAGCTTCGGCGTCGCAGCGATGACGAGGGCGTTGGCGATGCGCTCCGGGTAGAGCGTCGACCAGGCGAGCGCCTGCATGCCGCCGAGGCTCCCGCCCATCACCGCGGCGAAGCGCTGGATGCCCAACCGGTCGGCGAGCCGCGCCTGCGCCGCGACCCAATCCTCCACCGTGACCACTGGGAAGCGCGAGCCGTAGGGGCGGCCGGTACCGGGGTCGAGCGTCGCCGGCCCGGTGGAGCCGAAGCAACTGCCGAGGTTGTTCACGCCGACGACGAAGAAGCGGTCGGTGTCGAGCGGCTTCCCGGGGCCGATCATGTTGTCCCACCAGCCGACGTTCTTCGGGTCGGCGGCGTAGAAGCCGGCGACGTGGTGCGAGGCGTTGAGCGCGTGGCAGACGAGCACCGCGTTCGAGCGCGCGGCATTGAGCCGCCCGTAGGTCTCGTAGACGAGGTGATAGCCGTCGAGAACGCCGCCGCTGCGGAACGCGAGCGGCGCATCGGAGCGCAGCCGCCGCGCGGTGACGGCGCCGACGCTCCTTGTGGAAATGCCTTCCTGCATGCGAACGAAAAACCCGTTGCAGCCTGCGCGGCCGGAACGGGTTGCGTTCGCTTTAGCCGGATTTAGAAAGGAATGGTGTTCCCTTCAGCGCCCGCAAGCTGAGATCAAATCGGCGCGGTGAGAGTGTAGCACGCACGGCGTCCGGCACCTGAGCCTGCTCGGCGTGCGACGCGCGCCGCGTACCTACGTGGATCGGCGGCATCGACGCGGATGCACCGCGGCGGCAGCGCAGCGACCGGCTCTCAGGCTTTGGCGCGCCGCTGCCAATCCTCACGCCGGAAGCGGCTGCGCGCGGGACGGCGCGGCGGCGGCGACTGACTGTAGTCGGCGATCTTCACGAGCACGAAGGCGCGGATGTCCTCCGGCACCTCCTTCGCCTCGGCACCGAAGCGCGTCGAGATCATGCTGGCCGGGAAGCGGCTCGCCGCGAGCTCCCCGCCCGACGGCGAGGGCGGGACGCCGTCGTGGAAGAAGCCGAGGTCCTCGCGCCACACGAGCGCGCGCTCGCTCGTCGGGCCACCGTAGCAGAGCTGGAACATCGCCACGCGACCGTCGTCGGTCTGCCACACGAAGAGCTCGAAGTAGTCGCCGTGGAACCAACGGCGGTGGCGTCCCGGTTCGTCCTGCCGCACGCCTTCGATTTCGCTGAGCATCGATTTCCCCCTGTACTGCGCTGCGTCGGCGGCTCAGGCGTTCAGCCGCTCGACGAGCGTGCGCACCTTCTCGCGGTCGTCCGCGCGCAGGATGCGGCCGGCCGCGGCCTCGGCGTCGGGGACGCTGGTGTGCAGCACCTGTTGCTTGACCGAGAGCAGCTGCGCCGGGTGCATCGAGAACTGCCGCAGGCCGAGGCCGATCAACAGCCGCGTGAGCACCGGGTCGCCGGCCATCTCGCCGCACACCGCGACCGGCACGCCGGCCTTCGTCGCGTTGCGGATGGTGTGCGAGATCAGCCAGAGCACGGCCGGATGCAGCGGGTCGTAGAGATGCGACACGGCGTCGTCCGTGCGGTCGATCGCGAGCGTGTACTGAATCAGGTCGTTGGTGCCGATCGACAGGAAGTCGAGCTTCTTGAGGAAGATGCCGATCGCGAGCGCGGCCGCGGGCACCTCGACCATGCCGCCGATCTCGATGTCACGATCGTAGGGGATGTCCTGCGCGTCGAGGGACGCTTTCGCCTGCCGGACGTGCTGAAAGACCTGCTCGATCTCGTGCGCGTGCGCGAGCATCGGCACGAGCAGGCGGATCTTCCCGTAGTGCGACGCGCGCAGGATCGCGCGGAGCTGCGTGAGGAACATCTGCGGCTCGGACAGGCAGAAGCGGATGGCGCGCAGGCCGAGCGCGGGATTGGGGCTGCGACGGTCGTCTCCCGGGCGCGCCTTGTCGGCGCCGAGATCGAGCGTGCGGATCGTCACCGGCTTGCCGCGCATCGCCACCGCCACGTCGCGGTAGGCGGCGAACTGCTCGTCCTCGTCGGGCAGCTCGTCGCGGTTGAGGAACAGGAACTCGCTGCGGAAGAGGCCCACGCCGTCGGCGTTCGCCTCGAGCGCCTCCTCGACGTCCTGCGGCAGCTCGATGTTCGCCTGCAGCGACACCTCGATGCCTTCGAGCGTCGCCGCGCGCGCCGTCTTGAGGCGCTTGAGCTGCTGGCGCTCGAGCTGCAGCTGGCTCTGGCGCAGCGCGTACTCGGCAAGCGCCTGCTTATCGGGGTTGACGATGATGACGCCGGCGCGGCCGTCGACGACGACCAGTTCGCCCTCGCGGATGAGCGCGCGCGCGTGGTGCAGCCGGACGACGGCGGGCAGGTTCAGGCTGCGCGCGACGATGGCCGTGTGCGAGGTCACGCCGCCCACATCGGTGACGAAGCCGGCGAACTGGTGCTGCTTGAACAGCATCATGTCGGCGGGCGACAGGTCGTGGGCGACGACGATCACTTGCTCGACGTCGCTCGGCGGCGGCGGCGCGTGTCCGGTGCCGGTCATCGCCTTGAGCACACGCTCGACGACCTGGCGGACGTCCGACTTGCGCTCGCGCAGGTACGGGTCCTCGATCTCGTCGAACTGTGCGCTGAGCGCGTCGAGCTGCTGCATCAGCGCCCACTCGGCGTTGCTGCGCCGGGTGCGGATCAGCTCGCGCGGCGTCTGCGAGAGCGAGGGGTCGTCGAGGATCATGAGGTGCAGGTTGACGAAAGCGCCCATCTCCGACGGCGCAGTCGAGGGCATGCTCGCCGCGAGGCCGATCAGCTCGCCCTTCACCTGCGCGATCGCGTCGTCGAAGCGCTGGATCTCGGCGCCGATCTCGTTCTGCGGCACCTCGTAGTGCGCCACCTCGAGGCGCGCCGTGGAGACCAGATGCGCGTAGCCGATGGCGATGCCGCCGGAGACGCCCGCCCCGTGCAGCGTGAAGCTCGCGCACGAGCGTGCCGGCGCGGCGAGCTCGGCGGCCGTTGCCTGGGCGTCGATCTTCACCGCCTCGCCTCCGGCCTCACTCGCCTTCCCCGAACTTGTCCGCGATCAGCGCCACGATGGCGTCGACGGCGGCCTGCGCATCCGCGCCTTCCGCCTCGATGCCCACACGCGTGCCCTTGCCGGCGGCGAGCATCATCACCCCCATGATGCTCTTGGCATTGACGCGGCGGCCGTTGCGCGACAGCCAGATCTCGGACGCGAAGGTGGTGGCGAGCTGCGTGAGCTTCGCCGACGCGCGGGCGTGCAGCCCGAGCCTGTTGACGATCTCGACCTCGATCTGAGCCATGGGCGTCGTGTCAGGCGGGCGGAGCGATGGCGGTCACGCCGTCGCGACCGCCGGAGAGGGCCTTGTCCAGGACCGCCTCGAGCGGCAGGTGAGCATAGGTGAGCACGCGCACGAGCATCGGCAGGTTCACGCCGGCAACTCCCGCGACCTTGCCGGCCACGAGGAGGCGCGTCGCGACGTTCGCCGGCGTAGCGCCAAGCATGTCGGTGAGCACGAGCACGCCGGCGCCCTCGTCGATCGACTGCACCGCTTCCCGGGCGCGAGGCAGCAGGGAGTCCGGGTCGTCGTAGATGGTGACCCCGATGTGCCTCACGGGCAGCGGGCGGCGGCCGAGGACGTGGCTCGCGCAGGCGACCAGCGATTCGGCAAACGAGCCGTGAGCGATGACGAGGAGGCCGACCATGGACGACGGGCAAGGACCGACGGCGGCCGGGGCGAGCCGCCCGGGCACGATACCCTGCCGCGAGGGCCCTAGGCAACCGGGCAGAACACGTAGGTGCGGGAAGCGCCGCGGGTGCCCTTCGACCGGGGCGGACGATCGGCCTCTTCGGCCGGGGCGACGGTGGTCATGCTGCGTGCCGGTGCCGGGCGGGCCGCGCCGGTCGCGGGCGGTCCCTCAGTGGGCGCGCTTCACGCAGGCCGCTTCGAGCGCGTCGAGGAAGAGCGCGGCGACGTCGAAGCCGGTCTGCTGGGTGATCTCCTGGAAGCAGGTCGGGCTCGTGACGTTCACCTCGGTGAGGCAGTCGCCGATCACGTCGAGCCCGACCAGCAACAGCCCTCGCGCCGCGAGCACCGGACCGAGCGCCTCGGCGATCTCGCGGTCGCGTGCGGTGAGCGGGCGCGCGACGCCGGTGCCCCCGGCGGCGAGGTTGCCGCGGCTCTCGCCGGCGCGCGGGATGCGCGCGAGCGAATAGGGGACCGGCTTGCCGCCGATCAGCAGCACGCGCTTGTCGCCATCGCGGATCTCCGGCAGGTAGCGCTGCGCCATGATCGTCCGATGGCCGTGCTGCGTGAGGGTCTCCACGATCACGTTGCGATTGGGGTCGTGGTCCGTGACGCGGAAGACCGAGGCGCCGCCCATGCCGTCGAGCGGCTTCAGCACCACGTCGCCGTGCTCGGCGATGAACGCGTGGAGCTGCGGCATGAGGCGCGCGACGAGCGTCGGTGCGGCATACTGCGCGAACTGCGCGATTGCGAACTTCTCGTTGTGGTCGCGCACCGCGCGCGGGTCGTTGAAGACGCGCGCCCCCTGGCGCACGCCGTGCTCCAGCAGCCAGGTGCCGGTGAGGTACTCGAGGTCGAAGGGCGGGTCCTTGCGGTTCAGCACCGCGTCGAACTCGGCGAGCGGCGTCTCGCGCGGCGGCAGGTCGAGCCGGTACCAGTGTTCGTCGTGGATCCCGGGGTTGCCGAGCCGCCTCTCCGGCTCGACGAGGTGCAGCCGGCAATGCTCGACCACCACCTTGCCGCGCTTCCAGAGCAGCCCCTCCTGCGGCGCGAAGTGCAGCTCGTGGCCGCGCCGCGCCGCTTCCGTCATCATCGCGAACGACGAGTCCTTGTACGTCTTGATCGACGGTAGCGGGTCGAGGATGAAGAGAAGCCTCATTTCAACGTGCAGCCATCAGCCATCGGCTTTCGTGGAACGGGTTGCAGCTCATTGCTGACTGCTGATCGCTGATTGCTGGACTGGTGCCGTCGCTTCCAGTTCCAGCGCCGCCGCGCACGCCGCGAGCCGCGCCGTGATGCCGTAGAAGTAAAAGCGGTTGCGAGGAGCATCGCAGCCGGCGGCCGGTTCAGGCTGGATACACGGCTCGGCGAACGCGAGCGGCTCGAAGTGCATCCCGGGAGCGTTCAGGTTCTCGTCCTTGCCGCGCGCCGTGTGCACGCGGTAGAAGCCGCCGACGACGTAGCGGTCGATCATGTAGACCACGGGCTCTGCCACCGCGTCCTTGATCGTCTCGAGCGTGTGCACACCCTCCTGGATGATGACCTCCGAGACCTCGAGACCCTCCTTCACGACCGCCATTTTCTTGCGCGTGTCGCGGTTGAGGCCGACCACATCGTCAGCGCTCTTCGCGGTCATCACGCCCATCCCGTACGTGCCGGCGTCGGCCTTGACGACGACATAGGGCTGCTCGCCGATGCCGTACTCGAGGTACTTGGCGCGCACGCGGGCCAGCACATGCTCGACGTTGGTCGCGAGGCATTCCTCTCCGGCCCGGCTCTTGAAGTTCACCTCGCCGCAGCGCGCGTGGTACGGATTCAGGAGCCACGGATCGACCTCGAGTGCCCGCGCGAAGTCGGCCGCCACGATGTCGTAGCAGGCGAAGTGCCGCGATTTGCGTCGCGTGCCCCAACCGGCGTGCAGCGGCGGCAGCACCCACTGGCCGTCGAGGCCTTGCAGGATCTCCGGCACCCCGGCCGAGAGATCGTTGTTGAGGAGCACCGTGCACGGGTCGAAGTCGGCGAGGCCGAGACGCGTGCCGCGGCGAACGAGTGGTTCGAGCAGGAGCGGCTCGCTGTCGGGCACTTCGACCTGCAGCGGCGCCACTACGCCCGGGATCAGGGTGCCGAGACGCACGTTCAGGCCCGCCTGCCGGAGGATCGTCGCCAGTCTTGCGACGCTGCGCAGGTAGAACGCGTTGCGCGTGTGGTTCTCGGGAATGAGGAGCAGGTTGCGCGCTTCCGGGCAGAAGCGCTCGATCGCGACCATCGCCGCCTGGACGCAAAGCGGCGTGAACGCCGGATCGAGGTTGTTGAAGCCACCCGGAAAGAGGTTGGTATCCACCGGCGCGACCTTGAAGCCCGAGTTGCGCAGGTCCACCGACGAGTAGAACGGCGGCGTGTGATCCAGCCAGAAGCTGCGGAACCAGTGCTCGACCGCCGGCGCGGCGGCCAGGATGCGCGTCTCGAGATCGGCGAGCGGCTTCGCCATCGCGCTGACGAGGTGGGGAATCATGAACGTCCTTCCGGCCCGGAGCCGCCGATTTTAGCGGAGGCCATGGGCGTGCCCTCTCACCCTATGGTTGCGCCGGCGTGACGGCGTGTTTCGCGGGTGAACACCAAAGCGACGAAGCGCGAGGCGCCCGTTCCCGCCCGCACATCGCGATCGCTCGCGCTGCTCTCGAAGCGGACGGCGTGTGGCTCCGGTCACCGATGCAGAGCTGCCAGCGACGCGGCGGGGACGCCGCGCGTTACGGTTACTTCGAGGCCGCCACCATGTAGTCGACGGCAGCCTTCACGTCCGCGTCCGAGGCGTCCGCGCGCCCACCCTTAGCCGGCATCGCGCCCTTACCCTTGATGGCGCTCGCGTAGAGCGCGTCCATGCCGGCGCCGAGCCGCCCGGCCCATGCGCCCTTGTCGCCCATCTTCGGCGCCCCGGCGGCGCCCGTCGCGTGGCACGCCATGCACGCCTGGTCGTAGAGCGCCTTGCCTTTCCCCGCGTCGGCATCGGCGACCGGCGCCGGCGCGGGAGCAGGCGAGGGCGTTGCCGCCGCAGCAACGGCCACCGCCGGTGCGGTTGCCGGTGCCGTCGCGGCAGCGGGTGCTGCCGCGGCCGCCGGCTTCGCGTCGGCCGGCGCGGGCGGTTCCTTCATGTTGCCGCCCGAGTTGTTTGCAACGTAGGCGACGGCGCGCGCGATCTCGTAATCCGAGAGGTCCGCGCCACCGCCGCGTGCCGGCATCGCGCCCTTGCCCTTGATCACCGACTCGACGAGGTGGTCGTAGCCTTCCTTGAGGCGTGGTGCCCACGCGGCATTGTCGCCCAGCTTCGGCGCGCCGGCGGCGCCACTCGCGTGACAGGCGCCGCACACCGCCTTGTAGACCTCCTCGCCGGTACGTGGGGCCTTTTGTCCGGCGCCGGCGCCGCCCGTGATGTCCAGGTTCACGTGCGCGACGGGTTGCAGCCGTGCCCGCACTGCTTCGTCGGTGAACGCGGGCTGGTCCACGTTCGTCTTCGTGGCGGTGAAGACGAGCTGCGAAAGCATGACGATGATGACCACCGGCACGAGAAACGCCAGCACGACCACGACGGCCAACTGCTTCGGAGTCTTGATCAAGCCGCCGCCCTCTTCGTGAGCGCGTTCGTGAGTGGCCGCCATGCCGAGGACCTTGGGATAGAGCTGAGGGAAGCCTGGAATTATAGCGGCAACCCCTCCATCGCCCCTCGCTGGCGGCGTCGGACGGGCAACAGGCGTTAGAATGCGGGGCTGTCCCGCGCCCGTAGCTCAGTGGATAGAGTATCGGCCTCCGGAGCCGAGGGTCACAGGTTCGAATCCTGTCGGGCGCGCCAACCTCTTCAGACGCTTACCTCGGCAACGCTACATCGTTTCGAGGTCTGTGCCCAAACTGGGCCCATCCTGCGCCCAGTTTGTGCCCGTCGGTTTCGGAAGGCGTGGTCCCGCGATCCTTGGTCCATGTGCCCGTCATCGCGGGGACCATGTCTCTGAAGACGTTTGGTCTCTCTGCCCATTTGCTGCGACACGTCCTACTCCAGCCATTCCTTGGTTTTCAGGACTTTCGGAGGCCCTTGCAGCGCTATTCCGCTACCCGGTGCAAGGGAGTCGACAATTTGACTGCAGCGCAGTCCGCATGCGTCGAGTTGCGCTCGGTGCCCGGGAAGGCGGAAGGCAACGTGGGTCAACGGCTAACCGGACTTCCCGAGCGCTTTCCTGGGACGGTTGGCCGTCCCCTTGTGATGTACGCCGATGGGCGGGGCAGGGCGCGTAGAGGAGCCGCAGGCGAAGCGAAGCGTTGACCGCCGCGACCGCGATTGTGGCTCTGATCTTAGGCAGGGTCGCGCGCGATGCGGCTCTGCTGCGAGATGGTGCAGTACGTCGCGCAGGGCCTCATGGACCGTGGACCATACAAAGTTCTACGCCGGACTACTCAAGAGGCTGGCGAACCTATCCTCGCTCATGCAGCGATCAGCCACGCACCCCTCGGAGATCGGGCGCTTGCATCACTCGAGTCCGGGAGCAACGCTTTAGTCGGATAGTCGAAAACGCTAAAACGGCCGGGAGCGGCCAGTCGTCAACGGCCGCTCAAGGACACGCCGGCAACGCTCTGCGAGCCACTCTCGCTAGGCGGTACAGCCCTATCGCCGGCTACCCTTCTAACGAGTGCGAAGCAATTGAGCGCCGATGACCTTGGCAGCGCCCTTGTCGAACGTCCACAGCGGTTGCTCGCCAGCCTCGGTCGCCAATGCGATGTGCAGACAGTCGGCGAAGTCCGCCGAGCCCTCGCGGTGTAGCTGCAGCGCCACTTCCAAGGCACGTTCGGACTCGAAAGTCAGCTCTGCCGCCGAGAACAGGGTCGAGAGGACCTGCAGCACGTCGTCCTTCACGTATCCGAAGCTTGCGCGCAGCACCCACTCGAGTTCGAGGGCCACCGTCACGGGAACAAAGAGCGACTGGCCTTCGGCGACGCAACGGCCGATCAGACGCTTCGCAGCGGCGAGCTGCCCGCTGTCGTCTTGCACGACGTAGCGGACCAGCACGTTCGTGTCGAGCGCAGGCATGCAGCCCTCAGCGCCAGGGGTTCATCTCTTCAACACTCACCCGCTTGCCCTTCGGGGCTTTGAGCATGCCGGCCATGTCGAGGATGGACTTAGTCTTTGCCCGGACGATTATCGTGCCGTCGGGCATCACCGACCAGACGAGGCGAGTGCCCGGCTTGGCGTGCACGAAAGCCCGGATATCGGCCGGTACGGTCGTCTGACCCTTCGAGGTGATGGTGGACTCTGCCATGGGGAATCCTTACGTGAAGCTACATTGTAAGGCACTCGCTCGCCGCGGCCCAGCGAGTCGGCGAACGCCCTCGGGTCGGCGAGCGGCATTGCCGCTTCGCGGGAGCCACTGCCCCTCCGCCAGCGCACCCGGCTTAGGCGGCACGGTCGCCAACTCCCGGCCGATGGCTGGCGCGTGCGTCGACTCCGGCAAACACTGCCCACCAAGGGTCCGCTTCGCCAATCGGAATCTCGCGGTCGTCGGTCAGCAACGGGTCGCGAAGCGACGGTTTACGGAAGGACACTGATCGGCCATGAGCCGACAATCGCACTTCCTCACTGAACCGGACGATCGCGTGCGCTGGAATCGCTTGATCTGCGATCTCGACGAGCCTGCTCAGCTCCTCGACATGGGTGTCGCGGGCTGCCAGCGATGATGGAGCAGCCAGGCGGACATCCTTGGCCAGGGCATCACCCACTACCTGCCGCTATGGTTGCCGGCGGCGGGATGTGCGGTCAGCACCATCGCGCGTTTCTGCGCGCCAACTGGAAACACCGACTGGCACGCCCGATGGCGAAATAGTTCACCCAGCCGCGCAGTACCGGATTAATGAGTTCCACCGCCCGGGCCACCGGTTGCGAGCGACACGCTCGGCGCGGCCCTCGCGAGGCCGTCGCGCCGGACGTGTGCGAGAGCGCGGAAGAAGCGCTGGCCAACCTGAGCGGATGCGAACGCGACACGCGCAGCTGACGCGGGAACCGGGTGCCGGCCTTGCACGGCAGGCGTAAGCTCCCCGCGATCCTTCCATGCATGGGAGGCGCGCATGAGCCACACCTACGAATTCTCGGTCCGCACGGCCGTCGTCACCGGCGCTGCCAAGGGCATCGGACGGGCCATCGCGTCCGCGCTTGGCCAAGCAGGCGCACGCGTCCTGGCGTGGGATCGCCTTCCCGTCGACCTCGCGGGCATCGAGTCGCTCGCGGTCGACCTCACCGATCACAAGCAGATCGAATCCGCGGTCGTAACCACCACCGCCCGCTTTCCGACGCTCGACATCCTCGTCAATTGCGCCGGGCATCTCGGACCGCTCGCTCCGCTCGAGCGCCTAAGTCACGACGAGCAGGCGCAGGTGATCGCCGTGAACTTTGTCGGCACGATCGAGGTCTGCCGTCATCTCCTGCCGCTGTTGCGCCGGTCCGCGCATGGCCGGATCGTGAACCTGGGGTCCCTCGCGGGCAAGGAAGGCCTGCGCTGGCTTCCCGTCTACTCAGCGGCGAGCGGTGGCGTCATCGCCTTCACGAAGGCGCTCGCAAAGGAGGTCACGGGGACGTCGATCCGCGTGAACTGCATCGCGCCGGGGCCGATCGAGACCGACATGATCCTCAACCTCGGTCGCGAGACGGTCGATGCGATGATCGCGGCGAGCCCGCTCAAGCGTCTCGGGCGCGCGGAGGAAGTGGCTGGCCTTGCGCTCTGGCTCTGCTCCGACGCCGCCGCGTTCAATCACGGCGCAGTGTTCGACATGTCGGGCGGGCGAGCCAACTATTGATCACCCCGAACTGGTCGACGTCGTCGGCCCGAGCATTAGTAGGCGAGGTGTCCCGAGCAGCCGGGGCGGCAGTGGGTGCTGAGCGTTTTGTATCCCTTGCGCTTTCTCCTCGCCAGCTGCCCCGACATCGTGGGGGCGGTCCTCGCCATCCGTCTACCAGTGCGAAGCGAGATGGCACCAGGGCGGTAACGCTGATCCAGCACTTCGGGGTGGGCTCGGGCTCTGCCGGCTTCGGGAAGGGGCCCGGCACCAAGCGCTGATCCGCGTCGCCACCGCTGGTACTTCCGCGCCGATGCCGTTACCTTGCTCGTGGCCTCCCGTGCCGAGCTCGTCGACCATGACCAGAAACCTGGGGCCAGCATCGCACCTCCGTGTGCGTTACCGCCGGGGCTTGCAGGCCTTGCCCTCGTACTCCCACCGCTGCAGCTTGTACTCGCGCCCGTTCCAGCGCTCGACGGGGAAGCAGAAGCCGGGCCCCCCGACCTGGAGATCTGCCCAGCCGTCAGCGCCCCTGGTCTTGAGGAACTCGGCGATGCCGGTGCCGCGGGTTACGAGCCTCTTCGAAGATCTACGCCAGTGGGCCAGAGGGACGCGTTAGTCCGCCGGGCGCGGCGAGTACGCGGCGCGCGGGGGTCCCGTGGGCCTACACTGCACTGGCGCTTGACACCCACGGGAGAACCGCATGGCCGCCACCCACTTCGACGCGATCGTCATCGGCACCGGACAGGCCGGGCCGGCCCTCGCCGACCGGCTCGCTCGCCACGGCCAGCGCGTGGCCGTCATCGAGCGCGACCAGTTCGGCGGCACATGTGTGAACACCGGCTGCATCCCGACCAAGACCCTGGTGGCGAGTGCCCAGGTGGCGCGAGCCTGTGCGCGTGCCGCCGAGTACGGCGTCAGGCTAACCACGCAGGCGAGCGTCGACATGGCGAAAGTGAAGGCGCGCAAGGATGAGGTCTCGGGTCAGTCGCGTGCCGGCGTCGAGCAATGGATGACCGACAACGAGGGCATTACGGTCTTTCGCGGGCACGCCCGCTTCACGGGACCGAGGACTGCGGAAGTGAACGGCGAGACGCTCGAGGCCGGGCAGGTCTTCGTGAACGTCGGCGGCCGGCCTTCGACGCGCGGGGTCGAAGGGGTCGACACGGTGCCGCACCTCACGAGCACGAGCATTCTCGACCTGGACG
>Ga0114939_10001653_pt1 | contig 17333 bp, 5 predicted proteins | sample AshMeaCrysSpring_FD_87196 | JGI IMG/M metagenome (GOLD analysis project Ga0114939, IMG submission 87196) | Groundwater microbial communities from Big Spring, Nevada to study Microbial Dark Matter (Phase II) - Ash Meadows Crystal Spring | ecosystem: Environmental > Aquatic > Deep subsurface >...
CGCTTACTACCTCATCGATCAGTACTTCAGCCCTTCGGTGCCATTTCACAGCCTGCAGGAGTTGCTCAACCGCGGTGTGCCTGTAGAAGAAATTTTCAACGGGCCGGCCCTGCAAAACGGTTTCCTGCTCAACAGCGAACTGGAACGGTCGGTGCTGAAAACCGAATTGCACACAAGCGATGTCATCAATATCCTGATGGACATTGAAGGCATTAAAACCGTTAAGAACATTACACTGGCCCGCTACAGCAAGGCGGGACAGTTGGTAGAGTCGCAGCCATGGACACTGAAGGTGCCCGACGGTCATCAGCCGCGCCTGTACGTGCACGCAAGCAAGGTGCTGGTGTACAAAAACAACCTGCCATTTTTACCGGATAATACCGAACTGAACGACAGCCTGCAAAGGCTGAAATCGCAGTACACGGCCGGCCGTTTTGCCGAAGGCGAAAAAGACCTACCTGTGCCCCGCGGCAAATACGTGCACGAAGATAATACCTGGCCGCTGCAAAACATGCTGCCCGATACCTATGGCACAGGCCCCAACGGGCTACCCGAGGCTGCCGGCAACGAGCGCAAGGCAAGGGCAAAGCAATTGAAAGCTTACCTGCTGGTGCTGGAACACCTGCTGCAGGCATACCTGATGCAACTGAAGCATTTCCGAGACCTGCTGAGCACCAACCCTGCCATGGCGCAAACATGGTTTGCACAACTGTATACCGAAAAAGACCTGCCCGGCGTTGAAGAATTGTATCGTAGCGGGTTTTCGGAACCTGACCTCACCGTATTGCTGGAATCGAGGCCAGAGTTTATTCAACGCCGCAACCGCTTTCTCGATCACCTGCTGGCACGCTTTGCCGAAGACTTTAGCGGTTATGCTCTTCAGATGTACCTGCAGTACGGAAGCGAACAGAAAGCCGGCGAGGCCTTGATTGCTGACAAGATACGTTACCTGCAAAAGTTTCCTGAAATATCGGCTTTGCGTGCACGGGCCATCAACTACCGGGATGCCGCTGCCGTGTGTACACCCTCCAACGAAGCAGGATTGCAAAAGCGCATCCGCCTGCTGCTCGGCCTCAACGGGCTGGAAGGATTTGTGGCCTATGATACCGCTTGGAGCGCTGCCGACAAATGGAGCGGTGCCTGGCGCCTGACCACCAACAAAGGCGAAACCCTGCTGAGCGGCCTGCCAAACAAAAGCCTGGAAAGCGAAACCGCCTTGCGCACCATGCTGGTGCAGGAAGCGCAGCAGGCATGCCTTGCCCTGAACACCAACAGCCAACTAAAAACAGCGCCTGCAGGCAATAAGGTAAAAGTGCAATTGCTGGATAGCAGCGATACCGTGCTGGCTACAAGTGCCACCAACTTCGACGATGTCCTTGTCGCTCAGGCATTGATAGATGCCATTGGCGCCTTTGTAAGCAAAGTGAAGCTGTCTCAAAAAATACACGTGGTTGAGCACCTGTTGCTGCGCCCGCGTACCAGCGGTGACCCCTTGCTGTCGATTTGCATACCTGGCGACTGCACCCTATGCGGCGAAGAAGATCCTTATTCGTTTAGGATAACTATCGTGTTGAACGGTGAGCAACTGCTGGGCCTTGCCAACCAGGGAATCCAGTTCCGCGATTTTGCAGAACAGGCCATCCGCAAAGAAGTGCCTGCGCACCTGGGCGTAAAGATTTGCTGGGTGTCGGAAGATGTGCTGGCCAAGTTTGAAATGCTTTGGTGTGCTTACCTGGCCGAACTGGCAAAGCAACCTACCGATGCCGCCAAAATCAAGAGCAAACTGGCTACCCTGCTGGCCTTGTTTGCCAACCTGAAAAGTGTGTACCCGCCTGCCACCCTGCACGACTGCGACGATGGCGACGACGAAAACAGGATATTCCTCAATAAAACCGTGATCTAAAAATTTCTGTGCCATGTTCTCCTCCATCCCCAACCGCTATCCTGACTTTCAGCCAGATCAGATACTCACCGCCGGCAACCTCGACGACCTGTTTAACTACCTGGACGAAGGCGAGCGGCTTACACGCACCAACCTCATTGGCATCGGCATAGTATGCGGCCTGGAAGTGTTTACCGACCCCGGCGGTAAGTTTGTAACCGTAAGCAAAGGCGTGGGCATTACCAGCCAGGGATACCTGGTAGCCATACCCGCAACTAAATATGAATTTTACACCGAATACGATGCTACGAAAGACATCGTGTACGACCGCTTTACTGACAGCGCCACCAAAAAGCAGCGCTTCGACCTGTATGAACTGGCACGTGCAGGCAGCCCGCAGGCAAAAAAGGCCTTGAGCAAAGAGTTTTTAGGCGATAAAGTTGCCCTCGTATTTGTAGAACTGCTGGCAACGGGCAACAAAAACTGCGACCCCGACAGTTGCGACGACAAGGGGGTAACTGTAAATGTAGATTTTAAGATTCTGCTGATTGAGGAGAAAAACGTGAAGGCCCTGGAAGCCGGCAAAACGGATAATGGACATACATACCATGTAGCCTCTTGTGCAAGCTGGCCCGAGGTAAAACTGCCGCGCTACAACGTACCTGCTACCACCCTGCCCGATTCGGCAACTATCCTGAATAACTACTTGACTATTTTGCAAGAACCCTTTTTGCAAAAAGTGGAAGACACCCTGAGCATGGCCTATGCTTCTATGCAGTTGCTGGTAGCCAACGACCTGCCCACCAACCCCTTTACCAAGCTGCGCGAAAACCTCAGCTTCCTGTACGATGGCACCATAACCCTGCAACAACTGGTGATGGTGCAATACTTTTACGATCACCTGAGCGACCTGCTGCAGGGCTACGAAGAGCTGCGCGGGCTTTGCGGCAAGTACCTGGCCCTATGCTGTCCCGATGCCAACCTATTTGCGCGACACCTGCTGCTGCACGCCACGTATGCTGCCAAAAAAGCGTACCGTCACCACTTTGTTCCTTCGCCAGCCCTCAATGGAGGCGACTCGCTGGTGGGCGAACTGCAGATGCTGATGCGACGCCTGGCCTACATGGTGCGCCTGCTTCAAATACCACCAAAATCGCTGGCCTCGCTCGATAAAAAGCAACGTACCAACATTATCCGCATTACACCAAGCAAACTTGGTGATGTACCGCTAAGCAACAAAGCAATACCGTATTACTACGATCCTACTGATACGCCACCCATCATCAATCACTGGAACTATGCCAAAGCAAAATCTGGAAGGGCCGATACCAACCTCAGCTACTACGGCGAACTGTACAACCCCGGCGACGACCAGGTACGCAGGCCACTGGCTTACGACATGGAGCCATACAATTTTTTCCGCATAGAAGGACATATTGGCCAACCATGGCAAAAGGCCTTTAACGAAATATACCAGGCCAAGTACAAATACCGCCTGCCTTTTGAAGTGGTGGCCCTCAACGGCGACTTCCGCAGCCTGGTAGCCCTGGTGCGCAGCAGCATTGCCGACCTGGGCAAGGTACTGGCCGAGCACCCCGAACAATGGCGCAAAGTGCTGTGCTACTTCAGCGATATAGAGATGCAGTACGACATGCAGGCTGCCGAACTGCGCTGCACCATTGCCAAAGTGATGTTTTACCTGTACAATCTGCCCAACAGCGGCCAAACAGCAGGGCCTTCCACCAGTAAAAAAGCTGTTTCAGCACTGCTTTCGGCATTCTTTCCGGGATACATTACCAACACTAATACCTACGGAGAGCAGTTTGACGCATGGTACCCCACGGTAAAAAACCTGCCATATATAAACCCCACGGTAATGGCGCAGTTTGGCAGCAACCTGAACTTTGGACGCGCAAATATCGCCGCCGTTACCCCGTCCATCAACTTGCTGGCACTCATGTATTACCTCGAAAAAATTCATGAGGCATTACCGGCAGGCATCATACAGGTAAACATAGCTACATTGGAAGAGCGACTTCGCGATGCAGTGGGTGTGGCAGGCTTTCTGCTGCAGCAAGTAAAGCAATTTGCTGGTCAGAACGAAGGCCGCGATGACCCTGAAATGTACTTGCAGTTGGATGCTGTTATCCGTATTTGCAAGCGGCCGCTGCTGCTGGAATTGTACCGCAACTTTGTTTTCCGCTTTTACCTGTACCTGGCCAATCAGTCGTTTGCTATGTACAGCTTTCTCAACAGTGGCATACAACACAAAGCCGGCGTACCTGTAGGTGGCACCTTCATTATGGTGTACCACGATGCCATGCCCGAGCGGCAGGCTCTTACCAACGTGAGGGAAAACACTACAAATGTGGTCGACCGCGAAAGAACGGTATCTGACTTGCGCAATACGGCAGCATCTGCAACAACCAAACCTGGCGCAGGTACTGACCCTGCAAGAAATACTGCTTTCAGTGCCGAAGCGACCAACCGCACGAATATAGCCAACGAGGCAACCATTGACGCTACTCGCATCAATATAAGTGAGGCGTACAAAAAGATGGACCTGTCGCAAAAAATGATGGCTGCCAAAGACGAAACGAGCAAACTGCAGGCCGTAAAAGAGGTAGGCATGTTTTACCTGCAAAGCGTTGTTGACAAAACCGCGGAGCAGGACAAATTAACTAACAAGGAACTGCTGGACCTGGTGGAGAATATACCCGATGGCACCGTTATTGCCGATTTTTACCTGCCCTACATCTGTGCCAGCGAATGCATGCCCATGAGCTTTGTGGTACTGGGCGGTAGCAACGACGAAGAGGAGCCCGAAAAGCCCACGATCAAGCTGGAGCCTGCCGAATACTGCAGCAATATGGCCGATGAATTTCCGGTAACGGTTACACCCGCTCTTCCTGCGGGCACTTTCGGCGGCGAAGGCACATCGGTCACAAATAACCAGCCCACTTTTAAGCCATCGGCTGTAAACCTTGCCGGTGCGCTCAAAAAGGAAGTAACGCTTAGTTATGCCAGCGGAGGTAGCACGGCTACGCAAAAAGTAACCGTGTATGCAGCCCCCAAAGCATTGTTTAAGGCAACCCAAGCGGCTCCGGGCGCACTCACCATTGTACTTACACAGGTGGAAGTTGCAGGCGAGAGTATTCAATGGCAACTCAACGGAACAGACATTTCAACTGATGCAAATCCGAAAGAATTCAAAGTTGAAAAATCCGGCACCTACAAAGTGTCGGTACTGGTAAAGAACGGCCCTTGCGAATCTACATCGACCGCAGTGGAAGTAGAGGTAGCCGAAGCGCCCACACCCACCATTGGCATCAAACCCAAGCAGTTTTGCAACAGCAGCACCGATACCGTGCCGGTAGACCTTGGTCCTACGCCGCTTGCCCTGGATGGCTATAAAGGCGAAGGAACCGTTGTGCAGGCCGGGCAGGCCATGTTTGTACCTATACTGGTGCAACTTGGTACCGCAGCCAGCAAAGAAGTAACACTATCGTATAGCGCCTTTGGCAAAAAAGCAGAAACGAAAGTAACGGTGTTCGCCATGCCGCAGGGCTCCATCAGTGCCTTTCCATCTACCGCATCGGCGCTATCCTTCCAGGTAAAGAACAATGTAAACTTTGGTAGCAAGTTTTCTTGGAAGGTAAACGGGCAGGAGTTTTCGACCGAACGCGAACCGGGTATACAAAAAGTGGAAAAACCCGGAACCTTCGTAGTAACGCTTGATATAGTAAACGGCGCCTGCAAAAATGCTTTTACTGCTACCGTGGTGCTGGCACAGCAGGAAGTGGCACCGGTATGCAGTACGCTGGGGCAATGGAACGATGAGTACTCCAAATGGAAAAGTGGGCTCGGCAGGCTGTTTCCTCCTTTCAACAGGTTGTATCCGGCCATGCCGGCAGTGGATGCCTTGTTTACCCAGCAAATACCGCCCTTGCTTACCCAGGCCTTGGCGCAACAATTAAACGCGCTAAACAGCGTGGCCTCACCCGGCGCCATACTGGAGTGGATGAGCCAGCTACATGCGAGACTGATCATGCAAAACACCGATTTCAGGGCGCCTGCTATCGACCTGTACCGCATACTCGATGGCCTGCTCATGTTTTATGCGTGCAACCAAACGGCCGATATAGACAAGGCTAAAATACCCACACAGCCTTCGTTTGAAAAAGTAGTTGGCATGGTAAACGAATGGAGGCAGGTATCGCAGAGCTTCACACCGGCAGATCGCACCATGACAGTCAACTTTTCAAATACAGTACAAAAGGAATTTGACAATGTTTCTGCCACGGCACCGGGCAAAAAGATTTACCTGGATGTATTGGTAAAACTGGGCGAAACACTCAAGGGCCTGTAAGCAACACACCTTACGCCTATGCACCTGGTACACAAGGCAAGCATTGAATTGAATACCGGATCGTACAGCGAGCCCGGTGCCTTGCGCCATTGGGTGCAGCATACCCTGCTGGAGCAACTGGACGAAGTGCTTACAGCCGAGGCAGATGATGACCTGTGGGTGCAGGCCGACAAACTGGAACTCAACCTGGTGCTGCCCGATTTGGAAAGTGCCGATACAGGCAGTATTAAAGATCAATTGCAAACACAGGTGCGCCTTTGGCTGCGTACGGTGCATGGCGACAAGGCACACAACGTGGTAAAACCCCTGGCCCATCGTATGGACGAAGTATGGCGAGACTACCTGGAAGGTGGTACGCTGCCCTCGCCCCGTGCAGCACTGCAGCTTACAAACTGGCTGAAGCAGCAAGCCGAAAGCAACGCGATACCACAGGACGAAACAATAAAGCATTGGCTGAAGGTGCTACAACAGCCCGCGACTTTTGAACGCGCCTGGACATTCCTGCACAAAGCCGGCGCATGGCACTGGGCCATGCTGGCGGTATTGCCCAATGCAACCCATCAGCAGCTTGTATTTCCCCAAACCTGGATAGAATTGGCAGCAAAACTGGACGCCACTGCACAGAAACTATTTTGGCATACACTATTGCAACAGGCAATACAACCTGTGCCCCTGCAATGGCAAGCCCTGGTGACCGCCCTGCCGCAATCCATACAAGCCATCCTGGATAACCAGCATGCGAAGTTTGCCAGCTTGCAGCAAGCCGCAGCTCAGGCAAAGCACCCTATTGAAACTCCAACTGAAACTCCCAATGACCACATACCCAATCAGCAAGATGAACCATTGGTGGCTAAACCTGTTAGCGTACAAGCCGGCATAAAGGAAAGTCTGGAAGTAGAAAACGCCGGATTGGTTTTGCTGGCTGCTTTTTTGCCTGCTTTTTTTGAAAACATATACAAAGAAACCTGGCAGCAACAGCCCATGCCTGCCAGTAACGGCCCCGCCTTGCTGCACTACCTGGCCACAGGACAAACCGAAGCCGAAGAATGGCAACTTGCTCTGCCCAAGCTGCTTTGTGGCATACCCCTGTCTGAAAATTGCGACACCGCTGTATTGGCCAGCGATCGGTTGACAGCCGAAAGCAACAACCTGCTGCAATCCGTAATCGAGCATTGGGGTAAGTTGGGAAGCACAAGCCCCGATGGGCTGCGGGCAAACTTTTTGCAGCGAACTGGCATGCTTTTACTAATGACAGATCACTACGAACTCAGGATAGAAGAGCAGGCAGCCGATATTTTGCTCAATTATCTTCCTTGGAATTACAAACTCATTCGTTTACCCTGGATGCAACAGATGCTTTTTGTACTTTGGGCATAAATAATAAAGCCACGCACGATGAAGTACCCCAACAGGATTATTGAAACCGGCGAAAAAGACACCAAAGTTGTAAAAGCCATACAGCAGCGCCTGAGCGAATTGGGTATTGGCAATCTTTCGGGCACTGGCGCTTACGGCCCCAAAACGGTAGAAGCCGTAAAGCTTTTCCAGGCCATGCATACCGATTCAGCCGGCAACCCCCTCACCATGGATGGTAAGGTGGGCGCCATTACCTGGGAGGCACTGTTTGGCCCCGAGGTAGTACCCATGGTAGAAGAACCGGGCAGCGAACTAAGGCAAAAGGCTTTGGCGGTAGCCATTTCGCAAATAGGGGTAATGGAGCAACCGGCGGGCAGCAACAAAGGCCCCGAGGTAAACGCCTACCTGGCAAGCGCGGGCCTTGGCCCTGGGTACTATTGGTGTGCGGCTTTTGTGTATTGGTGTTTTAATGATGCGGCTAAACAGCTTGGTCGTACCAACCCGCTGGTAAAAACAGCAGGCTGCCAGGACCACTGGAACCGCACCAAAGCCAAAAAGATACTCCGCGTCCAGGCCGTAAACAACCCCGGCCTCATAAAACCGGGTGCCATCTTCATCATTAAAACCGGTAAAACCAGCGGCCACACCGGCATGGTAGAGAAGGTAGAAGGTGGCTTCGTACACACTATAGAAGGTAACAGCAACCCCGCCGGCAGCAGCAATGGCATTGGCGTATTTAGAATTAAACACCGCAAAATAAACAGCATCAACCTGGGGTTTGTGCTATACAGCTAGGGGCATATGACGAGTAAAAAAGTGAGATGGTACTATCGCAGGGATACAATGTAATTAGACGCTATGATAAAATCATAACCAACATGATCCCGAAGTAATCATATGTGAATAGAGCGTAATAAAAAATAGGAAGCTGGCTCTGACCCCGAATGACAACGTACTTAAGTTAAGCTAGAAAGTTGCCGGTAAGTCAGAAAGACGGTAAGGGAGCGGTAAGATAAGTTCGACTAACTTCCCAAAACATTAACGTTCTTACCGACCTCCCGGCTAAAAGGATCTTAACTAAACGACATTGCCCGATGGGATCAAATGTGAATGTAACCTAATGACAAATGAGAAACTGGCCCTGATCCCGAAGGAATCAAATGTTTATAGAATGCGACGAAATCTCATGAGTCACCGCGACTCCGAAGGGATCGAATGTTTATAAAACGAAATTATGATTGAGGAACCACACCAAGCCTAAAGGAATCGAATGTTGATCCCATTTCATCAAATAAATAATCTGGAACCAACCAAGAACAATTAAATACACAATACAACTATTTTGACCGTTAGCGCCCCCCATGTTTAGCACCACCGAAAAAACGAGCAAGCCCGCCACCACGGTGAACCGCAATGCGGAAGGGGCTTCGTTTATTGGTCCAAAGCTGCAACTTAAGGAACAAACCGGCCCACCTGTAGCCAACACCTTTATACAACCCAGGCTAACCGTAAGCACCCCTGGCGACCCCTACGAACGCGAGGCCGATGCCACCGCCGAAGCTGTGATGCATATGCCCGAACCAGCAACCGTGCAGGCGCCTGTGCAGCGCGAGGAAGAGCGGCCACAGCGCAAAGAAGACGAAGATCGCCAGGAAGAAAACGGCGGCGCCGTAATGACCATGCTACAGCGTGAGGCTGCCCAGGAGGAAGACGAAAAGCCTGCAGTACAAGCCTGGGCTTACGGCCAAATAATCAGGCAGGAACAGGCTGCCAACGAAGAGGATTCAGCTACTTCGAAAGCCATACAAACCAAAAGAATACCCTACAGCACAGCCCTGCATCGCTCGGATGTGATGCGCCAAAGTGGCCGGGGCCCACCTGCGCCTTCCCCCCAATTTGAGCAAACTTTACAGCAAAACACCTCCGGAGGCAATGCCCTGCCACCCGCCACGCGCCAGTTTATGGAAAGCCGCTTTGGCGCCGACTTTGGCGGGGTGCGCATTCATACCGATGCGTCGGCTCAGCAAATGAGTACCGACATAAAAGCGCATGCCTTTACCTACGGTAATCACATCTTTTTCAACAGCGGAAAATTCGATACCGAGTCCTCCGGCGGTAAGCAATTGCTTGCCCACGAGCTTACCCATACCATTCAGCAAGGTGCCAGCCCGGTAGCGCCTTCCGTGGCACCCAAATTCCAACTATCCTTTTTGCAGCGGCAGTCGGCTTTGCAACGCGCCACTGCTCCCCAGCTGGATACCGCAGTAACCCTAGCCAAAGGCGAACAGGGTAAGGTAATAGCCAACAAGCCCGGCCCCGATGGCAACCGCATAGGCGCCAACCGCCTGCTCGAATATTTCCGAACCACCTTTGGTGAAGACAAGATTGTAAAACGCTACACCGGCGCTCCTAACACTGTAGTGGAAGATGTGATCAAGAAAAAATCGATGGTAAACGGGCAGGTACCCAATCAGCCCGACCCCAACGTGCAATACAAGCGCGATGCCATGCCAAGCTGGTGCGGCATATTTGTGTTTTGGGCCCTCAACAAAGCCGGCATACCCATGCCCAAATGGAAGTTGGGCCAGCCCATGATGAAACCCGATGCCGCCTACCCGGGTGGCTACACACCGCAGCCCGGCGATATTGCTTACCGCGCCAAAAACTCGCATTACGGCATTGTAACCAGTGTAGAAGGCGGCCGCATCAGAAGCGTAAACGGCAACACCGCCGGCGCCGACAACCTGGGTGGCGAAATACAGGAACAACTGCACGAACCTGCACAATGGCAGGGCTTTTTTAACCCGCTTACGCTGGCTACCGGGCCGCTTACCAACAGCACGGCCACCGAACAGGCACAGCAGGCAGGCACCGAGCCCGCCCGCTCGTTGAGGCAATTGCGCAAAGACAAGTTTAGGGCGCAACGCAAAGAAGCCGGGCCCGAAGAAGATGCACCACAAGAGGAAGATGTAGTACAGGGCAAACTGCAACTGAGCGCCTGGGCCGTGGGTGCAGAAGGCAAGCTGCAACGCCGTCAAACAGCCCACGAGGAGGAAGCAGGCGACATTGAACTGAAGCGTAGTGCTCAACAACAGCAGGCCGAAGAAAGCGACAGAAGTAGCGATTTGCCGGTAACTATGCGTCAACAAAACCCCGATCTACCAGAAACTGAGCGTGTGACAGAACTGGGGGCCGTGCAAACCAAAACGGCAGCAAGCGGCCTGCACCACAGCCTGCTGCTTCGCGCCGCAGCCGCAAGCCGCATACACCGGTATGTGCCTGCGGGTACCCGCGCCATACAGGGCGGCTGGCTTAGCGATGCCTGGGATGCCGTAAGTGGCGTAATAAGCGAGGCTGCCGAATGGGTAGATCGCGGCATTGACGCTGCCAAAGACTGGATGCTGGGCAAGGTGCGCGACTTTGTGGCCAATATACCCGGCTACAACCTGCTGGGCTATATACTGGGCTACGACCCCATAACCGGGCGCGAGGTGCCCAAAACACCGCAAACACTGCTGGAAGCCGTGGTGCAGTTGATTCCGCTTTTTGGCGACAAGATCATTCCGGTGCTTAACTACTTTAATGCCACGGTGCCGGTGGCCAACTGGCTGTTTGGCGCGGTGGGGCAATTTGTAAGCTTGGTGCAAAGCATTGGCAACCGTTTTGAGCAGCTTTGGGATAGATTGAGCCTGACCGATATTGGCGACCCCGAGGGTGTGCTAAACCGCGTGGGCGACCTTCTGCGGGGCATTGTAAACGATGTGCTGGGCTTTGTGCGCAGCTGCGTGAGCACCTTCCTAACCATGGTAAAGCGTATTGCCCTTACCAACATTGGGCAGTTTGTACAAAACCATTTTCCCAACGCATTTGACCTGCTGTGCGTGGTGCTGGGCCAAAACCCCATTACCGAAGCACCTGTGGCACGCAATGGAGCTAGTATTATGAACGCCGGCCTAAAAGTGCTGGGCGAACGCGGGGCGCAAATAAAACAGCAGATACAAGAGAACGGAATACTGCAGCAATGCGTAAGCTGGATAGACCGCGCAATACAGGTGGTAACCGATACCGTAAGCGATATTACCAACCTGTTCAGCAAACTATGGGGCGAAATCAATTTTGAAGCACTCTTTGCCCCAATCGAAACCTTTACCCGCATTGCGGCGCATTTTGCCCGGCCCATCCGGCACGTTACCTCATTCATCAGCGATGCAGTAATAGTCCTCCTGCGCATTTTGAAAAACGCGCTGCTGAGCTGGCTAAGCCGCACGGCACGTGGCATGCGTGGATACTTCCTCATTACCGTCATTTTAGGCCGCGATGTATTTACCCGCGAAGCCGTGGAGCGTAATACCGAAAACCTCATTCATGGCTTTATGAGCCTGATGGAGGGTGGCGAAGAGCAGTTTCAGCAATTGAAGCAAAGCGGCACCATAGCCCGCACTACACAAAAGATAAACGCAGCTGTTAACCGCCTGGGCTTTAGCTGGGCCTACATCACCGGCTTGTTTACCACCTTGTGGAACAGCTTTAGCTGGAACGATCTGCTGCACCCGGTAGCCGCCTTCCAGCGCATACTGGCCACCATGGCAAGTCCCGTGCGGCGCCTTATCAATTTTGTCATAGACATCATCAAGATTGTGGTGGAAGTGCTGCTGGTGGTTATGAACTTCCCAAGCGACCTGGTAGCAAATATTTTCCGAAGGATACAGCAGGTGTTCCGCACCATCATGCGCGACCCCATTGGTTTCCTCAAAAACCTGCTGCGGGCTATCAAGCAGGGCTTTGTACAGTTTTTTGACAATATACTTACACACTTGCTTAACGGCCTGGCCGATTGGCTGTTTATGCAACTGGGCGCCATAGGCATACAGCGGCCACCCGATCTCAGTTTGCGTAGCATCTTCAACCTGGTGATGCAGATACTAGGCATTAGCCTGCAACAGATAATTGACCGCGTGTGGCGCAAACTTGCCGAGCGCATTGGCCAGGAGCGTGTAGATAAAATACGCCGTATGACAGACCGGCTCGAAGGCATCTGGCGTTTTTTACGCGATGTGATGGAGCGTGGGCCCGTAGCCATTTGGGAGTTCATCCAGGAACGTATCAGCAACTTGTGGGATACTGTAATTGATTCAATTAAAAACTGGATTATGGAGCGGGTGATAAACACCATGGTAGCGCGCTTGCTCAGCATGCTCGACCCCACGGGCATTATGGCTGTAATAAACAGTGTGATGGCCATTTACCGCGCCATACAGTCGTTTATTGAATACCTGCGACAGATGCTGGAAATTGTAAATTCGTTTGTGAACGGTGTAGCCGAAATAGCGGAGGGCAACATACGCGTAGCGGCCGATTACCTGGAGCGAACGGCAGCAAGATTCGTCCCAATTATGATTGGCTTTTTGGCCAACCAGGTAGGGCTTGGCCGCATAGCAGGCCGCATAGTGGAAATGATACAACGTGTACGCGACATGGTGAGCCGCGCCATTGACTGGCTAATAGACCGTGCCATACGGATAGGCATGCCCGTGATAAATGGCATATTGAGTGTGATAGAAGGCGGCGAAAGGCTGGTGGAAAGAGGCAGGCAGGCGGTGAGGAATGCGGCGGCTGCAGCACTTGGATGGCTTGGTTTACGCCGACCATTCACTGCAGCAAATGGAGAATCACATACCATTTCGGTAGAAGAACAAAATGGCCAAATGGAATTGATGATTGCAAGCCGAAAAACCCCCTTTGCTGCCAAAGTGAGGGCCATCGAAATTGACAGCAATGATACTGCCAAGACAACGGCAAAACGTGAAGCATTGCGCATTGCTGGTGAAATTGATACATTGATCAAGGACAGAAGAAATGCCACCATTTCGGCAAACCAGCAAGCACAAAAAACCAACCAATTAGGCGGACTGATCAATACACTGACTATTGAGACTTCCAAAATTCTACCACCTGAAGAAGCAGGTACAAACCTGGTGGTAAACGTGGATGATGTAATCCAGTTTAAACGAGGTGAAGGAAGATCTTTTGCAAGAGTGCTTAATGTAGATATGAATCGTGGCTTATTTGATTTCATCACTATCGGCTACAAATCAAATACGACCTACAGAATGCAAAAATTAGGGGACCTGGGTGTAACATGGTGGCGTAGCAGCCAGGATGCCCTTGAACTGCCAAGAGCAATGCTGGAAAGAGAAAACCAAAGTGAGAGCTGGACCACATTTGCCGTTGCACGCAGCATCTTAAACTGGAGGCGGTCGGGGCAACAAAGAAACCGGGATCCGGGTAAACAGTGGGAACATATGGTTGAGCACAGCACAGGACGACCTAACATTAATTCATCCGGCAATTTATTGTGGACAGACTCTGTATTTAATCAACGCCTTAACGTGGAATTAGGTAGGCCCAATCAGAAACAAATTGTCAGAAACAACCAGGTAGTTGCAGTAAGCCTTCGCGAATACCTGGCTAATCAGCCTGACGATGAGCACAAAAGGGTAAAAGAAGATTTATATTCCAATTATGGCAAACAGATTGTATCTCATCATGTAAGTGATGACAATCCAAGAGGTTTATGGAAAGAGCTAACCTGATGAACTATTCATTTACCGCGCCTATGCAGGCAAAACTGCAAGTAAGGCAAGGCATAAACAAATATATATTAACTTAAATCATTCTATATGAAAAAGGCTTACATCCGCAGAAAAAATGCCTCATCCAAAAAGGCAAACAACGCGAAATCCGGCTTCATGTTTCCAAAGCCGGCACAGCATGAGCAGCACCAATCGGAACTTACGCATAGGCCGGCCAATGAGGCTTCTGTTTCGCACACGTTACAATCTTCAGGATTTGCATTGCCGGAATCTGACAAAGCCTTCTTTGGAAAGCGCCTCGGTCACAACTTCAGCGAAGCACGCATACATACCGGGCCCGAAGCCGATGCCAGCGCCAAAAGCCTGAACGCAAAGGCGTATACCGTTGGTAATCATATTGTTTTTAAGGAAGGGCTGTACGATCCGGCTACACAAGCCGGCAAGGCTTTGCTGGCGCACGAGCTTACACATGTGATGCAACAGCAGCACGGTGTGCAGGCCATACAGCGTACCGAAGAAAGCAAGGAGATTACTGCGCCGGTGCCTAAAGATGCTGTGATAGATAAAAAAACCGGCAATGCCGGCTTTACCGCAGCCAACATCAGCTTTGTAGTGGAGCCCGATGAGGTGGTGGAGAAGCCCGTAACCTGGCGCAGCCAAACCATTGCCCCCGAGGCCAACGGCGCTATTACCTCCTTTGCCATCAGCTTTAGCCACAGCTACGAAATGGAGGGCGGCAAATACACCAAGGTATCCACTACCTACACAGTTTACATCAAAACGTTTTACAACAAAGGCGTTGATAAATCGGCTACTTCCAAATACGGCCGCGGCACCACCGAAGACGACAAAAAAGCCGGCAACACCTCGCTCAAGTTTCACGAAAGCATGCATGGCCAAGATATTCAGGATTATATATCTAACAATCCATTACCAACGGTTGACCTTGCACTACCCGCCAACAAAGAAGCCTACGACGCCGCCATTAAAGCACATGCCACCGCCGTAGCCGCATATAGCGCTGCCCTGCAGGCTTACACCGAGCTAACAACCGATGAAGTGGGCACACCCAAAACACCGCCAGCCAAGGCAGAGGAGGAAACAGATGAATGAAAACTGCAATGCAATACTATCTATGTTTACCAATTTGGGAATATGGTGTTCGTGAGTAACTGTATCGCGTTGTTGGTTTAGCGTTGCAGTGGGAGGTCGGGAGGCCGCAGCCAAGTAAGTTTTGCGAGAACGCTTCTTTTAGCTGGGGCCTTTAGAAAAACTCAAGCAAATCCAATTTATCCTGCTTATGAAGCACCGGCCCTTCGAAAAAGAAAATCTGTAGTACACAAGACGAAACTTATAAATTTAGAATAACCTTATTCACAGCTACTTCCGTTTGGATAGCTGCGATATGGGCTAACGAAGCCAGGATTTGTTGGCCCGGATGCTATAAGCAACTCAATTAAGCGAGGACGCACAAATCGACAGAGGTTGTGCAAGTATTGCGCGACCAAGATGCTACAGCCACACAAGTGAAGCGAATACGCTTCACCTAACTATGCATTAGGAAAAAGGCCCAGCGGCCTACCCGCCGTAGGTACGATCTATAATTAGAGCACCAACCAAGCTACGCTTTAATGATCCTGCAGATGATCGATGCCAACCAACAGTGCACCTGCTAAATAATCTCACTCTGCAGCAGCGGGCTCATTTTCTGGTGCGCCTTCTTTTCGCTGTAGCATTTAGCCGCAGCTATAAAATGTACAAATACGGGGGCCGGCCTTTCTACCGTGCTCTTTAGCTCGGGGTGAAACTGAACGCCTACGAAGAAAGGATGGTTGGGCAGTTCCACCATTTCTACCAGGCCTGTTTCGGCATTGCGGCCGCTGAGCACAAAACCGGCCTTTTCATACTGTTCGGTGTAGCTGTTGTTAAACTCCCAGCGGTGGCGATGGCGCTCTTCTATGTGTAAGCTACCGTAAATTTTGTGGGCCAGAGTACCTTCTGTTATTTCGCAGGGGTAGCTGCCCAGGCGCATGGTGCCGCCCATGTTGGTAATCTTTTTTTGCTCCTCCATCATGTCTATTACGGGGTTGGGCGTACGGGGGTCCATTTCGGTGCTATGGGCATCGGGCATACCCAGCACATTGCGGGCATATTCTATTACCGCCATTTGCATGCCCAGGCATATGCCAAAAAACGGCAGACCAGTTTGGCGGGCGTACTGAATAGCCACTATCTTCCCCTCAATGCCCCGCAGGCCGAAACCGGGGGCTACCAGCAGACCATCCAGGTGGCCCAGCTTTTCGTGGGCGTTATCGTGGGTAATATGCTCGCTGTGTACGTTTACCACATTCACCTTGCACTCGTTTATGGCGCCAGCATGCACAAAGGCCTCCAAAATAGATTTGTAGGCATCCTGCAGCTCCACGTATTTTCCAATAAGGCCAATGGTTATGCTGCTTTTGGGGTACTTAAGCTTGTCAAGAAATTCGCGCCAGCGGTTGAGCTCCGGTTCATGAAAGTGCTGGATACCCAACTTTTTGAGGCAGATGATGTCTAGCTTTTCGCGCATCATGAGCAAGGGCACTTCGTAAATGGTGGGTGCATCCGCGGCTTCTATTACTGCTTCGGTTTTTACGTTACAAAACTGGGCAATCTTGCGGCGCAGTTCGTAGGTAAGTGGCTTCTCGGTTCGGCACACAAGTATGTCGGGGTGTACACCCTCCTGACTCAGCATTTTTACACTATGCTGCGTGGGCTTTGTCTTCAGTTCTTTGGCGGCGCGCAGGTAGGGTATCAGGGTCAGGTGCACCACCACGCAGTCTTCTTCGGGCAGGTCCCACTGCAGCTGACGTACAGCTTCTATAAAAGGCAGGCTTTCTATGTCGCCCACGGTGCCGCCTATTTCGGTTATTACCACATCGTAGCGGCCTTCCTTACCCAGTAGCAGCATGCGGCGTTTTATTTCGTCGGTTATGTGGGGAACCACCTGTACGGTTTTACCCAGGTAGTCGCCGGCGCGCTCTTTGTTGATAACTGTTTGGTATATACGGCCGGTAGTTACGTTGTTGGCCTGACTGGTGTAAATGTTGAGGAAGCGTTCGTAATGGCCAAGGTCCAGGTCGGTTTCGGCGCC
>Ga0114939_10001654_pt1 | contig 17331 bp, 15 predicted proteins | sample AshMeaCrysSpring_FD_87196 | JGI IMG/M metagenome (GOLD analysis project Ga0114939, IMG submission 87196) | Groundwater microbial communities from Big Spring, Nevada to study Microbial Dark Matter (Phase II) - Ash Meadows Crystal Spring | ecosystem: Environmental > Aquatic > Deep subsurface >...
CGGGCCAAGACACACGATAATAGGCTAGACTCGGCATAATGGAACGAAGCTGTTTGGCGTTTCCTAGAAAAACAACGCCTTGTATGTCTTGCTTTGCGTGGGGTATTGTGTCAGAAAAATCACCTTTAACGAGTTGGGTTAAGCGTTTGATGCGCTCTAGACCAGCATTAATGCCGCCTTCACGCATTAACCAGTCTCGAATGTCGGGGTTCTGCTTCTCTAAGGTGACTAGGGTTAGGTTGATTCCCTTGGCTTTTGCTTGGCTGTTCAGGTAGCTCACTAGACGCTGTTCACTGGAATCGTTACTGGAAATAACGAGCAAATCGCCAAGACCGGCATGAAATTGGGTTAACAATTGATCTATTTCGTCTTCGGCTGGTAACCCTATTTGAAGTGATTGGGTTGGCGTGTCAAGTCGATTCAGGAAAATATGGCGATCTGTGGTTAGGTGTTGAATGCTTTGTATATCGGTTTTCGTCAGTGGGCCAATAATCCAATCAGGATTGAAGGCATTGGCTTTATTCATTAAGGCTTCACCGCTCAGCGTATCGTGTAGAAATAGCAGTTGTAAGTGGGGGTTATGTCCATGCTGTTGATGTGCAGTACGAATCCCTTTTTCAATATCGCGGTTGACTTCGGCTAAGCTGGGTCGATCGGGCAGAAGTACAACGACTTTTTTAAGGTTTTTTTGTGCTTCTTTAATCAATCCTTGAGGAATGCTTGCAGTGATTGGCTCTTTGCTCGTTTCTGTTCCTAAAGATAGGGGATTTGGTATTGCTACCGCAATCGCTGGTTCTTTTGCTTCTAGGGGTTTGTCAGGCATGGTGGGTGGCGATAGGCTAGGCGGCAATAAGCTTTCTGACGGAGTCGGTTTTTTGATCACTTCACTCATACTAGGTTTCACAACGGGCGCAGGCGTGGTCGGTTTTTGGGTGCTACAAGCACTGAATAACAGGATGAGCGGTAACCATAAAAAATAACGAGGCCACCGCAAACAAATACCCTGTTTGGCAGGTGTGTGATAAGGGATGCTGATCGTTATTCGTTGACCTATTGATAAGGATGCTTTTTCCATCCAAACAATAAGCTGGGAAGTTAGAAAAAAAACGAAAGGCGTATATTTCTGACCTTCCCTAGGAGTGCGTATGTTATTCATAATATAATATCTAAAAATTAAGGTGAATGAAGCGTGCAACAAGCAACTTGGGTTTTGCCCGGACAATTATATATGGTGGCGACGCCAATTGGTAATTTAGCGGATATGGGAGCTCGAGCTCAAGCAGTTTTGCAGCAGGTAGATGTCATAGCGGCGGAGGATACTCGTCATACAGGTCAATTACTGAGTGCGATGGGGATTCGCAAACCAATGATTAGTTTACATGATCATAATGAGCGAGCCCGTTCGATTGAATTACTGCAACGCCTGCAATCGGGCGAGTCGATTGCTTATGTGAGTGATGCGGGCACACCTGCTATTTCGGATCCTGGAGCACTGTTAGTACAATCAGTGACTGAGGCAGGCATCACGGTGGTTTCTGTTCCTGGTCCAAGTGCTGTGTTAACTGCCATTGCAGCATCGGGACTTGATGTACGATCTGGGTTTGATTTTCTTGGTTTTTTGCCGACTTCGAATAAAGCTAAACTGAGTTGGCATAATGAGTTAGCACAAGCGTTGCGCGTCAGTGTTTTTTTTGAAGCACCCCATCGTATTATGGATACGCTTCTTTGGTTGGTGCAATCCTTCCCAGAACGTCATTTAGTCTTAGCCAAAGAATTGACCAAATTGCATGAACGCTTTGTTCGAGGGACAAGTCAGCAAGTCTTAGCACAAATGCAAGCAAACCCAGACTGGCAAAGAGGTGAGTTTGTGTTGTTACTCGATGTTGCTCCTGTTGTTGATAGTGATGATCCAAGTCTTTCTTTGCGTTTAACCGAATTGCTTTATCCTTTATTGGCGGAACTGCCTTTATCACAAGCTGTTAAATTAGTCTGTAGCATGACAGGCGTTAAAAAGAACGTGGTTTACGATCTGGCTCTAGAGTGGCAAGCGCATCAACAGAATTAAATCCGAATCAGCTCGTTTGAGGGATGGTTTTGTTGGTGACTTTAGGTGAGTGACCTGCTAGACTGCTTAGGAGTGGATTAAACAATCGCTGGTAGCCTAAGCTGCTGGAGGAAAGTCCGGGCTCCATAGGGCAGGATGCTAGGTAACGCCTAGGCAGCGTGAGCTGACGGAAAGTGCAACAGAGAGCTGAACCGCCGAAGTAACGCAAGTTACTGGTAAGGGTGAAAAGGTGCGGTAAGAGCGCACCGCAGGACTGGTAACAGGACTGGCAGGGTAAACCCCATCCGGAGCAAGACCAAATAGGGGAACAATTCATTTTCGGATGAATAGAGATGGCCCATCTCGTTCCCGGGTAGGTTGCTACAGGTGTTGAGTGATTAACATCGCAGATGAATGATTGTTCATGACAGAACCCGGCTTATCGATCCACTCATTTTTTATTTTTAATGCATTTTTTATGCCGTTTAACCATCATTTCTGCTTGATTTCATAAGCTTTCAACCAATTCTTCGATTTTCATGCTTGCCACGTGTTGTTTGGTCTTGTGTGTTGATTTTCTATAAACCACTATCTATTGTGTGTTTTTTCAAATTAGCTAAGCTATTCATTTTATTGATTAATTCATCCAAAAAATAAATCGGTTTTTTTAAACTATTTTCAATTTAGATAGATTTCTTAATCCATTGAATTAAAAGAATAAAGATCGATATAAATTCAAATTTAGTCAAATTAATTGCATTGAGAAGTGGTTTTTACGTTGTTAAAATATGGGCCAATGTGGTGAAAAGTGGGAATAAGTGGAAAAGCAATCGATCATTACCTTTCGCGGGTTACAGTCGGCAACTTTGGATGACAAAGGACGTATGGCGGTACCTAAGCGATTCCGAGAAACCCTGCAAGATGTTTGTCAGGGTGAGGTGGTGTTGACGGTTGATATCCACGACGCTTGTTTACTATTGTATCCGATGGCGGATTGGCAAGCGATTGAAGCTAAATTAATGGCGATGCCCAACATGGATCCTGCGACTCGTCGAGTACAACGTTTGCTCTTAGGACATGCAGTGGAAATGGAGATGGATAACGCAGGTCGTATTCTGGTTCCTGATTTACTGCGTGACTATGCCCAGATGACCAAAGAAGTGATGTTGGTCGGACAGGGTAATAAAATTGAATTTTGGTCGGCTGAAACTTGGCAGGCGCAGCGTCAATCTTGGATTGAGTTGACGCGAGAAGAACTGTCTAATGAGTTGTCTGCTAATAGCCCACTGATGGGGTTGAGCTTGTAATGATGTCGCATGTGCATGCGCCTGTTTTGTTTCAGGAGTGTTTGGATGCTTTATCAATCAAGTCAGATGGTATTTACGTTGACGGCACTTTTGGTCGAGGCGGACATAGTGCAGGAATTCTTGCACAATTAGGAGAAAGGGGTCGTCTAATAGCCTTCGATCAAGATGTGCAAGCGATCACTTTTGGCCAAGAAAAGTTTGCTGGGGATAGACGCGTTAGCTTTGAGCATGCCAATTTTGCCGAGTTGGCAACCCGACTTGCCGAACCCGTTGATGGAATTTTGTTGGACTTGGGTGTGTCTTCGCCACAGTTAGACAATGCGGATCGTGGTTTTAGTTTCATGCAAAAGGGTCCGTTGGATATGCGCATGAATCGGTTGTCTGGCTTAAGTCTGTTACAAAGACTTGAGCAAGTTAGCTTAGAGGAGCTAACTGAGGTGTTAAAAACCTATGGCGAAGAAAAATTTGCGCGCCGTATTGCTGCTGCCATATTGACAGCATTAGCAGAGGGTAGGTTATTAGACACTTTGAGTTTGGCAGAGGTCATTACACAGGCTCAGCCAGTAAAGGACAAATATAAGCATCCAGCAACGCGCAGCTTTCAAGCGTTGCGGATTTGGGTTAACAATGAGATGGGTGTCTTGCAGCAGGTATTGTCTGATGCAATTCATCTGCTCAAGCCAGGTGGTCGTTTAGCGGTGATTAGTTTTCATTCGTTGGAAGATCGTTTGGTAAAACAGTTTTTCCGAGATCAGTCTCGCGGTCGCTATGATGATGCCTTGCGACAAGTCGTGACTGAGCCAAGTGTGAGATCATTAGGAAAGGTGTTTCCGAGCTTGGTGGAAACAGAACATAACCCACGATCACGTAGTGCTATGTTACGGATTGTGGAACGTTTATATTAATTTTGACGAACAGAAAACAGGGGTGGTTGTGATGAAATTCGAACTAGAGGAAGCAGCTGTCAATATGAATGGCATGCCGTTGATCAAGGTGATTGGTCTAGGGGGTGGTGGATGCAATGCCCTAGATTTTATGGTGCGTAGTCAAATTGTTGGTGTGGATTTCATTGCAGCAAACACAGATGCACAGGCACTTAACAAATCTAAAGCGAATACACGAATTCAATTAGGTAAGTCGGGATTGGGTGCGGGCTCTAACGTTGAAAAAGGTAAACAAGCAGCGACCGAAGACATTGATCGCGTTCGCACAGCCTTAGACGGTACCCATATGTTATTCGTCACGGCAGGCATGGGTGGGGGCACGGGAACCGGCTCAGCTCCTGTAGTGGCTAAGGCCGCAAGGGATATGGGTATTTTAACTGTGGGCGTGGTAACCAGTCCTTACAGTTTTAAAAAAGGAGACAAAATGGCTGCGGAAGGGATCGCAGATTTAGAGCAACATGTTGATTCTCTGATTGTCATACCTAACGAAAAACTGCACAAGGTCGCAGGTAAAAAATTGGGTATGCTAGAAGCATTTAATATGGCAAATAAAGTGTTGCATAACGCGGTTCGTGGTGTTAGTGAAGTGGTCACTCGAGAAGGATTGATCAACGTTGACTTTGAAGACGTCCGAACCATGATGGGTTTTCGCGGTGTTGCGATGATGGGCGTTGGTTCTGCTAAAGGCGATGAACGTGCCAAAAATGCGACTATGGCGGCTATTTCAAGCCCATTATTAGAAGATGTGAGCATTAACGGTGCACGTGGTATTTTGGTGAATGTGGTTGCGTCTGAAGACTTAGGTTCAGATGAATTTGAAGAAGTTGGGCATTTGATCGAAAGTTTTGCTCACCCTGAAGCGATGATTAAAATTGGTTTGGCGTTTGATGAAAATTTGGGTGATGAAGTGCAGGTTACTATTATTGCGACAGGTTTAGTATCCAGTGCATCTAAAGTCCAGAAGCCTGCAGAAGCTGCCAAGACAATAGCAACCGAAGCAGTTACGCCAGTCGTTGAAGCGGCAGTGCGTCCTTCTCGTTGGGCAACACCCAATTTGACGCCTTCAGCGACAGCGCCTTTACCCAATATTCCTGGTTTAGTTTCAGGGAATATTGCTGGATTGCGCCAAGGTGCTTCTGGCGTTATTGGTGCACCTCACAACGAGAGTCATGCCTATTTAAATATTCCGTCGTGGATTCGCAAACAAGCCAATTAATGGCGAGTTTGTTGAATTTGCGGTTTCGATAATGAAAAACGCCCCATTGCCCGGATTATCATTTCTGTGGTCGTGGGGCGTTTTTGTCTGGATTTTATTAATTGTATCGCTCATTGCGAGTGCCATAGCGGTGGTTTGGGTCAAACATCAAGTAAGATTGACTTCAACACAGTTACATAAAAGTGTTAAACAAGACTATGCGCTACGTGTTGAAGAAGGACGTTTGCAACTCGAATACAATCATTTGTTGTCACGGTCTCGCATCGAACAAATTGCCCGAAATAAACTCGGTATGTCACCGATTGTCTCTTCGCAGGAACGTGTGCTGCTGTTACCTGAGAGGGCTTTAGAGCCATGATGCGCGGGAGTGAGCGAGATAGATTTATTTTCGCTTTAATAGTCATTACTTTTGTTGCACTGCTCTTTGGTGCTTGGCGAGTGATGATTGAACAGGCTAGTTTTTTGCAACAAGAAGGCGATAAACGTCAGGTTCGTCATGTCAATTTACCCGCAGCCCGAGGTCCTATTTTAGATAGAGGTGGCGATGTTGTAGCCATGAGCACGCCCATGATATCCATTGCCATTGATCCTAAGCTATTGGTGGGTCAACTGGATTATCAAACAACCTTGGCATCAGCATTACGCATCCCTTTAGAGGTAGTACAAGAAAAAATTGAAGCGAATGCCACTAAGCGGTTTTACTATTTAAAGCGAGGACTCGCGCCTCATGAAGCCCAGTTAATTGAACGTCTTCCATTAGAAGGCGTGCATCTCGTTCCAGAGTTTAAGCGTTTCTATCCTTCGGGTGAAGTCATGTCGCATGTGGTTGGTTTTACCAATATTGATGATCAAGGTATTGAAGGTGTTGAATTGAGCTATAACGACTGGCTTAAAGGTAACCCAGGAATACGTAAAGTGATTCGGGATAACTTGGGTCGAGTGATTGAAACTGTCGATGAAATTCGCCCTGCCTATGAAGGCAAGACGCTGACCTTGTCAATTGATCGAGATTTACAGTTTTTTGCTTACCGAGCTTTAAAGCGAGCGATGATTGAACATCAGGCAAGAGCAGCTGAGTTAGTGTTGCTGGATGTGCAAACAGGCGAAGTCTTAGCGATGGTTTCTCAGCCAGGCTTTAATCCGAATGATCGCTCACAGGTAACCGCTAATCAAACGCGCAATCGCGTGGTGGCAGATGTGTTTGAACCAGGATCGACCATTAAACCAGTGATCGTTGCAGGAGCTTTAGAGTTAGGAGCAATAAAATCCGATACCGTGATCGATACGGGTAATGGCAAATATATGTCAAACAATAAGTTGGTTAAAGATCATCAAGGTTATGGTCAGCTAGATTTGGCAGGAGTATTGCGTAAATCAAGTAACGTGGGCATGGTTAAAATTGTGGAAGGCATGTCACGTGAAGAGGTTTGGCGTTTTTTACATTTTTCGGGAATTGGTCAGGAAACGGGTATTGTGTTCCCTGGTGAACAAACAGGGCGTTTACGTGATCCTTTGGAGTGGTATCCTGTGACCAAAACAACTGCCGCCTATGGTTACGGATATAACGTGACCTTGTTACAGTTAGCTCGTTCTTATGCGGTGTTAGCCAATGATGGCGTTTTGCTACCATCCAGTCTGATTAAAATCGACGGATCCATTCCTCAAGGTAAGCGAGTATTCAGATCAGATCATGCTCGCTTAGTTGTGCGACTCATGGAGGAAGTTGTGGGTAAGCAAGGAACTGGACGTAAGGCAGCGATTCCTGGTTATCGTGTTTCGGGAAAAACAGGTACTACGCGTAAGGCTAATAGAGGCTATGACTCAGATAAGTACCGAGCCTTGTTTGTCGGTATTGCACCTGCAACATCGCCTCGCTTTGTGTTGGCGGTGACGGTAGAGGAGCCAAGTCGCGGACAGTATTATGGTGGTGATGTCGCAGCACCTATTTTTAAAGAAGTCATGGAAGAGACCCTACGTCTGATGGGTGTTCCTCCTGATGATGTGGGGAGATAGTAGATGAAGACATGGCAAGACTTGTGTCATTGGCTGACTGCTATTGAGGTGTTAGATGATTCACCGCTATCACATATCACGAGCGACTCTCGTCACTGTCATAAAGGGGATGTTTTTCTTGCGCTACCTGGAAAGCATTATCACGGTGTTCAGTTCGCTCCTCAAGCTCGAGATTGCGGTGCTTGGGTGGTTTCTGATGTGATGGTTGAAGGGGTGCATTTGTGTGTGCCCAATTTGTCTGAACGTTTAGCCGAGCTATTAAATTGGTTTTATGAAAATCCCAGTCAGTCGTTAAAAATAGTGGGTATTACTGGTACAAATGGTAAAACTTCGGTTAGTCATTATGTGGCGCAATGGTTGCATCAACTGGGCGAGTCGGTTGCGGTACTGGGTACGGTGGGGAATGGACCTTGGGGGCACTTAGAGACGTCAACGCATACCACTATGGATGCCGCACGATTGATTCGTCAACTGGCGCAATGGCGAGATGAAGGGATAGCCGTCGTTGTGATGGAGGTTTCATCACATGCGATTCATCAAAACCGCATTGCAGGATTGACTTTCGCTGTGGTTGCATTAACACAGGTAACCCGTGATCACTTAGATTATCATGGCACTATTGAAGCCTATCGTGCGCAGAAAGCGCGTTTATTTACAGATTGGCCAGCAGCTGTTGCTGTCTTGAATTTAGACGATAATCTCGGTAGCGAGTTGGCAGCCTCTATATCGAGACCCGTGACTTACTCGCTCGGAGGTCGAGCCGATATTTACGCCACTTCAGTCGTGACAGTGACAGAAGGAATGGTTGTTGAATTGTCTGTTAAAGGTCAGATATGGCAAGGCATGTTACCACTTTACGGTCGATTCAATTTAGAAAATCTGCTATGCGCCTTAGGGTGTATGCAAGGTTTGGGAGTTGATATGCAACGGGCCATGAGCCTGCTGCCACAGACACAAGCAGTGGAAGGACGCATGCAGTGGCTGACAAATTCACCTCGTGTTTTGGTTGATTATGCTCATACGCCTGATGCATTAGAAAAGGCATTGATTGCCTTGCGTGCCCATGTTTCAGAAGGTCGCTTGTGGTTGGTTTTTGGTGCTGGTGGCGATAGAGATGTGGGTAAGAGAGCGTTGATGGGAGCGGTAGCGAATCGCTACGCCGATGAGGTTATTGTGACTGATGATAATCCTCGTTCAGAAGTACCAGCCGACATAGCGGCAGCGATTTTGCAGGCATTGGATAAAGACAAAGCGACTTATATTGCTGATCGGTCTGCGGCTATTTGTCGTGCGATAGTCAATGCAAAAGCAGAAGATGTGATACTGGTCGCTGGTAAAGGTCATGAAGCGTATCAAGAAGTGGCGGGAGTAAAACACCCGTTTTCAGATCAAGAAGTGATTCAAAAATGCAAACGATGAATTGGAAGTTGGTGGATATGGCAGCGGCCATATCCGCTGAGGTGGTTGGAAATAGTGATATTTGCATTCAGCGGGTGATGACAGATAGTCGAGACATCTGTAAGGGTGACTTGTTTGTTGCGTTGGTCGGTGAGCGTGTCGATGGTCATGATTATGTATCCGAGGTCATTGCGAAAGGTGCTGTGGCAGTATTATTAACCAAAGCACCTTCGCAGGCATTGTCAGTTCCCTATATGTTGGTTGAAGATGCCACAAGGACATTACAAACAATGGCTGGTGCGTGGCGCAAGAGACATCAACTCAATCCAGTGGTATTAATTACGGGCAGTAATGGAAAAACCAGTGTGAAGGAAATGCTGCGAGCAGGTCTCTCGGCAAGAGACGGTGATGCTGTTTTAGCAACGCAAGGGAATTTGAACAATCACCTAGGTGTACCCATGACCTTGTTGTTATTGCGTGATGATCAGGCTTCGGCGGTAATTGAAGTGGGAGCGAATCATGTTGGTGAAATCGCTCAGTTAGCGCCTTTGGTCGCACCGAATATAGCGGTGATTACTAGCATTGGAAGAGCCCATGTCGGTGAATTTGGTTCGTTAGACAATATTAAACGTGGTAAAGGTGAAGTTTGGCAGGGATTGCCTCAGGCTGGAGGCGTGGCAGTTGTGCCTGTGGTCGAGGCTGAGAGTGAGTTTGATGGTTGGTCTTTCTGGCAAGATGCCTTAGCAGCGCATCATGTTATTGCCTTTGGAGACATGGCAAACTTAGGTGTTAATAGGGGCTGGCAAGCTTGGGTGGGTGTGGTAAAGCGTGAATCAACGGCAGAGGGTCAACGTGTTAAGCTAGCAACCAGTGATTGGGGTGATGGGACAATCAATTTACGAATCGCTGGTGCTCATCAAGCGAATAATTTGGCAGCGGTTGTCGCCGTGTTGTTGAAATCGGGTTTAAGTTGGCAAGCCATTCAAATCGGTTTAAACCGTGTTGCTTTGCCCGGTGGTCGTTTGCGATTTATCTGCCCATTGCCCAAGTTAATTATTATTGATGATACTTATAATGCGAACGCCAGTTCAATGAAAGCGGCGATTGATGTATTGATGGAGCAGTCAGCTGAGTTTTATGCATTTGTCATGGGTTCGATGGGTGAGTTGGGTGACGAGTCGAAGGTGTTGCATGAGCAAGTGGTTGATTATGCTCGTGCCGCGGGTGTGAATAGATTGTTAGCGTCAGGGGAAATGGGTGGCTCATTAATCGCTCGCTTTGGTTGCGGATGTGCGAGCGATGATTATGAGCAGCTGGCTGAGGTACTATGGCAAGATTATCAACAAGAATCTTCTCTGGCAGTACTGATCAAAGGATCACGTTCAGCTCGCATGGAAGGGGTTGTTGAGGCACTAATTAGGCGAGCAGAGTCGGCGGCTTCGTCTTTAGATAATAAATAATGGGTTAACACATGATATTAGAGTTAATGACTTGGTTACAGCAGTGGTTTGGCGGTTTCAATCTGTTTAATTATGTTACTTTTCGCGGTCTAATGGCGGCATTAACCGCATTGGTGATTTCGCTTTGGGCAGGACCTGCGGTCATTCGTTGGTTAACGCATCTTAAAGTGGGTCAAGCGGTGAGAGCAGACGGCCCACAAACCCATTTGATTAAAAGTGGCACTCCCACTATGGGTGGCGTGCTGATTTTATTGTCAGTGATCGTGAGTGCCATTCTATGGAGTGATTGGGATAGTCGTTATGCTTGGTTACTTATTGTGGTGACCTTGGGATTTGGAGCGATTGGCTTTGTGGACGACTATAAAAAAGTTGTTTATAAAGATCCCAAGGGGCTGGCGTCACGTTGGAAGTTTTTTTGGCAGTCAGTGATAGGACTCATGGCGGCCTATCTTTTATTCCAATGGGCTTATTTGCCTGCACACACGGAGTTGCTCATACCCTTTGCCAAAAACTTGGTATTTGAACTGGGTCCTTGGTTTGTTCTCATGGCATATTTTGTCATTGTTGGCACTTCAAATGCGGTTAATTTAACCGATGGATTGGACGGCTTGGCGATTATGCCAGCGGTCTTAGTGTCGGCAGCTCTGTCAGTTTTTGCCTATTTATCAGGTCACGCAGTGTTTGCGGATTATCTCAATATTCCCTTTATTCCAGGCGCAGGGGAAGTTGCTATTTTTGGTGCTGCTTTGGTCGGTGCCGGTTTGGGTTTTCTTTGGTTTAATACCTATCCTGCTCAAGTTTTTATGGGCGATGTCGGTGCTTTAGCTATAGGTGCTGCTTTGGGAGTGATGGCGATTATGGTTCGTCAAGAGCTGGTACTGGTCATTATGGGAGGTATTTTTGTCATGGAAACCTTGTCGGTGATGATTCAAGTCGCTTCCTTTAAATTGACTGGTAAAAGGGTGTTTCGCATGGCACCCTTGCACCATCACTTTGAGTTAAAGGGGTGGCCTGAACCCAAAGTGATTGTGCGTTTTTGGATCATCACTCTGATTTTAGTGCTAGTTGGCTTAGCCAGCTTGAAGGTTCGTTAACCTATGTCAGTATTAGTGGCTGGATTAGGGATTTCGGGACAAGCCGCTTTGCGATTTTTAGTGGCGCAAGGCGATGAGTTTATTTTTGCCTTTGATACGCGTTCGGACTTGGATACACAGAGTCTGGAATCGACCTTTCCGCAGGTAACCTTTGCGGTTGGAGCCTTACCTAAGGCTTGGGCCGAAAAAATACACTTACTGGTGATCAGTCCCGGTATTGATCCTAATGAGGAATGGGTTCAAGCCTTAGTCAATCGGGGTGTGAGCTTGGTGGGTGAAATTGAGCTTTTTTGTCGCTCTTTACCCGCCGATAAGCCTGTCATTGCCATTACGGGCAGCAATGGCAAAAGTACTGTGACGACCTTGGTAGGTGAATTGCTTTCGGCTCAGGGGTATCACGTGGCTGTGGGGGGGAATATAGGGACACCAGCATTAGATTTGTTAATGCAGTCCTCGCAAGCCGATGTTTTTGTTTTAGAATTATCCAGTTTTCAATTAGAAACAACACACAGTTTATTGGCAACGACGGCCACAATTTTAAATATTAGCCCTGATCATTTAGATCGCTATGGCGATATGGCCAAGTATATTGCCGCTAAAGCGCCCATTTACCAAATGACCCGCCTAGCGGTGGTCAATCGCGATGACGCTGTAGCATCAGGGTTAGCAGATGCTCGTGTGCCTGCGTTAGGCTTTGGTTTACAAGCACCTGAGCAGCCAGGAGACTTCGGTCTTATGCAAAGAGACGGTGAGGAGTGGTTGTCGCAAAGCTTACCAGAGTCGTCTGCGCCAAGCTTTATCATGAAAACGGAAGATGTTGCATTAATGGGGCGACACAATTTGAGCAATTGTTTGGCTGCTTTATCCTTGTGTCACCCTTTTAAACTCCAGACGGAAACCATTATCAGTGTATTTTCCAAATTTACTGGGCTGGCGCATCGCGCTCAATTAGTCCGTACGAGAGCTGGTGTACATTGGATTAATGATTCTAAGGGAACGAATGTCGGTTCAACGGTTTCAGCGTTAACCAGTTTGGGGGCTAAGTCACCGATTGTGCTACTGGCTGGTGGTCAGGGAAAAGGACAAGATTTTTCTCAGCTCACACAACCTTTGAGTGATTTTGCTCGCGCGCTCATTGTATTCGGCGAAGACGCCGCTCAAATAGCCGCCGTGGCACCCAACACTTGTCCTGTCAGTGTTGTGAAAGATTTGATTGAGGCAGTGATGCTGGCAGATCGTTTAGCCCAGACAGGGGATGTGGTGTTATTGTCGCCAGCTTGTGCGAGCTTTGATCAGTTTCGTCACTACGCTCATCGTGGTGATGTCTTTACGCAAGCGGTGATTAAGTTATCATGATACATTGGGTTAAACGCGGATTTCAAGTCCGACCTTGGCGACTCGATCATAGTGCTCCTATTGATTGGACGCTGGTAGCCGTTATGTTGGTGCTATCATGCTTGGGTATTGTTATGGTGGCATCAGCATCGGTTGCGATTGCTGAGCGTCGCTTTGGCATGGAGTTGCGTTATGTGTTTCAACAACTTATCTTTTTATTAGGTTCATTACTCGTTGCGGCATGGGTGGTACAAAAAACAACACTGAATTGGTGGAAAGAAAATCGCGGTCTTATGTTGCTGATTGCTATGGTATTGGTATTGATGACTCTGGTTTTAGGTCGTGAGATTAATGGTGCTAAACGATGGCTGAATTTGGGGTTTTTTAATTTACAGCCTTCTGAGTTTTTAAAATTAATTGTGATCATCTTTATGGCAGCATATATTGAAAAGAATTTTCAACAACAACAGGATGCACAAGGAAATAGAGATTGGAAGTTAGAAAAAAAACGACATATGCAAGCCATAAAACTACTGATGCTGCCCTTAATTCCCATTTTTGTATTGCTGTTGTTACAACCCGATTTTGGTAGCTTGATGGTGGTACTGCTGTTGGTGTTTTCTATGTTGTTGATTGCTGGAGCACCTTTGCGTTTATTGTTATCAGTCGTGCCCTTGGGTTTGGCATTGGTGGTGGTGATCATTATCGAGCCTTATCGTTTGGCACGAGTGATCAGTTTCCTTGATCCATGGCAAGATGCTCAAAATACAGGCTATCAATTAACTCACTCACTCATGGCATTAGGTCGTGGCGAATGGTTTGGTGTTGGGCTTGGCAATAGTGTTGAAAAGCTCTTTTATTTACCCGATGCGCATACCGACTTTTTATTTGCAATCTATGGCGAGGAATTTGGGTTTATTGGTGTTGTCGTTTTGGTCATGCTCTATCTGGTGCTTATTTGGCGAATTTTTCGAGTCGGTCGTGTGGCGGCAGAGCGAGAGCAAACCTTTGCTGCCTTATTGTGTTTTGGAGTGGGTGCTTGGGTTGCCGTGCAGGCATTAATCAATATGGGAGCGAATTTAGGCTTGCTACCCACTAAAGGACTCACCTTACCCTTGGTGAGCTATGGTGGTTCTAGTTTGTTGATGTCGATGTTGGCTTTGGGGCTGGTATTGCGTATTGATTGGGAAAATCGACATGCTCATCTGGTTGTTGTGATGCCGCCATCGTCACAACCTGCTTTGGAAAAATCCTTGGAGACAACAACATGAAAGTGATGATTGCTGCAGCGGGTACAGGAGGGCATGTATTCCCTGGTTTAGCGGTCGCCGACACCTTGTTGCAACAGCAACATCAGGTTGTGTGGTTGGCAACAGATCAAGGCAAAGAGCTGCAATGGATTAACCAAGCTGGTGTGTCCTTAACCTGTCTTCAAATGAGCGGTGTTCGGGGTAAAGGTTGGAAAGGTTGGTTCAAAGCGCCTTTTCAATTGTTCAGTGCTTGGCGACAAGCAATTCAGATATTAAGACAGCAGGATCCAGATGTTTTGTTAGTCATGGGGGGCTATGTTTCTGTTCCAGCAGGTTTGGCAGCCAGTTGGCTGGGTATTCCATTTTGTGTTCATGAACAAAACTCAGTCGCAGGATTAAGTAACCGGTTACTCGCCCCATTAAGTCAGTCCATCTTGTTGGGATTGCCCTTGCATAAAACGCCAATAGGCTGGAGTCAAGCTCAGTTGGTGGGTAATCCGCTGCGCGCTATGCTGGTCAGACAACCGAAAAAATCAGCGCATCGTCCACTGCGCTTACTCATGATTGGCGGTAGTCAAGGAGCACAGTTTATTAATGAAACCATGCCTGAAGTGATGCAAGGTTGGACGTTTCGACATGAGTTCAGTGTTTGGCATCAAACGGGTCGTGCGATGAAAGAGCAGGTAGAAAACGCATATCAACAAGCAGGTATGGATGCACGGGTGTGCGATTTCATTCACGATATGGGAGAAGCTTATGCTTGGGCTGATCTGGTGATAGCACGTTCAGGTGCGTTAACAGTGACTGAGTTGATGCAGGTAGCAAGACCTGCTCTGTTTATTCCATTCCCTTATGCGGTGGACGATCATCAATTCACGAATTGCCTCTCTTTAGTCAAGGCCGATCTAGCTGAAGTGGTCAGACAAGATCAGGCGAGTATTGACTATTTTCGTGAACGTCTCTTTGATTATCTCACCAATCCACAGACGTTAATACTTCGTTATCAACGTCTGAATGCACAAGTACAGAATACAGCAGCGAGTCAAGTTGCGACACGAGTCATCGCCTTGGCTGCCCATCAGCCCCTTCAAGAACAATAATAAACAGGAATTTCATTTATGAGTATGTCTAAACGTGTTAATCGCATTCATCTCGTGGGTATTGGCGGATCGGGTATGTCCGGTATTGCAGAAGTGTTGCTAACGCAAGGATTCGATGTCAGTGGGTCAGATGCTAAAGCCTCGTCTGTGACAGATCGCTTGAGTCAATTGGGTGCAAAAGTGCGGATTGGTCATGACGCGAGCTTAGTAGAAGATGCCGATGTGGTGGTGGCATCAACGGCGATTGCAAAGCATAATCCTGAATTGGTGGCTGCTCGTGATGCGCGTATTCCCGTTATTCCTCGTGCAGAAATGTTAGCAGAGATGATGCGAGGTAAGTTCGGTATTGCCGTTGCAGGAACCCACGGAAAAACGACTACAACGAGTTTGGTTGCGAGCGTATTGGCAGAGGCAGGCTTAGATCCGACCTATGTTATTGGAGGTCGTTTAAATAAAACGGGTGCCCACGCTTGTTTGGGTGCGAGTGATTATCTGGTGGCGGAAGCCGATGAGTCAGATGCCTCTTTTTTATACCTTAAGCCAATGATGAGTATTGTGACCAATATTGATGCCGATCATATGGAAACCTATGGTGGTAGTTTTGAGGTGTTAACAGAGACTTTTTCTCAATTCTTGCATCACTTACCCTTTTACGGTTTGGCCATTGTTTGTATCGATGATGCGGGAGTTCAAGGGCTTTTACCTCGGATTACTCGTCCCATTTTGCGTTATGGCTTGAGCGAGGGAGCTGAAGTTCGTGCGATTAACATTCAGCATCAAGGATTACGCTCATACTTTACGGTAGAGGCGATAAACCATCAATCATTTGACGTCTGTTTAAATATTCCTGGTGAGCACAATGTTCGTAACGCCTTAGCGACCATTGCCGTCGCATTAGAACTGGATATTGAGATTGGTGTCATTCAGCGGGCTTTAGCCCAGTTTCATGGCGTAGGACGTCGTTTCGATGTTTATGCCGATCGTCTATTGCTCGGCAAGACACTCACCCTAGTCGATGACTATGGTCATCATCCCACGGAATTGGCTGCCGTACTAAAAACGGCACGACAGGCATTTACACAACAGCGTTTGGTATCTGTATTTCAGCCGCATCGTTATACGCGCACAAGAGACTTACTGGATGATTTTGCCGCCGCCTTGATGCTGGCTGATGTGGTATTGTTATTGCCAGTTTATTCGGCGGGTGAACCCCCCATTGTTGGCGCAGATAGCAAAGCCATTGCACAGGCGATGCGTTTGCGCGGTTTTCACACGGTCGTAGTGGCGGATAGCATGTTGCAACTCAAAGAAGTAGCAAAAGGCTTATTGCTCGATAATGATGTGTTGCTAACCATGGGAGCGGGGGATATTGGGCAACTCAGCAAACAATGGCGAGAGGAAAAATAGAGTGATGAACATTCAACCGACAATAGCGGTGGTACGTGGTGGGAGTGCGAGCGAACGCAATGTTTCAATAAATTCTGGTGCTGCGGTCATCGAAGGCTTGCAGACAGCTGGTTATACTGTGCTGGATTGGCTCATTAACGACATCATCGATGTGGTTGATTTGGTAAAGCAAGCACCTCAACCCTTGCTGGTATTTAATGTTGTGCATGGTCGAGGAGGTGAAGATGGTCAATTACAAGCTCTTTAGATGCCCTTAAGGTGACTTACACAGGAAGTGGCATGCTTGCGAGTGCTCTATCCATGGATAAAGTGGTCACAAAGCGACTTTGGCAGTCTATGGACTTGCCGACAGCAGACTATTTTGAGATCACTCAGCAGTCGCTGCTGAATTTGGATGTCAATGCGATTCACTATCCTGTTATGGTTAAGCCAGCACGAGAGGGTTCCAGTATTGGTATGTTTAAAGTCGATCATGCGGATCAGATGCGTGATGCTTTGACACAAGCCCTGACCTTTGATGATCACTTGTTGGTTGAGTCTTGGATTGATGGGGCCGAATATACAGTCGCCATTTTAGGGGATCGAGCCTTGCCGATGATTCGTTTAAAAACCCCTCATGTATTTTATGATTATGACGCCAAGTATCAAGCGAATACTACCGAATATTTGTGTCTATGTGGTTTAAGTTAAGAAGTAGAAGAGTCAATAAAAGCACTGTCTTTAAAAAACTTTCAGGCTTTGGGTGCCAAAAATTGTAGGCACA
>Ga0114939_10001655_pt1 | contig 17316 bp, 12 predicted proteins | sample AshMeaCrysSpring_FD_87196 | JGI IMG/M metagenome (GOLD analysis project Ga0114939, IMG submission 87196) | Groundwater microbial communities from Big Spring, Nevada to study Microbial Dark Matter (Phase II) - Ash Meadows Crystal Spring | ecosystem: Environmental > Aquatic > Deep subsurface >...
GCGGCGTCGCAGCAGCGCGCGCTCGTCGCGGGTCAGCTGCTCGACGTGAAAACCGTTGAACAGGAACTCGCCTGTGGTTGGCACGTCGAGGCAGCCGAGGATGTTCATCATCGTCGACTTGCCCGATCCCGATGGCCCCATGACTGCGACGAAGTCGCCGGCCGCCACGGCGAAATCCACGCCGCGCAGCGCCTGGAAGCTGGCGGCACCGGTGCCGAAGGTCTTGGTCACGCCGCGCAGCTCGATCAGGGGGTCGCCCCGGCCGGTGCGCGCGACATCGGTGTCATCGACCACTGGCGCCTTCCGTTGCGAGTTTGCCGGTGATCACCAGCGCTCCTTCGCGCAACGTGTCGCCCGTCACTTCCGTCAACGTGCCGTTGGTGTCACCCGTCGTGACCGCCAGCGGTTCCGGCTCACCTTTGGCAGAGAGAATGTAGACCTGCTGCGTGCTGCCGCGTCCGATCTGGACCTCGCGCGCCTTGTTGCCCGCGGTTCCACGCGGCGGACCGGGTAGAAGTACCTTGGTGACGCCGGTGCGCTCGCCACCGGCCGCGCCGGCGTCGGGCGAGAAACGCAATGCAGCGTTCGGCACGAGCAGCACGTCCTGCTTCTCGCTGGTAACGATCTCCGCCGTGGCCGTCATGCCGGGACGCAGCGTCCCGTCCCTGTTGTCCACGGTGAGAACGGCGGTGTATGAAACTACCGTGTTGGACGAACCGCTCGAAGCGGTCGAGCCGGCATTCGCACCGACGTCAACACGTTGGACTCGCGCCGGAAAGGTGCGACCCGGAAAGGCATCCACCTGGAAAGTTGCTGGCTGACCGGCGGCCACCTGTCCCACGTCGGCCTCGTCCACCTTGACTTCGAGCCGCATCGCGCTCAGGTCCTCGGCGATCAGGAACAACAACGGTGCATTGAAGGAGGCTGCCACGGTCTGGCCGGGATCGATCTGGCGCGACAGCACGACGCCCGTGACGGGCGAGACGATGAGGGCCTTGGAGAACTGCGTCTGGTCCGACGACAGTTGTGCACGTGCCTGTGCTACGCCGGCCTCGGCCGTGCGCACACTGGCGACCGCGCGCGCGTACGCAGCCCTGGCCGTGTCGAACTCGGCGGCCGACGGCACCTTGCCTCCTGACAGGGCGTGCACTTCCTCGAGCCGCGCGAGCGACGCCTTGGTCTGCTGCGCCGTGGCCTCAGCCTGCGCGACGTTGGCGACCGCGGATTGCAGTGCTGCCTGGCTCTGCGCGATGGAGTCCTGCAACCGTGCGGTATCGATTCGCGCCAGGACCTGACCCCGCTTCACCCGGTCGTTGTTGTCGACATTCACTTCCGTGACGAGCCCTGACAGCTCCGATCCGACTTCAACTTCGTTCGTCGGCTGCAGGTTGCCGGTAGCGGACACCGTGACGCGCAGGTCGCCGCGCTGCACGGGCGCGGTCGCGAAATTCGGCAGGTCGCTCTTGCGTCCCGTGAAATACAGGACGGCCAGTCCTGCCAGCAGCAGCAAGGCGATGACGGGCGCTGCCTTGCGTAACCGTCGCATGCGCGCCGAGGCCGGGTGCCTGCCGAGGAATTCATCAAGCGACGAGGGCTGCGGATGGGTGGTTGCCTGCGGTTCCATGGGGTTCTTCAGGGAAATGTGGACGTCAGCGAGCGCGGTGGGGGTGCGTCTTCCCAGCCACCGCCGAGCGCCTTGTAGAGTCGCACGATCGCCGCCGCACGGTCCGCGTGGGCGGACGCGCGGCTGGTCTCGGTCGCGAGCAGGCTGCGCTCCGCATCGAGCAGGTTGGAGAAGTCGATGACGCCGGCCTGGTACTGGCTGCGCGCCAGCACGGTCGCGTTACGCGCAGCCTCTTCGGCGACGACGAGTTCGCGCTCGCGCCGTTCGGTGACGGAGATCGCCACCAGCGCATTCTCGGCTTCCTCGAGCGCCGCCAGCACCGTGTCGCGGTAGACGGCGAGTGACTGGATCGCCGCGGCCCGCTGTTGTTCGACGGCTGCGCGCAGGCGCCCGCCCTGGAAGATCGGTGCGGTCAGGCCCGCCGCGAGGCTGCCGAACGCGGCGTCCGTGAGGTCGCCCCAGTTCGACGAATTGCCGCTGAGCGAGCCCGCAAGGCCCAGTGCAGGGTACAGGTCGGCTTCCCGTACGCCGATGCGGGCAGTCTCGGCGATCAGCGCGCGCTCGGCGGCCGTCACGTCCGGGCGCCGGCGCAGCATTTCGGCCGGAACGGCAAGGCCTGCCGCCAAGGCCATTGGGATCGGGGTCACGGGTTCGAACATGGCGTCGACGGTCCCCGGGGCCGTGCCCGTGAGCACGGAGAGCCGGTTCAGGGCCGATGACAGGGCCTGCTCGCGCAACGGCACGGTCGCTGCGGTCTGCGCGCGCAGCTGGCGCGCCTGTTCCAGGTCGAGTGCACCCACGAGCCCAGCCTGCACTCGCCACTGGACGATCTGCAGCGTCTCGTCCTGCGCTGACAGGCTGGCCCGGGCGATTTCGAGCTGGCGTTGCGCGAGCCTGGCGTCGACGTAATTGAGAGCGACCTCCGCGGCGACCGTGAGCTGCGTCGAGTGGAGATTCGCCTCGACCGCGGCCAGGTCGGCCGTGGATGCCTGCACGGCGCGGCGTTGTCCGCCGAACAGGTCCAACTCGTAGCGGGCGTCGAAGCCGGCGTCGAAGGTGGTGCGATCCGGTACCTGCGCCTCCGCGCCAACGCCCATGAGCCGCGTAGCCGAGGTGCCGAAATCGAGCGTCGGCCACCATCCCGCGCGAGTGCTCTCGAGCGCGGCCCGGGCTTGCCGGACCCGGGCGCCTGCGGCGTCGATGTCCGTGTTGGCGGCAAGCGCCTGTTCGACGAGACGCGAGAGCACCGGATCCTCAAAGGTGTTCCACCAGTCCGCGACCGCCGCGTGGGCCGAGTCCGTTTGCCCTGCCGACGCATGAAACTGGGCGGGCACACCGAGCGATTCGGGGGCGGGAATCCGCGGCTCGGGACCGACGGTGCATCCGGTGCCCGCGAGGACTGAAAGCAGCAGCAGGGGCAGGCGCGAATTCAAGATCCAATCCAGGCAATGCAGCGTGAGTCGAGTGGCGGCGCGGCGACTACAGTAGCAAGAAGCGCTGGTCGGGTGCCGGGCGAGGCTGACGCCGATGCTCGCACGTCGACGCTCAACAGGGACCCGCTCGGGGCTACCCAAGTTCCCCGTCGCGAGCCGATTCCCCCGCAGAGTCGGGGGAGCCGGGCGACGCACAGGCGTTCGCACCGCCTTGCAGCGGTCCGTAAGATGTCGCCTTTAAAGCCAGTCAGAGCGACTCCATGGCCGGCGCCAGTCTGCTTGCCCTCCTCGACGACATCGCGAGCATCCTCGACGATGTCTCCGTCCTCACCAAGGCCGCCACCAAGAAAACGGCCGGCGTGCTGGGGGACGACCTTGCGCTGAACGCGCAGCAGGTGAGCGGCGTCAGTTCGGCGCGCGAACTGCCCGTCGTCTTTGCCGTCGCCAAAGGCTCGCTGGTCAACAAGGCCATCCTCGTGCCTGCCGCGCTGCTGATCAGCGCGGTCGCGCCATGGGCAATCGCCCCGCTGTTGATGGCAGGCGGCCTGTTCCTCTGCTTCGAAGGCTTCGAGAAGATCTGGCACGCCATCGCACACCGGCCCGGGGACGACGCGCACCGGCAGGAGCTGCGCGAGGCACTGGTGGATCCCACGAAGGATCTGCGCGCGATCGAACGCGACAAGATCAAGGGCGCCATCCGCACCGATTTCATCCTCTCCGCCGAGATCATCGTGATCGCACTCGGCACGGTCGCCGCGGCTTCGTTCATGACGCGGGTCGCGGTGCTGGTCGGCATCGCGTTGCTGATGACCGTCGGCGTCTACGGTCTGGTCGCCGCGATCGTGAAGCTCGATGACGCCGGCCTCTACCTGGCCCAGCGCGAAGGCCGCGGCATCACGCGCGGCACGCTGCGCGCGACCGGCCGCGGGATGCTCGCGTTCGCGCCTTCGCTGATGAAGCTGCTGACAGTGCTGGGCACCGCGGCGATGTTCCTCGTCGGTGGCGGCATCCTCGCGCACGGCATCCCGTGGATCGCGCACACGATCGAAGCGTTCGCAGCACAGCTGGAGCGGTTCGCGAGCGTCGGTCCGGCGCTGGCGGTGATGACGCCGCTGCTGGCGAACCTGGCCGTGGGGCTGGTCGCGGGCGCGCTCGCGGTCGCGGCCGTCAGTCTGGCGCAGCGGGCCCGCGCCGGCCTGCGCTGACCGCAGGCGCGGGGCGCGCCGTCTCGCACGCCCCGCGCCGTCGTCGTCCTGGACTTACCGCAGGTCGATCGCCTGCTGCGGCAGGCTGAAGTATTTAGTCTTCTTATCCTTGCGCTTGCGGTTCGCGAGCCAATGCGCACTCGATGAGCTGACGCCGGCATCCGCCATCGCCGGAACCTTGGCCGGGATCGCCAGCGCCGGCTGGCCGATCGCCCGCAGTGATGCGTTCACGCCAGGCAGCTCCGCCGCCGCGACACTTTCGAATGACTGCTCGATGTCGGCGAGCTCGGCCTCGAGCACGCCGATGCGCTCGATCTGGTAAGCGCCGGGCGCGCCTTCATAGCTCATGATCGCGCCGTAGATCTGGTCGGTGTGCTCGCGCAGCCGCTCCTCGCCCGTGATCGCGCCGCCTTCCTTCGTCGCGACGATGCGCTTGCGCACGTCGTCGAGCCTGCCGTCGAACGCGGCCAGCTTCGCCTTCGTCGCGGCATCGATGCCAGCCTTGCCGCTCGCGGCCGCGACCGCCGCCCGCAGCGACTGGATGCGCTCGAGCACCGCCGTCTCCTCGCCGAACAGCTTGCGCACGCGCATCGCGGCTTCGTACTGCTGCTTGCGCTCGTCCGGCGTGAAGGCCGCGCGACGATCGAGGCCCACCGCGAATTTGTGCTCGTAGACCTGGCCGCCCTTGGTCATGCGCGCTGTGTACGTCCCGGGCAGCACGCGCGGTCCCTGCGTGCCGGCGAACGCCAGCTGCACCGCCGGCGGCACGCGCGGCGGCTTCTCGCGCATCGACCAGACGACGCGGTTGAGGCCGCGACGCTTGCTGGCCGGCAATTCGTCGATGACGCGGCCAGTCTCGTCGAGGATCTCGAGCTTGAGGCTGCCGAACAGGTGGCGCGTGCGCTGGTAGTAGGTGAGCACCGCGCCGTCCGCCGGGTTCTCACCGACGAAGACCGCAGAGCCATTGGCCCAGCCGCCGGGACCACTGATGCGCTGCTGCGCGGGGCGTGCGGAGACGAAAGCTGCGTCCTTGTGCATCAACTCCTTGCTCAACGCGCGCAACGGAGTGATGTCGTCGATGATCCAGACGCCGCGCCCGTGCGTGCCGATCACGAGATCGTTGTCGCGCGGCTGGATGGCAAGGTCGCGGACGGCGACCGCCGGGAAATCATCGCCCTTGAACGCGGCCCACGACGTGCCGCCGTCGACCGAGATCCACAGCCCGAACTCGGTGCCCAGGAACAGCACCCCCGGTGCCTGCAGGTCTTCCTTGATCACGTGTGCGTAGCCGCGCACGCCGCGCGTGTCCTTCGGTGTCAGCAGTGGTTGCCAGCTGCGCCCGTGATCGCGCGTGACGTAAACCCAGGGCTCGTGGTCGCCGAAGGTGTGACGATCGAAGGCCGCATAGGCCGTGGCGTCATCGTGCCGGCTGGCCTCGACCCAGCTCACCCAGGATGCGGCCGGCAGTCCCTTGATGTTGCGCGTGACGTTGTTCCAGTTCTTGCCGCCATCACGCGTCAGCTGCACGTTGCCGTCGTCGGTGCCGACCCAGATCGTGCCCGCAACCCGTGGTGACTCGCTGATCGAGTAGATCGTCGTGTGCATCTCGGCGGCGGAGTTGTCGACGGTCACGCCACCCGTCTCTTCCTGGCGTTGCTTCTGCGGGTCATTGGTGGTGAGGTCCGGCGAGATGCGTTCCCAGGTCTGGCCATGGTCGCGCGTGCGGAACAGGAACTGCGACCCGATGTAGAGCGTGCCCTTTTCGTTCGGCGAGAGGTGCAGCGGCGTATTCCAGTTGAAACGCAGCTTCTCGCCGGCGCGCGCCTTGGGTTGGATGTCGCGCGCCTCGTGCGTGTGCTTGTTGACACGCCCGAGGAAGCCGCCCTGGTATTCGGCATAGAGGTAATCGGGATCGGCCGGATCGGACAGCATCCAGAAGCCGTCGCCGCCATACATGTTCTCCCAGCGGCCATTGGTGATGCCGCCAGGGTAGGCCGAGTCGCCGACCCAGCTGCTGTTGTCCTGCAGGCCGCCGTAGACGTGGTACGGATCCTCGTCGTCGACGCTCACGTGATAGAACTGCGAGATCGGCAGGTTCTCGCCCTTCCACCACTTGCTGCCGCCGTCATGGCTCTGCCACAGGCCGCCGTCGTCGCCCGAGATCACATGCTTCGAGTTCCGCGGGTTGACCCAGACGTCGTGGATGTCGCCGTGCATGCCCTGGAAGCCTCCGACCACCGAGAAGCTGCGGCCCGCGTCCTCCGACAGGATCAGGTTGCCGTTGTCCTTGAATACGCGGTCGGGGTTGTTGGGGTCGACCGTCATGCGCGCGAAATAGAACGGCCGCCAGACCATCCACTGGCTTTTGTCGCGCGCTTCCCACGTCGCGCCGCCGTCCTCGCTCACGTACAACGCGCTCTGCGGGGATTCGACGAACGCATAGACGCGCTTCGAATCGCTCGGCGCGACGTTGACCGCGATGCGGCCGTACGGCTTCTGCGCGAAGCCCTTGTTGTTCTCCGGCGTGATTTCGGTCCACGTGTTGCCGCCGTCGCGCGTGACCATCAGCGCGCTGGCCGACGGGGCCGTCGGTGATTCGCCACCCGAGCGGAACGTCCAGCCCTTGCGGCGGAAGTCCCAGAGCGCCGCAAACAGCACGTCGGGATTCTTCGCGTCCAAGCTCAGGTTGGCGCAGCCGGTCGAGGCATTCGGCGCCTTCAGCACCTGCTGCCAGGTCTTGCCGCCATCGCGAGTGCGGTAGACGCCGCGCTCGGGCGAGTCGCTCCATAGACGGCCGGTCACGCACACGTAGACGGTGTCGCTCGCGCGCGGGTCGATGCGGATATCGGCGATGCGCTCGGAGCTTTCAAGGCCCAGGTGCTGCCAGGTATCGCCGCCGTCGGTGGTCTTGTAGACGCCGTTGCCGATCGAGACGCTGTTGCGCGTCCACGCTTCGCCCGTGCCCACCCAGACGGTGTCGGTGTCGCGCTGGTCGATCTCGACGGCGCCGATCGATTGCACCGGCTGGTCGTCGAAGACGGGCGTGAACGTGGTCGCGCCGTCGAGTGACTTCCAGACGCCGCCGCTGGCGGCACCGACCCACACGGCGAGCTTGCCGTCCGGCATGGTCACGGCGTCGAGCGACGAGATGCGTCCGCTCATCGCGGCCGAACCGATGTTGCGCGCGCCGAGTCCGGAGATGATCGACGAATCGAAGGCAAGTGTCGCCGGCTGCGCGGGCGCCGCGGCAAAGGCAGCGGGCTCGAGCACCAGACTGCACACGCAGGCGATCAGGGAGGCACGAAGGGTTTGCATGACGTTTCTGCCTCTCACTTCTTCGCCGTGGCGGGGAAAGAGAAATAGTCGGGCGCGATCTCGGGATTGACGACCGCGGTCCGGTACTCGAACTTCGCGGGATCGCCTTCGCCCTTGATGCCGGACTCGATCGAGAGTGGCCAGAAGACGCCGCCCACCTTCTCGTAATTGCCGTAATCGGTCACGGCCGTGCGCTTCACACCGCGCACCGTGCGCTGGCTCTCGACGCGGATCTCCAGGAAGTAGTCCGGGTCGAGGTAGACGTACTGCACGCCCCCGTCCTTGCGCGTCACCCTGAGCTTGTGCGCCGGTGTGCCATCGATGTCCTCGGTGCCGAGGTAGTCGATCTGCTGTCCGGCCGCGGCGGCATCCGCCAGTACGCCGTCGATCGACGCGTCCTCCGCGTATTCGCGCACGTCGTCCGCGGGCATGCGCTCGGGGTCCTTGCGGCCGCCGAACGGATCGATGCGCCAGCCTTCTTTGCCGTCATAGGCCTGCACCTGCGACAGCCCCTGCATGCTGATCTCGGTGCGGATCGACTCGGGCCGCTGCTTGGTCTCGTGCAGGTCGAGCACAAACTGGCCGCCGTTCACGATCAGGCGGCCCTCGCGCCGCAGTGACTCGACCGACTGCAGGGCCGCGGCGCCGCCCTTGGCTTCGATGTTCTTCGCGACCAGTTCGGCCGCGGTGAGCGCGTGCGCCTGGGCCACGGCAAGCCACAGGCCGAGGCCGAGCAAGGCCGGTCGAAGGATGCGCATGAAGGTCTCCCCGGGGATCAAAATGCCATGGATTCTACGCGGCGCGGTGCCAGACGAAAGCGCAGAACACGCCCATCGCCAGCGTCGCGACGAACGCTTCGGCGGCCATGACCGCGCAGACCCTGCGCAGCGCCGGCAGGCGCAGCGCGAGCAGCAGCAGCGCCGGTACGGCTACCGCGCTCCAGAGCAGGGCCCCGTAAGCGAGCCCGACGACGTGCCAGGCCGTGCCGACCGTGAACGCGGCGAGGCCCCAGCCGAGCCAGAACAGGAAGCCGGCGGCGGCACCGCACGCGCCATACAGCGTGGCGGTGACCAGCACGCGGCTGGCCGTGTCCACCTGCCAGCCGAGCGCCCGCGCGGCCGGGTCGCGCGCCAGCCACGCCGACGACACGATGCCGCCCCACAGGGTGCCGGCGAGGCCGCCCGCGAAGCCCGCGAGCACGGTCATGATCATTTCGATGCGCAAGAAAGTTGGCTCGTCGCAGGCGGGGCAGGGTTCCGCGGCCGAAGATGTTAACGTAGGCGGCGCTCCCGCGAAGCCCGTGACCATGCAAGAAAGCTACATCGAACGCATTTTGAAGGCGCGCGTCTACGACGTGGCCATCGAGTCCCCGCTCGAGCCCGCCCGCCGGCTGAGCCGCCGCCTCGGCAACGCAGTCTGGTTCAAGCGCGAGGACCTGCAGCCGGTCTTCTCGTTCAAGCTGCGCGGCGCCTACAACAAGATCGCCACGCTGGACGACGCGACGGCGCGCCGCGGCGTGATCTGCGCTTCCGCCGGTAATCACGCCCAGGGTGTAGCGCTGGCGGCACGGCGGCGTGGCATCGGTGCCGTCATCGTCATGCCACGGACCACGCCACACATCAAGGTGCAGGCGGTGCTCGACCTCGGCGGCGAGGTCGTGCTCGAAGGCGACGATTTCGACCACGCGTACGAGCACGCCATCGGCATTGCGCGCGATCGCGGCCTCACGTTCATCCACCCCTTCGACGACCCGGACGTGATCGCGGGGCAGGGCACGATCGGCATGGAGATCCTGCGCCAGTGCTCCGCGCCGCCCGATGCGATCTTCGTGCCCATCGGCGGCGGCGGCCTGATCGCCGGCATCGCGACGTACGTGAAGTCGCTGTACCGCCAGGTGCGCATCGTCGGCGTCGAGCCTGCCGATGCCGCGAGCATGCACGACTCACTGCGCGCCGGCGAGCGCGTGACGCTCGAGCGCGTCGGCATCTTCGCCGACGGTGTGGCAGTGCGGCGCGTGGGCGAGGAGACGTTCCGCCTCGCGCGCAAGTACGTCGACGAAGTGCTGCTCGTGAGCACGGACGAGATCTGCGCCGCGGTGCAGGACATCTTCGAGGACAACCGCACGATCGCGGAACCCGCGGGTGCGCTCGCGGTGGCCGGGCTCAAGCAATACGTCGCGCGCGAGGAGTGCCGCGACCGCACGTTCGTCACGCTCAACTGCGGCGCCAACGTCAACTTCGACCGCCTGCGCCACATCGCGGAGCGCGCGGACATCGGCGCGCAGCGCGAGGCGCTGCTGGCGGTCGAGATTCCCGAAGAGCCGGGCAGCTTCCTGCGCTTCTGCCGACTGCTCGGGCGCCGCAGCGTCACGGAATTCAACTACCGCTACGACGACGCGCGTTCAGCCCGCATTTTCGCCGGCGTCGCGCTGACGGGAGGGCGTCGCGAAAAGGAGGCGCTGCTCGCGCAGGTGGCCGAAGCCGGCTACCGTGTACTCGACATGAGCGATGACGAGATGGCGAAGCTGCACGTGCGTTACATGGTGGGCGGCCACGCGCACGGCCTGCAGCACGAGCGGCTGTTCCGCTTCGAATTCCCGGAGCGACCCGGCGCGCTGCTGCGTTTCCTCGAGGCCGTGGGCACGCACTGGAACATCAGCCTGTTCCACTACCGCAACCACGGCTCCGACTACGGGCGCGTGCTGGCCGGCGTGCAGGTGACGCCGGCGGATGCCGCGGTCTTCGCCGCGCACCTCGGTGAGCTGGGTTACGTGTACACGGAAGAGACCGCGAACCCGGCCTACCGCATGTTCCTCGGCGACTGATGCGGCCCCCGCTTCAGCGGGACGGCAATAAGGCGTACCGCCGCAGCGAAAACAGGCGCGTGAACTCGCCGAACACCCGCTGGCTGAGCGGCGTGGCGACGGGCAGGTGCCGCTGCGTCGCGGCCTGGATGCGGGCGATCCGGGCCGGGCTCCAGTGCCGCTCGATCTCGCTGCGGCCGCTCGGTATGTGCAGCCAGCGGTTGATCAGGGCCGCGTCCGCCTCGAGGTGGAACTGGAGGCCCCAGGCGTGGTCGCCGATGCGATAGGCCTGCTGCCGGCAGCTGCGCGTCCAGGCGAGAGGCACGGCGCCCGGCGGCGGCTCGAAGGTGTACGCGTGCCACTGGAAGACGTGCCGCGGGGTGCGCTCGAAATGGCGCAGCAGCGGGTCGTCATGGCCCTTTGGCCGCACGTGCAGCCGGTACCAGCCGATCTCGGGCACCGGGTTCGGCTGCACCCGCCCCCCCATCGCCGCGGCGAGCAGCTGGCCGCCGAGGCAGATACCAAGCGTGGGCTTGCCGGCAGTGACCGCCTCGCGGATCACCGCGATTTCGGTCTGCAGGTGGGGGTGAGCCGCCGTCTGGTCTACGTTCATGGGGCCGCCGAGGACGACCAGCCCGTCATAACGGCGCACATCCGGCTGCGCATGGGGCTCACGGCCGAAATTGACGTACCGGATGCGGCAGCCGGATCCGCGCAGCAAGGGGTCGAGGTGGCCCAGGGGTTCGGAGGCCACGTGCTGAAAAACGAGCAGTTTGGGCATCAGCTGGGTGCAGTGGGTGGACGGTGCGACTCCTCGTCCCCGGTCGGGGCCCGCGCACTTGTTAAAGTATGAGCGGTAATGACCACACGCTACCAGATGCTCCGCCTGCCGCAGACGCTGCGCTTCGACGTTCGCGGCGTCAGCCATCATTGCTCGCGCTGGGCCGGCAACCGCCAGGCGACCGGCTCGCCACCCGTGCTGCTGTTGCACGGCTACCTCGATTGCGGCGCCACCTTCCAGTTCGTGGCGGACGCGCTGGAGCCGTCGCGCACCCTGCTCGCGCCCGACTGGCGCGGCTTCGGTGACACGGAGTGGAGCCCGCAGGGCTACTGGTTCCCCGACTACTTCGCGGACCTCGAAGCGATCATCGATCGGGTTGCGCCTGGCCAGCCCGTCGATATCGTCGGCCACAGCATGGGCGGCAACATCGCGATGATGTATGCCGGCATCCGGCCCGAGCGCGTGCGGCGTCTCGTTTCGCTCGAGGGCTTCGGCCTGCCCGGCGCCTCGCCGGAGCGCGCGCCCGGCCGCTACCGCGAGTGGCTGGACCAGTGGCGGACGCCGCCGTCGGCGTCCGAGTTTCCAAGCCTCGAGGCGTTCACTGCGGTGTTGCGCCAGCGTGATCCGAAGCTGCCGCCCGAACGTGCCGATTTCGTGGCGCGTGTGTGGTGCGAGATCCTGTCCGACGGTCGCGTGCGCCCGCGCTTCGACCCGGCCCACAAGCGCGTCAACCCCGTCCTGTATCGGCGTGAAGAAGCGGCGGCATGCTGGGCAGCGATCCGCGCGCCGGTACTGTACGTGGCGGGCGCCGAATCGAATTTCCTCGCGCGGCTGCAGGGCGGTGGCGATCCCGATCGCATGCGGGAATGGGTGCCGCACCTCGAGCCGCGAATTGTCGCGGCAGCAGGGCACATGCTGCATCACCACCAGCCCGCAGCCGTGGCGCGGCTGATCGAGGAGTTCCTTGTGCCCTGAGGTGCCTGTAACCTCGGTGCGGTCACTGGCTACAGGCAGGCTGCATGCAGGACGCCCGGCAACAATCCGCTTCACCCGGTGCAGCGCTCGGGCTGCCGGTCGTGCTGTTCTGCATCGTTGCGCTGGTGCTCGTGTGGTCCGGCATCGAGCCGTACGACCGGCTCACCTGGGTACTCGAGGTGACTCCGGTGCTGATCGCGATGCCGCTGCTCGCCTTCACCGCGCGCCGCTTTCCGCTGACGACGCTGGTGTACGTGCTGATCGCCATCCACGCGGTGATCCTGATGTACGGCGGGCATTACACCTACGCCCTGACGCCTTTCGGCGACTGGATACGCGACACGTTTGGCTTCCAGCGCAATCACTACGATCGCATCGGTCACCTGATGCAGGGCTTCGGCCCGGCCATGGTCGCGCGCGAGCTGTTGCTGCGCACGTCGCCGCTCAGGCCGGGCAAGTGGCTCTTTACCCTGGTCACGCTGAGTATGCTCGGCGTCAGCGCCCTCTACGAATTCACTGAATGGTGGGCGGCGCTCGCGGCCGGTGATTCGGCGGGTGCTTACCTGGGCACGCAGGGCGACGTGTGGGACACGCAGTGGGACATGTTCCTCTGTGGCATCGGCGCGATCCTCGCGCAGTTGCTGCTGGGTCGCGTGCACGATCGGCAACTGCTCCGGCGCGGTTTCGTCACGGGTCGATGAAGGACGTGGCGCTGCGTGCTGCGTGGCCTGCTGCGCATTGACCGCAGTACCATCGCCAATCCCGCAATGCGCTTTGGCCTGACGGCGCGGATACTGGCCACGACGAGAGGAGAGTGCGATGCGTTGCTGGTCGCGACGCAGTGTCCTGGCAGCGGGCCTCGGGCTCGCGGGTTGTGCAGCGCTCGAAAGGTCGCGGCTGGACCGGCTCTACGGCGGCCTGGCGCGGCCTGCCGGCCAGCCCCCGGCGATCCTGATTCCCGGCGCCTTCGGTTCCAGCCTGCGCGATCGCGGCACCGGCCGCGAGCTCTGGCCGGTCTCCGATTCGCAGCTGCTGCTGGGCAATTACCGCGACCTCGAACTGTCGATCGATCCCGTGACGCTCGCGCCCGAGATGCACGACGAGGCGTACGCCGTGCTGCGCAGCGGGCTCGGGCGCGACTTCTACGGGAGCCTGATCGCGACGCTGCGGCGATTCGGCGGCTACGACCGCTGCCGCGTCACGGATGCGACGACGACGGGCACGCCGTGCGACCTCTACGTCTACGTCTACGATTTCCGCCTCGACAACGTGCGTGCGGCCGCCGGGCTCGGCGCGCTGATCGAGCGCATCCGGGCGGAGCACCACGATCCCGGGCTGCGCGTCGACGTGATCGCGCATTCGAACGGCGGGCTCGTCGCGCGCTACTTCATGCGCCACGGCGGCGCCGAGCCGGCGGGCGCAGAACCGTTCGAGCCTTCCTTCGCAGGCGCGCCGGCCGTGCGCCGGCTGCTGCTGCTCGGCACGCCGAACCTCGGCACGCTGCAGCCGGTGCTGTCGCTGCTGCGCGGCGAGGAAATCGGCCTGCGCCACATCCCCCCGGAGGTCATCGCAACGGCCCCGGGCATCGCGCAGCTGATGCCGTTCCCGAACGTCCCGTGGCTCGTCGACCTGCAGGGCAATACCATCGACGCGGATCTCTACGATCTCGCCACGTGGCGCGAATTCGGCTGGTCGATTTTCGATGCGCGCATCGCCGAGCGCGTCGTGGCCGGGCACGGCGGCGGCGCGGCGGGTCGCGTGTACCTGGACCGGCTGCGCGAATTCCTCGGCCGCAGCCTAGCCGGCGGCCGGCGCTTCGCGCTCTCGTTCATGGCTGGTGCCGATCCGCCGGAGGTGCCGACGTGGCTGTTCGGCGGCGATTGCGAGCCCACGCTCACCCGACTCGCCGTCGAGAGCGTGGCGGGCAGGCTGCACGCACGCGAGTCGCCCGCTGCGATCACCGCGCCGGGACGGCATGGTGCCGCGGACGCGATGTTCGAACCCGGCGACACCGTGGTCACGCGCTCGTCGCTGCTGGGTCGCCGTTCGCTCGACGTGGCGGCACCGCGCGCGGGCGACGAATCGCTGCGGGTTGCGCATACCGTGTTCTTCTGCGGCAAGCACCAGCAGCTGCCGGGCAACGTCATCCTGCAGGACAACCTGCTGCACGCACTGCTGAGCACCGACACCGCATGAGGCGCCGCGCCGTCGCGCGCCCGTCAGTGGATCGGTTCGTCGAACATCAGTGCCCGCACCAGCCGCACGGGCGGCGAGCCGTACGACAGCACCTGGTCGTGGTAGGCCTTGAGGTCGAACTTGTCTCCCGTGCGCTTCTCCGCGGCTGCGCGCAGGTCCGAGTGCTCCTGGTAACCGACGAAGTACGTCGAGAGCTGCGCGGAGGACAGCTGCGCGCGCACCCACTTGCCGGCGGCTTCGCGCTCCTCCTGGAAGCCGGTATCCACCATCAGCTGCATCGCTTCCTCGCGCGTCATGCCGTCGACGTGGATCGCGGAATCCATGATCGCGTTGGTGATCGAGCGCAGGTACCACTTGAGGCGCACGAGCTGCATCAGCGGGTCGCCGCCGCGGAAGCCCTGCTCCTGCATGACGCGCTCGGTGTACACGGCCCAGCCCTCGATGAACGGTCCTGAGCCGAGCAGCGCGCGCAGCGTCGACGGGTAACGGTTCGAGTGCGCCAGCTGCAGGTAGTGCCCCGGCATCGCTTCGTGAATCGTCAGGTTGGCGATCGAACGCGTGTTGTATTCGCGCAGGAACGACTCGACCTGCGCGTCGGTCCAGTCGTCGGGGATCGGAGAGACTGCGAAGAACGTGCGCTGACCCTTGTCGAGTGGTCCGGGTGAGTCGCAGTACGCGACCGCGAAGCCGCGCTGGAACTCGGGCATCACGATGATCTCGACCGGTGCGTCGGGGACCGTGACGAAATTCTTCGCCCGCACGAACTCGGTCGTCTCGCGCAGGGCCTGCCGCGCGTAGTCGACCACGCCGTCGCGCGGCGTTCGCTCGGCATTCGCGAGATCGAGCGCCGCCTTGATCGCGGCTTGCTGTTCGGCGGGAGCGGGTTTCACGGGCAGGGCCAGCGCACCATCGCGCCCCTGCAGCACCTGCCGCGCGATCTCGTACATGCGCGCGCGGGTCATGACAGCCTCGCTCTCCGCGCGCTGCCGGATCTCCTGGCGCGTGAGCGGGGACATCAGCGCGAAGCCGAGCTTCTGGTCATAGAGTTCGCGCCCGATGCGGAAATCGCCCCTGGCCTGCGGCTGCAACGTGCCCTCGAGCCATTGCTGGTGGGTCTCGACCGCCGCGCGCGCCTTGGCAATGGCGCTTTCGAGCCGCGCCCGCTCGCCTGCGGGTAACTGGCCGAGGTTCGGCACGACGAGTTCGTCGACCAGGCTCAGCACGCCCGGGTTCTGCTTGACGGCGGTCTCCGCGTGGATCGACGGCACGCGCGCCGGCTGCACGTTCGCACGCATCTGCTCGAACAGTGCCGGCAGCTGCTCGAGACGCTTGGTGACCGACTGCAGGCGCTGCGGCAGCGGCTCGAACTCGCGGGCGAGCAGTCCGTACACGGCCTGGCCGGCCAGCTGCGTGTAGACGAGCGGATCCCACGACCAGTCGCGCAGCTTCTCCTCGGCCCAGACCGCATATCGCAGCTGGTTCTCGAGCATGGCGGCGTCCACCTGGTTGGCGCGCGCGAGCCGCGCGTGGTCGATCGCCTGCAGCTCGTCCAGCACGCCCTTCGTCCACGCCAGCGTGCGCGCCCGCCCCGCGGCACTGAGGTCGTCCAGGTTGCCGTCGAAGCGATGATCGCCGAGCTGCGTCGCCGACACCGGCGAATACTGCCCGAACTCATTGATGTAGCGCTGCGAGAGCGCATCGAAGCGCTGGTCCGCCGTGGCGGCAGCGAGGCTCGGCGCCGCGGGCGCGAGCCCCAGCAGCGCGAAGCCCAGCAGGGCGAGGCAGCGGTTCATGACGGGCAGGCGGCGTGCTGTCATGCGGCAAGACTCCGGCGGGGCGTGCGACTCGAACGGCACGCGGACGTAGACGAGCCGCGGATTCTCCCGCGAATGCCGCGCGCTGGCCACCGCGCTGCCGCGCGTGCTCGCTGGGTCTCGGCTATGCTTTCGCGACTCATGCCCCCACGAGCCCGCCAACACCCGAGACGCCGCGCAGCATGAGCGATCCGCGTCTCGCCTTGCTGCGCAACGCCGACTACACCCGCTACGTCGCGGCCCGCTTCCTCGGCTCGATCGCGGTCCAGATGCAGACCGTGGCGGTCGGCTGGCAGGTCTACGAGGTCACGCGCAGCCCACTCGACCTCGGGCTGATCGGGTTGTCGCAGTTCCTGCCGTTCGTGCTGCTGATCCTGCCGGCGGGGCACTTCGCCGACACGCGCGACCGGCGCCGCATCCTCGTCGGCTGCTATGCCGTGCTGCTGCTGTGCTCGCTGCTGTTGTGGTTCCATTCGTGGCGCGGCCTGCACAGCGCGTGGCCCGTGTTCGGCATCATGACGCTGTACGGCGTGGCCCGCGCCTTCGCGATGCCTGCGAGCCAGGCACTGTTGCCCAACCTCGTCGCGCGCGAGCATCTCGGCACCGCCGTCGCCTTCAATTCGTCGCTGTGGCAGGTCTCCACGATCGCAGGCCCGGCGCTGGGCGGACTGCTCTACCTCGCGGGACCGACGACCGTCTACGCGACCGTCGCCGCGCTGCTCGCGGTGTCGTTCGTGATGCTGGTGCTGCTGCGTCGCGGCCACGAGGCGGCGGCCAGCGACAATCCCGCGCCGTTCGATCGCGACGCGTTGCTCGAGGGCCTGCGCTTCGTGCGCCGCCGCCGGCCGGTGCTCGGCGCGATCTCGCTCGACCTGTTCGCGGTCCTGTTCGGCGGCGCCACGGCGCTGCTGCCCGTGTACGCGGCCGACGTGCTGCACGTCGGCCCGAGCGGCCTCGGCTGGTTGCGAGCCGCGCCAGGCGTCGGTGCCGCGGTGACCGGTCTGGTGCTGAGCGCGTATCCCGTGGCACGCCGCGTCGGTCACTTCATGTTCGGCGGCGTCATCGTGTTCGGCATCGCGACGCTCGTGTTCGGTTTCTCGACCAGCTTCTGGCTCTCGCTCGCCGCATTGACGCTGCTCGGCGCCGGCGACATGGTCAGCGTCTTCATCC
>Ga0114939_10001656_pt1 | contig 17316 bp, 13 predicted proteins | sample AshMeaCrysSpring_FD_87196 | JGI IMG/M metagenome (GOLD analysis project Ga0114939, IMG submission 87196) | Groundwater microbial communities from Big Spring, Nevada to study Microbial Dark Matter (Phase II) - Ash Meadows Crystal Spring | ecosystem: Environmental > Aquatic > Deep subsurface >...
CAACACCGTCAACACCACGGGTGCCGCCGCCTCCGTGAGCGGTCTTGTGGACGGGCAGACCTATTATTTCGCGGTGCGGGCCGTCAACACGTCGGGCCAGCAGAGCGCGTCGTCCAGTGAGATTTCCTATCTGGTGCCGGTGACGCCCACTCAGCCGCCGCCACCGCCACCGCCGTCCGCGCTGCTGATTCCCCAAAGCGGCTGGACGCTGAAATACGCTAGCAGCCAGGAAACCGAGGATGAGGACGGCCGGGCCGCCAACGCCTTCGACGGCGACCCCAACACCATCTGGCACAGCCGGTTTTTCTCGAATAGCGCGCCGCCGCCTCATGAAATCCAGATCGACTTGGGAAGCGCGCACTCCATCCGAGGTTTCCGCTATCTGCCGCGCCAGGATCAATACAATCACGGCAACATCGGCCAATACGAGTTTTACGTCAGCACGGACGGAGTGAACTGGGGAACCGCCGTCGCCACCGGCACTTTCCAGAACACGAAGTCCGAGAAAGAGGTGCTCTTCAGTGCCAAAACCGGGCGCTACGTGCGGCTGCGCGCCCTCAGCGACCTGAATGGCGGCACCGTGTGCAGCGTGGCCGAACTCAATCTGATCCAAGGCGACGCCATTCCGTTGCCTGAAAACCAGCCGCCGGTGGCAGCCTCCCAGTCAGTCGCCACCGGCGAGAACCAGGCGTTGGCCATCACGCTTTCAGCCGGCGATCCGGATGGCGACACGCTGGCCTACAGCATCGTCACCGCCCCGGCCAAGGGCAAGCTCTCCGGCACCGCGCCGAATCTCACCTACACGCCCAATGCCGGGGTGAACGGCGCGGATTCATTCAGTTTCCGTGTGAATGATGGCGTGCTGGACTCCAACACCGCCATCGTTTCCATCACGATCACGCCTCCGCCCAAGACCAACAACCCGCCGGTTTTCAAATCCGCCAGGATTGCCTGTGCTGAAGGCCGCCTGCTGCAGCCCTACACCGGAGCCACCGTCAACGGCACCGCCACCGATCCCGACGGCCATGCCATCGCCTACTCGAAAGTTTCGGGACCATCCTGGCTGACAATCTCCGCCACGGGCGGGCTCTCCGGCACACCGCCCGCCGGCAGCGAAGGACCCAACTCTTTCGCGATCCGCGCCACGGACACAGAGGGCGCCTCGGCCGACGCCACGCTTGAGATCGCGGTCCGGGCCGACACGCTGCCACTGCCATGGAGCCTGGCCCGGATCGGCGCCGTCAATCCGGAAGCATCCGCCAGCGGGAATGCCGGGGTCTTCACCTTCACCTGCACGGGCACGCTCTCGGGTTCCGCCGACAGCGGACTGTTCGCATGGCAGACGCTCAGCGGTGACGGGCAAATCATCGCGCGGATCAGTGGATTGTCGAACGCCTCCTACTCTTCGAGGGCCGGAGTGATGATCCGCCAGTCGCTCGCGGCCAATTCCAAGCATCTGTTCCTCGGCACGGACGGCAAGGGCTCCTTCCGCTGGGTCCGCCGTGCGAACACGGGCGGCATGACATACCTATCCACAATCGGAGGCGCGAGCCTGCCGAACCTCTGGGTGCGCCTCGTCCGTTCCGGCGGCATGGTCCATGCCTCCACCAGCCCGGATGGCGTGACTTGGAAATCGGCCGGCATGTCAGGCATATCCTTCACTTCTTCCTGTTACATCGGACTCGCGGTGAGCGGCGGATCGGGAAATCCCGCCACTGCGGCGATCCAGAATGTGACCGTCCAACCCTAGTGTTTCGTTGCTGCTGAAAAAACCGCGCGGCAAGGGGGTGGTTCCCTTTGCCGCGCGGTCCGCTTTGCGGGCAAACACCCGCCGGGCACCGCCGCAAGGGGCCTTTTCCATGCGCTCTCCCGTCGTAGGGCTTGTCAAACCCGGTGCCTTGGCGAAACTGCGGCCGATCCGGTGCCGTTGAAACAGCGGAAAAGCCGGCACTTCGCATGCACTTTCTCGGGATTGAAATCAGCCATGGCGGCACTCGCGCGGTGGCGCTCGACCTCGAATCCGCCAGCATCCGCGCGGAGGGCTGGGCGGCGCATGACTGGATCGAAGGCCTGCCCGCGGGCTACCGCGAACAAAACCCGGCGCAGTGGATTGATGCGGTGGACCGCGCCGTGCGCCAATGCCTCGCCGCCATGGAGGGCTGCAAGGACCAGATCGCCGCCATCGGCATGGCCGGACCCCAGCGCGGACTCGTCCTGCTCGATGACGCCAACCGCATCATCCGCCCCGCCAAACTTGCGGGCGATGTCTCCGTGAAGCGCCAGGCCGACGAAATCGCCCGCGCCTTCGGTGGCGCGCCCGGCCTGATCGAGCTCGCCGGCCAGGCCCCCGGCTTGGAATCCGCCGCCGCGGAATGCCTCTGGCTCAAGCAGCACGAACCCTACCATTTCCAACGCGCCGCCTATTTCCTCACCGCCCAGGACTTCATCGCATACTGGCTCACCGGCGAGCGCGCCACCGAGCCTGGCAGCGCTTCCGGCACCGGCCTGCTCGACATCCGCAGCCGCACATGGTCGGCGGAGCTGCTGGATTTCATCGACCCCGGCCTGGCCTCGCGGCTGCCGCCGGTCCGCCCGTCCGATCAACCGCGCGGCCTGTTGCGCCAGGCGCTGGCCCGCGAATGGGGGCTTTCCGAACTCGTGCAGGTCGGCCCGGGCAGCGCCGCGCCCATGCTCGCCGCGCTGGCCGCCGGATGCGTGGCGGATGGCACCGTGGCCGTGGAACTCGGCGCGGCCGGAGTGATCGCCGGCGTCGGAGCCTCTCCCGTCATCGACTGCCGCGGGGAAATCACGCCGCTCTGCAACGCCACCGGTTCCTGGCTCGGCCTCGCCACCACCGCCAACGCCGCCGTCGCCCCGGAAATCCTGCGCCGCCACTACGGCTGGTCCGCCGACCAATTCGAAAACATGGTCGCCAGCGTCTCGCCCGGCGCGGACGGCTTGCTGCTGCTGCCCTACTTCACCGGCGAGTTGATTCCGCGCCTGCCTGAGGGCAGCGGCGTGCTGCACGGCATCACCCCGGAAAATTTCACTCCCGCCCACATGGCCCGCGCCGCTGTGGAGGGAGTCGCCCTCGGCTTCGGCTATGCCATGAGCCGCCTGCGCGAACTCGGCTTCGATCCGCCGGAGATCCGGCTGCTGGGAACGGGTGCCGCCAGCCCGGTGATGCGGCAGCTGATGGCCGATGTCATCGGCGCGCCGGTCATTCCGGTTTCCAGCCGCCAGGGAGCCGCGGTGGGCGCGGCGATTCAGGCCGCCGTGGCGTTCTTCCACCAATGCGGCGAATCGCTCGGCTTCGAGGAGATCGCCAGCTATCTCGTCGGCGGCGACGCCGGGGCGCGCTGCGAGCCGGACCCGCAGCGGCACGGGATCTATCAGGAAATGATGTCCCGCCAGCAGTACCTCGTCGATACCCTCCATCCCGCGGGTTTCCTATGAGCGGGAAAAAAAGCAGCAAAATCCGCGGCGACCGCAAGTCCGCCATGCTCGGCGCGCTCACCGGATGGATGATGAAGCTGTTGGCGGCCACCCTGCGTCTCGACGTGCGCGACCGCTGCGGCGTCGGCTCGCCCGCCACCGCCATCCCGCCGGTCATCTACATCCTCTGGCACAACCGCTTTTTCACCGTGCCTCCCGCGTGGCGAAAACTGTGCGGCGCGCACCGCAGCACCCTCGCGCTCACCAGCGCCAGCCATGACGGAGACACGGTGGCCCGCGCGATGGCCGTCTTCGGGCTCGGGGCCGTGCGCGGATCGTCATCGCGCCGGGGCGTCGCCGCGCTCGTCGGCTTGAAGCGCGCCCTGCAGGAAGGCTTCGACGTCTGTGTCACGCCCGATGGTCCGCGCGGCCCGCGCTATGTGATGCAGCCCGGCATTGTGAAACTCGCCCAGTCCACCGGCGCGCCCATCATTCCCATTCATGTCCGCTTTTCCTCCGCATGGCGCTTGAAAACCTGGGATCGTTTCGTGATTCCAAAGCCCTTCAGCCGCGTGGAGGTGACCTTCGCCAAAGCCATCACCGTGCCCCGCCACCTGGATGAATCCGCATTTGAAACCAAACGCCTCGAAATCGAATCGCTGCTTGTCAGCGGCACCGACGACGCCTGAAACCCATCCGCACCAACCCATGAACTCCCCGCGCATTCTTGATGGAAAATCCCTCGCCGCAGCCGTGCTTGATGAATGCCGCGCGGAAGCCGCCGCCCTCAAGCAACAGGGCGTCACGCCCGGCCTCGCCGTCGTGCTCGTCGGCGAGGATCCGGCATCCAGGGTGTATGTCGGTTCCAAGGTCCGCACCTGCGCGGAGCTCGGCTTCCATTCGCGCAAAATCGAACTGCCGGCGGATACCACGCAGGAGGAACTGCTCCGGGTCGTCCGCGGGCTCAACGCGGATCCCGCCATTCACGGCATCCTCGTCCAATCTCCGCCGCCCGGGCACATTGATGAGGAGGCCGTCATCCGCGCCATCGATCCGCGCAAGGACGTCGATGGCTTCCATCCGGAAAACGTCGCCAAACTCGCGCTTGAGGATGCAACCGGCTTCGTCCCCTGCACGCCGGCCGGCTGCATGAGACTCTTGGAAAGCGCCGGCATCGCCACCAGCGGCGCCGAAGCCGTGGTCATCGGCCGCAGCATGATCGTCGGCAAGCCGATGGCGCTGCTGCTCGTCTCCAAAACGTCCAACGCCACCGTCACCATCGCCCACTCGCGCTCCAAAGACCTGCCCGCCATCTGCCGCCGTGCCGACATCCTCGTCGCCGCCGTCGGCCGCCCGGAAATGGTCAAGGCCGCTTGGGTCAAACCCGGCGCCGTGGTCATCGATGTCGGCATCAACCGCATCGAGGATCCTTCGAAAAAATCCGGCCACCGCCTGACTGGCGACGTCGCCTACGAGGAAGTCGCGCCGCTTTGCTCCGCCATCACGCCCGTGCCCGGCGGAGTCGGCCCCATGACCATCGCGATGCTGATGAAGAACACCCTTCAGGCCGCGCGGCAGCTCAGTTCGTCACGCGCATCGGCATGAGCACGTAGAGGAAGGTGCCTTCAATGCGCAGCACGCCGGGGCTCATTTCGTCGATCAGGTCGAGATAAACGTCATCGCTGTCAAGCGCGCGCAGCGGATCCTGGAGGAAGCCCGGGTTGAAGGCGATCTGCATCGGCGGACCCTGATAGATCACGTCCATCGACTCCTGCGCCTCGCCGACATCCGGCGAGTTGGCGGTGACCTCGATGCGGTTTTCGCTGAAGACGAGTTTCACCGAGTTCGACTTGTCGGAAGCGAGCAGCGAGACGCGGCGCACGGTTTCGAGCAGCGCCTCGCGGCCGATGACCACGCGCTCGTTGCTGTCGCCCGGGATCACCTGGCGGTAGTTCGGATAGTTGCCCTCGATGAGTTTGCTGCACAGAAGGCTGTCACCGATGGCGAAGGAGATCTGGCTGTCGGAGAGTTTCACAATCACATCGCCGGCATCGCCCAGCAGACGCTGGAGTTCCTGCACGGCCTTCGTCGGGATGATGACGTCGGTTTCGTGGGAAGCGGGGAATTCGAGATCGGCATCGACCATCGCGAGGCGTCGGCCGTCGGTGGCCACCAGCGTCATCTTGCCGTCGCGGAACGAGGTGAAGATGCCGTTGAGCACGTAGCGCGTCTCATCGGTGGAGATTGCGTAGGAAGTTTTCTTGAGACCGTCGCGAAGCGTGGCTTGCGGGATCTTGAATTCCTTGGCACCGGCGAAGTCGGGAAGGGGAGGGAACTCTCCCTCGCCGAGACCGATGATTTTGAAAAAGGACGGACCGCTGCGGATCGAGGCGTGGTTTTTCGAATCCACGGAAACCTCGACCTCGCTGGCGGGCAGTTCGCGGACGATGCTGACGAGACGCTTGGCAGGCAGGGTGGTGGCTCCCTCCTTGTCGATCTGGGCTTCCACGGAGCCGGTGATTCCCACATCCAGATCAGTGGTGGTGAACTGGAGCCGGCCATCCTTGGCGACGAGCAGCACGTTGGAGAGAATTGGCAGCGTCGTGCGCGAGCTGACGACGTGCTGGACCTTCTGCAGGCCGTCGAGAAATGCTTCCTTGGAAATACGGAACTTCATGGGTGGAAACCGGGGTGGTTGATGCCCGGCAGTTTCCGTTTTCGAAGCCCATTGGCAAGCCTTCTGTGAACTTCTGTGAAGAATCCCGCAGCCGGCTCTGTATCAACGGCGGAGCTGGGCCTCGATCCGGGCGATGGTTTCCTTCAAACCGGCCTCCCCTTCGATTTTTTCGCCCACTTTCCTGCAGGCGTGGATGACCGTGCCGTGGTCGCGCCCGCCGAAGGCCTCGCCGATCTCCATCAGCGAGCCCTTGGTCAGCGCGCGGCTCAGATACATCGCCACCTGCCGCGGAAACGCGATGCTCGTCGGGCGGCGGCGGCTGGTCATGTCCGCCAGACGCACGTCGAAATGCTCGGCAACGGCCTTCTGGATGGCGTCGATGCTGACCTGGCGGCTGGCCTCCTCGCGCAGCAGGTCGCGCAGCAGGTGCTCCACCTTTTCCACGGTCACGCTCTCCCCGGCGAGCGAGGCGTAGGTGGCCACCCGCATCAGCGCGCCTTCGAGGCGGCGGACGTTGGTGCGGATTTTCTCGGCGAGGAAATTGAGGATCGACTCATCGACGCGCACTTTCCAGTCGAGCGATTTTTTCCGCAGGATGGCGAGGCGGGTTTCCATCTGCGGCGGCTGCATTTCCACCGTCAGGCCGCATTCGAAACGCGACACCAGCCGCGGCTCGAGGTTCTTGATCTCGCAGGCCGGGCGGTCGCAGGTGAGCACCACCTGGTTGCGGCCGTCGAGCAGGGTGTTGAAGGTGTGGAAAAACTCCTCCTGCGAGCGCTCCTTGCCGGCGAGAAACTGCACGTCGTCGATCAACAGCACGTCCGAGCTGCGGTAACGGCGGCGGAACTTCTCCAGATCGCCGCGGCGCACGCAGTCGATGAACTCGTTGGTGAATTTCTCGCAGGTCAGATAGATCACGCGCGAGCCCGGCTGGCGGCGCAGGATCTCCTGGCCGATGGCCTGCATCAGGTGGGTCTTGCCGAGGCCGGGGCCGCCATGGATGAAGAGCGGGTTGTAGCCGACGCCGCTTTTCTTCGCCACCGCCTCGCAGGCGGCGTGCGCGAACTGGCTGTTAGAGCCGACGACGAAGCTGGCGAAGGTGAACGCCGGATTCAGGCCCGTGCTCTTGACGCGGCGGTCGAGCGCCTCGCCCTCGAGCGCGGCCGCCTTGCCGTGACGCGCGCGGGACACGCCGTTGTGATGAGGATGGCCGTCGATGGCGGGCAGCGGCGCCTCCGCCGGTGCGCCGATCACCACGCGCACCTCGCGCACCGAGCTGAAGACCCGGTTCACGGCCACCGTGAGTTCCGGCAGGAAGTTGGTCTCGATCCACACCTGATGGATTTCGCCGGGAACCGAAACCATGCCGACGCCGTCCTCCTGGCCCGCCCATTGCGCCGCGCGGAACCAGCGTTGAAACGCATCCTCGCCAACGATTCCGCGCAACGCTTCGCACACACCGGGCCAATCGCCTGTTTCCATCGGAGCCGCCTGCGCTCCATTTGTGAGTTCGTGTGTCGCCGCTGCCAGTGGTTCCATTGTCAGTCTGTCTGTTGAGAGTGTCTTCGCGCCGCTCAATCCCCCGTCGCGAGGGTTGGGGAATGCGGTGCTGGGAAGGGACTCTGACCGGCCGCCCACGGGCATGGAAAATTTTTTAAGGCGTTCCTAACAGACAGCGTTGCGACACCCTATTCCACAAGGGTTCCACGCTGCGGAATTTTAAAAACTTGACCGGGAATTTGATTCGTTTTTCCGAAGTATTGACGCGCCAAAAACCAGCCCGCTTGCGCATTCGTTTGAAAACGAATCAGTCGCATTGTGACAAAGCTGTTTCAATTCATCCGGCGTCCGTCCCGCCCGAACGCCCGCCGCAACCGCGGGCATCGGGATGCGGCGTTGTCCCGCGCAAGGAAACAAGGGTGGATTGGCGCAGCGGGGTCGATTACCATCCGCCCGCCAATGGCCAAACGCAATCCGCCGGAAATCAACCGCCGCCGCCAGCCGCAACCCGCCGCCGCCCCCAAACGCGGCCCGGGGGCGGGCTCGCTGTTGTTGTTCTGGCCGTTCCATCTTTTCAACCTGCTCACCCGGCCGCTCGGTCCGCTGCCGAAGTTCCTCGCCAGGGTCGTCGGCCATCCGATCGTCGCCGTTCTCTACGCGCTGCTGTTCCTCTCGATCATCTATGGCGCGCGTTCCCGGCGTTACGATCTGTCGCGGATCCACGCGATGCCGGAGCGCTCGATCATCCGCGACCGCCTCGGCGAGGAAATCGGCCGCATCCATGGCGAGAAACGCTCGGTGGTGCCGCTGCGCCAGGTCGCGGAAAATTTCCGCAAGGCCATCCTCGCCCGTGAGGACGAACGCTTCTACTCGCACGGCGCCATCGATCCCATCGGCATCGCGCGCGCCCTGACAAAAAACGCCCGGGGCAAGCGCGAGGGCGCGTCCACCATCACCCAGCAGCTCGCCTCCGACATCTTCCAGCTCAAACGCGGCGAGAAACGCGGCGACCTCCCGCGCCAGCTCGACCGCAAGCTGCTCGAAATCGCCATCGCCATCCGCCTCGAGGCCTCGCTCGGAAAAGACGAAATCCTCGAAGCCTACATCAACCAGATCAACTGGGGCCGCCAGATCAAGGGCATCGGCGAGGCCTCGCGCATTTATTTCGAGAAACACCCGTCCGAACTCACCCTCTCGCAGTCCGCCCTGCTCGCCGGCATCGTCCGCGGCCCGGATTCCTACAACCCCTTCCGCTCGATCGAAGCCGCCACCCGCGAGCGCAACACCACCCTCGAACGCATGGTCAACGCCAGCGCCATCACCCGCGCCGAGGCGGACGCCGCCAGGCTCGAGCCCATCGAAGTCCGCCCCCAAGGGCGCCGCGCCGCCCGCGAGTCCTTCGCCATGGACGCCATCCGCCGCGATCTGGAAATCATCCTCGAAAAACAGGACATCGAACTCGGCGGCCTTGAAATCATCACCACCATCGACCTGCGCATCCAGCACAAAGCCGAAGAAGCGCTCGACAAGCGGCTGCGCGAGGTCGAACGCCTTCCCGGCTACGCGCACCCCACGCGGGACGCCTGGCGCAAACTGCCCGAAAACTCCCGCAACGAGCCCGCCTACATCCAGGGCGCGGCCGTCGTCGTCGAAAACCGCACCGGCGCCGTGCTCGCCGTCGTCGGCGGGCGCGATGCCGGAGAATCCCGCTTCAACCGCGCCAAGGACGCCTGCCGCCAGCTCGGCTCGATTTTCAAACCCTTCGTCTATCTCGCCGCCTTCGACAGCGGCCTGCGCCCGGACACCCCGATCAGCGACGGCCCCATCCAGCCCGGAGAAATCAAAGGCGGCGGCACATGGCGGCCCGACAACTCCGACGGAAAATTCGGCGGCATGATGCCCGCCTCCCACGGCCTCATCCGCTCGCGCAACACCATGTCCGTCCGCGTCGGCGATCACGCCGGAATCCCGCGCGTCTCCCAAGTCGCCGCCATGGCCGGCTTCGCCACGCCGATGCCGCAAAACCCCTCCTCGTTCCTCGGCTCCTGGGAGGCCACGCCGTGGGAAGTGGCCACCGCATACACCATTTTCCCCAACGACGGCGTCCGCTACCGGCCCTACCTGATCTCGGAAATCAAGGACCGCGATGGCAACGTGCTCTACTCCACCCTGCCTCTCTCCTATCAGGCCGCATCCGGCGGCTCCGCGTGGTCGGTCTCGCGCATCCTCAACGAGGTCGCCACCCGCGGCACCGCCGCTTCCGTCACGCGGCTCGGCTTTGACAAACCCTGCGGCGCGAAAACCGGCACCACCAACGATTTCAAGGACGCCTGGTTCTCCGGCTACACCTCCAGCCTCACCTGCACTGTCTGGGCCGGCTTCGACACCCCGAAAAAAACCATCCAGGGCGGCTTCGGCTCGGTCCTCTCGCTGCCCGTCTGGGTGGAAATCATGAAAACGGCCGACCGCCTCGGCTACAAGGCCGGCAAGCTCCACACCAAAACCAACCTCGTCTCCATGGACCTCTGCCGTCTCTCCGGAAAACGCGCCACCGGCGGCTGCAAGGACGCCGGCACCACCTACTCCGATCAAGTCCCCGCCGACATCGCCCCGCCGGAAAACGACTTCTGCCCCATCCATCCCGCCCGCGCCCGGACCATCGATGAAGCGGCGGCTCCCGCTCCGGATCCTCCCGCCCCGCTCCGCGCCCTGCCGGTCCATGAGCCACCCCTCCGCGCCATTCCGGTGGATTGAAATCTCCATCGCGCATTTTCAATTTCCATATCCCGCACCATGTCCACCTGGCGTCCCATCCGCCCGCAGCCGCTCTGGAAGCGTTGTCTTCCCGAATGCCTGCACGGCCCGCTGCGCCTCGCCTTCCAATCCGCCCTGCTCGGCATCTTCGCCGTCTCGGGCATCGCCTTCTTCTATTTCACCCTCGCAATGCGCTTCGATCTGCAGGAAGTCGCCAAACTCCCGGCGGGCGACGTTTTTTTCGACCGCAAGGGCGTCGAAATCGCCGCACCCGGCGGCGCGGGCCGCAGGCTGGTCCAACGCGCGGACATCCCGGACTTCCTTGTGAAAGCCCTGCAAGCCCGCGAGGACGCGCGTTTCTTCGAACACCACGGCGTCGATCTCCGCGGCCTGGCCCGCGCGACTGTTAGAAACCTCAAGGACCGCGATTTCACCCAGGGTGCCTCCACCCTGAGCATGCAGCTCGCCCGCAACAGCTTCGACATCAAACAGAAATCCCTGCACCGCAAGCTCCTCGAAATCGCCCTCACCCTGCGCATCGAAGCCCGCTACACCAAAAACGAAATCCTCACCCATTACCTCAACCGCATCTACTTCGGCGCCGGGGCCGATGGCATCGAGCAGGCGTCCCGCACGTATTTCGACAAATCCACCCGCGAACTCACGGACGGCGAGTGCGCCATGATCGCCGGCATCATCCGCGGACCGCACATTTTCTCGCCGCTGCGCAACCTCGACGCCGCCATCCAGCAGCGCGACCAGACGCTCGAACGCATGCTCGTGATGGGCTTCATCGACCGGGCGCGCCGCGACACCATCGCTGCGGAACCGGTGAATCTCGCCGACGAGGCGCGGCGCGACAACCAGACCTCCTACGCCCTCCAAGCCGCCCGCCGGGAACTCGACCTCATCCTCGACGAAGGCGAAGTCCGGTCCGGCGGACTGCACATTCACACCACGCTGGACGCCGCATGGCAGCAGCGCCTGGAAACCGAGCTCAACCATGCCGTGGAAGCGCTCGAACAGGAGAAATCCTGGACCCACCCCGTGCTCCGCGACCACGCCCCCGGCAGCGAGCCCGCCTACATCCAATACGCCGCCCATACCACGGAAACGCGCAGCGGTGCCGTGCTCGCCCTCATCGGCGGCAGGGATTTCTCCCACTCGCGCTTCGACCGCACCCGCTCCAGCCGCGATCTCGGCTCCGCCTTCGAGCCCTTCGTCGCCGCCGCCGCCGCCGAGCGCGGCAAGCTCGTCCTCCCCGGCAAACCCGTCCAGACCGGGCGCCAGATCGGCCCGGCCGAAGTCGGGCGCCTCGCCAAACGCTGCGGCATCGCCGGACCGTTCACGGATACCGAAGACCTCTTCCGAGGCTCCGTGGCCGCCACGCCCCAGGAAATGTCCGTCGGCCTCGCCACCCTCGGCAACCAGGGCAAACGCCCGAAACCCTTCCTCATCCGCGAGATCCGCGATGCCTCCGGCGGAATCATTTACACCGCCAAACCCCGGCTCACTCAGGCACTCAGCCCCGCCGCCGCGCTCGACGCCACCAGCGTGCTCCAACGCGCCGGCGGCACCAGCACCTTCACCGGAGCCACCGGGTCCGAGCGCGACGCATGGACCCTGCGCCTCGGCCCCGGCGGCGCCACCGCCATCTGGATCGGTTTCGACAAACCCGCCGCCATCGCCCCGGAACCGCGCCTCAAATCGCTGTTAGAAGAATTCGTCAAGCGCCTTGGCAACGGCTGACCGCGCCGCGACGCGCTTTTCCAATTCGACAACACTCCCGGCGGGCCATAGCTTGTCCGATCCCATGATCCGCAGCGGTCATCCCCCGGGCGGGCCGGCTTCCCCGACCCTGTGCAAAGTGTGGCGGGATCCCACGGTCCGGCAGCGGATCGTGGAATACCTCGGCGGCCGCCGCGTCCGCGAGGCGACCTGCGCGTTTCTCGGCCGTCTGGATGCCGCGAACCCCTCGCTCTTCGAACGGCATCCGCCGGAGAACCTGGACCGCATGCTTGACGAAGGCTGCGAACTCGCCCGCTCGCTGGAAGACCGGGTCTCGATGCTCATCCACCTGGACGTCGAGTATGTGAACCATGACAACCCGGCCGCGGCCTATCTCGATCCGGAGCGGATTTTCCGCCTGCAGGAGCCGCTGGCGCGCGTGATCGAGGCCGGACTGCTGGACTTCGGCATCCGCTACCTGCATTTGATCACCGGCCAGGGCCATCATTTCGTGTGGAGGATCCCCCGGGAATCGGAGATCGCCCGCGCCATCGCCAAGCTGGCGATCTGCACGCCGCCGGATCCCGCCGCGCCCGCGCCGGAGCCGCTGTTTTCGCATCTCGCCCTGGTCATGGAGCACTTCGCACACCTGGTGAAACGCGACGCCGCGCCGGATTGCGCGATCCCCGTGGAAATCACCGCCCGGCATGTGGGGCCGGGGGCGTCCGGCATGCGTGAAATGCTCTCCATCGATCTGTCGGAATACGGCGACCCGCTGCACAGCCGGATGATCCGCATTCCCTACACGGTTTACCGCAAGCCGTGGGTGAGCGGACTCATCGACCGCATGGGCATCGAGGACCGCGTGAAAGAGTTTTTCACGCTGCCGCTGCATGAGATGGACCTGATGCAACTTCTGCGCGAGCGCCACCGGCCGGAGAAAATCATCGACCTCGCCCGCCGCGCCGGAGTCAACATTCCACAGCAGGAAAAGGGCACCGCGCGCTTGCTGGATGACTACCTCCGCTCGCCGCTTTGCGCCTTTCACCGTTCGTTCTACTCCGTCGCGCAGAACCATCCATCGCTCCGGCCGGAGGGCCATTACAAGACACCGCTCGACGCGCTGCCGCCCTGCGCCGTCCATGTGCTGGGAGAGCCGAATGACTGGCTGCTCAAACCCTCCGGAATCCAACTGGTCACCCGCTGTCTGCTGGCGCTCGGATGGCATCCCAGACACATCGCCGGCTTGATCCGCGCCAAGTTTGAAAACCCGCTCCACGGCTGGGGTGACAAATGGCGCGAGTATGACGCCTCGCAGCGCGCGGAGTTTTATGTCCGGCTTTTCTCCGGCGAGATCGCCACCGGTCTGGATGCGGGCGTCGATTTCAACTGCTTCTCCCAGCAGGAAAAACATTTCTGCTGGAACCCATGCGGCTGCTCGCTGGAGCCGTTCCGCGCCGGATTGCACCGCCTCTTCAACCCCAACCCGTCACTGCCATGAGCGACTGGCGCTGCGGCATCTCCACCGGATGCTTTTACAAGACCGACATCCTCCGCGCGCTGCCCGCCGTGCGCGACGGCGGCTTCAACACCATCGAGATCTGCTCGTTTCCCGCGCATCTGAATTATCACGACAGCCGCCACGTAGGCGAGGCGGCCGCCTTGATGAAATCCCTCGGCATGGACGCCAATTCGTTCCACGCACCGTTCGCGGATTCGATCGACATCTCCTCGCTCGATCCCGGACACCGCGCGTCCTCGGTCCGCGAGGTGCTGGCGGCGTGCGATGCCGCCGCCGCGCTCCACGCCCGTTATGTGGTCCTGCACCCCGGCCCCGAGCAGGAGGGAAAACCCGGCCCGGAGGAATGGTACCACCGGATGCGCTGCGCGGCGGACTCGCTCAATGAAGTGGCGCCGCACTGCCGCGATCTCGGCCTCGTGCTGCTGCTCGAAAACATGCTGCCCCACCTGATGTTCGGCCGCGTGAGCGACATGATGTTCCTTTTGGGAGCCATCCGCGAGACCAACGTGGGCACCTGCCTGGATACCGGCCACGCCTTTCTTTCCAGAGACCTGCGCACCGTCGTCCACAAGCTCTCCGGCCACCTGCGCATGCTCCACGTGAACGACAACCTCGGCGACCGCGACTCCCATCTCTCGCCCGGCGAGGGAGCCATCGACTGGATCTCGCTCTTCCGCCAGCTCCAGCAGTGGAATTTCCACGGCCCGCTGATTCTCGAGCTCTCCGACAGCGGCGAACCGCCGGAGCGCATCATGGAGCGGGCCCGCAACGCCCGCACCTATCTGCGCGAAATCATCGAACGCCAGCTCGGGATCGATTAGTGGCGCGGCTTGCTCACAGGCCGCGCCGCCCCTGCATCGCCCGCATCAGGGTGAGCTCGTCGGCGTGTTCCAGACCGCCGCCTGCCGGCAATCCCTGGGCGATGCGGCTGAGGCGGAGGTTTTTACCGCGCAGCAGATCCGCGAGATAGTTCGCCGTGGCCTCGCCCTCCACGTCGGAGCCGAGCGCCAGAATCACCTCGATCTCGTCCGTGGCGGCTTCGACACGCCGCAACAGCGGAGCGATGCGCAAATCCTCCGGGGAAACGCGGTCGAGCGGCGAGAGCTTGCCGCCCAGGCAATGATAGCGGCCGCGGAACGAGCCGGAGCGTTCCAGCGGCAGCACGTCGGTGGCCTGTTCGACGACGCAGAGCATGCGTTCATCGCGCCGCGGATCATCGCAGAGATCGCAGCCCGCCGCTGTGGCGAAGAAACCGCAAACCGGGCACGGGCGGATGGTTTCCTTCGCCGCCTGCAAGGCTCCTGCCAGCGCCGCCGGATCGGCCTTCGGGCTTTGCAGCAGCCAGACGGCGATTCGCTCCGCGCTGCGCGGCCCGATGCCCGGCAGGCGCTTGAGCTCGCCGACGAGGTTTCTAACGGATTCGGGAAAGTCGGCGGGAGTCATGGGAGCGGAGCGCGGGTTTCATCGCAAGGCATGCGGTGGCGGGAAGTGTAAACCAAGGCGCAGACCCCGGACCAGACGGTGGCGATCCATGGCGCGGCGATGTCCGGCGCGCGCGCCGCCAGTCCCAGCACCGGCGCCCAGGCGGTCACGAGAAACACGGTGCTCAGCCACAGAATCACGCGCCTGCCTGAGCCCGGACTGCCGAGGATGGCGGCGGCCGTCCCGAACGCGAAGACCGCTGCGGCCAGCCAAACCGACCAATCCGGCAGGTGTTTGGGAAAGGTTTCCGCCCCGCCGCGCGAAACGATGCGGGCGATCCCGGCATCCGCCTGCCCGGCCACGCCCAACAATTCCAGACCGGCCGCGAGAATCATCGAAAGCCCTCCGATCACGGCGACCGGCGCCGCCATATGGCCGACGCGATGGGGCTGACTGTGTTCGGAGTGACGCACGGAAGGATGTTGGAATTTCATTTCCGCAGAAAGCTCTCCTCGTAAGGCGGTTCCGCCGAGAGGGCGCGCTCGACCTCCAGCACCGGCTGCAGCACGCCTTCCTCCAGCGGGAAACGCATCGTGCCCGCCACCTTCACCCAGCCGTTTTCCGGCAGCCCGGGCGGGGTTTTGCCGAACTCGAGCACGATCGGGATCGCCCGGCTATCCGCCGCGCAGCAGGTGATGAACAACCGGTAGAGGCGCTTGCGGGTGCCGCGCGGGTTGCGGGTTTTTTCATCGATCCATCGGCCTTCGGTTTCCACCTTCATGCCGTCGATGGCCGCCTGAAGTTCGCGGTCACCGGTGGCGAAGAACAGCTCCATGAGATTGAATTCATGAAAGCCGTCCGGGGTCTTGCGGTGGCTTTGCTCGATCATCTCGCGGGTGAGCGGCGGCATCGCGGAGGCGAGAAACGAGGTGTTGGCCTCCGCGGGCGCATCGTAGAGGCCCTTGCGGGAGAGCGCGGCGGCGGAGTATTCGTCCTTGGTCCATGCCACGGACAACGTCAGCGGCAGGATCATGATCAGCAGCGCGGCCAGCGGATGGATGTCGCTGGCTTCGTGATCGTGGGCTTCGCCGCCATGATCGTGACCACAGTCCGCCGCCTGCCCGGCGGTGAGGAGGTTGAAAAGCCCGAGCACCGCGAGGCCAAGGCCGCCGATGAAGGCGATGGGGCGGAAATCCGGCGCCAGGTAATGGTTGATGCGGCCGGAGGCGTGGAAATACAGCAGGACTCCGCTCCACACGAGCACGGCCAGGGAAAACAGGATGCGCTGGAGCTTGGGGTTCATCGGGCTTGGAAAACAAGGTGCTGCCAGAAAATGGTGATGCCGCCGATGGCGAGGAACAGCCCGAGCGCCAGCGCGATGATGAAGTTTTTCCGCAACACGGTCTGATAGAGGAAAATGAGCTTCACATCCATCATCGGCCCGAAGGTCAGGAAGGCGAGTTTCGCGCCCCAGGAAAACTTGTCCAGAGTTGCGGCGATGAAGGCGTCCGAGGTGCTGCACAAGCTCAACACGAAAGCCAGGACCATCAGCGCGGCCGGCGCGCCCGCCAGACTGCCGGCCAAGCCATCCAGCCACACGGCGCCCGGCGCGATGCCGGTGTTGAACAACGCGGTGATCGAAACGCCGATCGAGAAATACACCCCCACATCGACGAAGTCCTTCATCGCGGAACGGAACGCCGCCACCAGCCGGTTGTCCGCATTGGACTGTGGCGGCGGTCCATGACCGTCGCACGAACAGCATTCACCATGCCCGTGGCCGGGCTCCGGCTCATCGAGCGAACGCGCGAGCGTCTCCTTCAACACCATCGCGAGCGGCAGCCGGGAAACAACCAGACCCACGCCTACCGCGATCAGAAAACCGAGCATCAGCCGCGAGCTGGTCATCATCGCCGCGTTCTGGCCTTGGAACGCCTTCCATGTGCTCAGTGCGGTGATCGGATTCACGATCGGCGCGGCCAGCATGTAGGTCAGCGCGCAGGAAAGCGGCAGGCCCTTGCTCACCAGGCGGCGGATCACCGGAACCACCGCGCACTCGCACACCGGGAAAAGCGCGCCCAACAGCCCCGCCACGATCACCGCACGGCCGCGGCTCTTCGGCAGGAAGCGGTCCATCGTCCCGGCCGGCAGGTAAATGTCGATGAAACCGCTCACCATGGTGCCCAGCAGGATGAATGGCGCGCCCTCGAAAAGAATGCTCAGAAATGCGAGCGCGAAGTCCTGCTGGGAGTCGGGCGACATCGCCGCGAGCAAAGCC
>Ga0114939_10001657_pt1 | contig 17310 bp, 27 predicted proteins | sample AshMeaCrysSpring_FD_87196 | JGI IMG/M metagenome (GOLD analysis project Ga0114939, IMG submission 87196) | Groundwater microbial communities from Big Spring, Nevada to study Microbial Dark Matter (Phase II) - Ash Meadows Crystal Spring | ecosystem: Environmental > Aquatic > Deep subsurface >...
TATTACTTTCCCTTCTCTTATTGGTCAAATAATGACAAAAAGAGGAAGTGGTCATCTTGTAGAAATTGGTAACTGGCTTGCAACGAATCTCTCTATGCAAAATCCTGGATGGATATATATAGTTGTATATTTTCTCCTTGTTCTTGGTTTCTCATTTTTTTATGTATCTATTACTTTCAATACAACAGAAGTAGCTGAAAACATTCAGAAGAGGGGTGGATATATCCCATGAGTTCGTCCAGGAAAAGAAACAGCAAATATGCTTCAGCATATCTCTGATAGACTCAACCTTTTTGGTGGTGGCTTTCTTGCTCTTATTGCGGTATTTCCATATATTATGACTAAAATAAATTCAACATTTGGATTTTTCACTACGTCGAGTCAGATAGACTTTCTTATTTCTGGCTCTGGACTCATCATCGTGGTTGGTGTTATTCTTGATATTATTCGTCGAATTGACACTGATATGAAGAGTTATGACTATAAGAAGTTTTACTAAATATATTGTTCATAAGAAAGACCTTGTTTTATAGAGGTCTTTCTTATTTTTTGTAATTTTTTATTTATGCGTATTTGTGTTTGGGATACAGAAACAACAGGCTTTCCAGTAAGAGAATGAGCACTAGAACAACAGCCATATATTGTTCAGTTTGCTGCTATTATCTGAGAGATTGATGAAAATCAAAACTATAAAGAAATTGAAAGATATGATATTCTTATAAAGCCCCGTATATCTATACCATTTGGTGCCTCACAGGTCCATGGTATTTACGATAGAGATGTAGAAAATGCCCCGTATATTGAACAACAACTTGATGTCATATTAAAGGTATTAAATAGTGCTGATATTGTCGCATGACATAATATCTCTTATGATGAGGAAGTACTTTCTTATGAACTTGCTCGTTCTGGAAGAACTGGAGAATACACCCCAACAAAAAGTCTCTGTACTATGAAAAGTTCTACGGATTACTGCAAACTCCAGTGAAGATGATTTTCATATAAACCTCCAAAACTCGCAGAACTTCATCGTTTTTTATTTGATGAATGGTTTGACTGAGCACATAATGCGATGGTCGATGTAGAGGCAACAATGCGCTCATTTATAGAGCTTGTAAAGCGATGAGTGATTCCATTGGAGACAACGAATGTGATGAGATTATTCTAAAAAATAAAACCCCTGCTTAATTAGGGGTTTTATTTTTAGTAGAGACTACTAATTATTTTCTTTTTGTAATATCTATGAGGAGTGGACTTGCAATACAAATAGATGAATATGTACCGACGATACCACCAAATATAAGTGCAAGAGTAAATCCCTTGAGACTACTTGGCCCCCAAATAAAGAGTGCTACAAGAACGATAATAACAGTAAGTGAAGTAAAAAGAGAACGACGCATAGTATCATGGATAGACTTATCGATGAGTGCTGAAAATGAGAGTTTCTTTTGAGCTCCATCTTGGAGATTTGAACGAATACGATCCATAACGACGATTGTATCATTTATGGAATACCCGAGAACAGTAAGGAGGGCAGTTATGAAAAATGTATCTATTTTAAATTCTGGGAAGAAAATAGATGTAAGAATATAGAGTCATGAAGCAATAACTACATCATGAATGAGTGATACCCCAGTAACCACTGCGAATGGCCATGAAGCCATACCAGCAATAGAACCTCGGAACGCATACTGAATATAGAGAGAAATTGCGATGATAGCGAGTGCAAGAGTTATGTAGCCAGATTTTTTGATATAAGCACCAAATGAAGCACCAACATTCACATAACGAGCTTGTTCAACCGTACCTTCTTTTATCGTACTAAAACCTTTTTGGAGTTCTGTGATAAAATGAGATTTTGCAGATTCAACAACCTTTGGATCTATGCCTTCTTCATGAACTCAGGCTTCAATAACAAAGTTTTCTGTTCCAGATATTCCATAAACGAGAGTATCTGTAATAATCTTTGCTTCATCACTTGTAAGCTTTTTCTTTGCTTCATCAATAAGTGTGCTTTTTGCGAGTTCTATGGCTTTTTCTGCTTTTATTCCAGTAGTTTTATATTCCACCTGTAATCCACCAGTCATATCGATACCGAGATTAAGTTTTGTTATAAATGGAAGTATAAGAGAGATAGCCACGAGAAGAAGGGCGATGGCATAAAATGAGAAACGGTTTTTTACAAAAGAAAACATGAGAGAAGTATAAAGATATAAATATTCAAGAAAGAATTCCCACCATTTATACGATGAAGACCAAAAAAGTCAAAAGAAATCCGTCATAATTGCTTGCGGTTTCTCGGTCGTTAGGATATACTAATCTCATGCAATACAAGATTCCGATTCAAATAGAAAATGAAGATGTTATTTTTGCATGACTTTCCCTCCGTCAACTTACTATTATCATGGTTTGGTGAGGTCTTGGTTATGCTATTTTTAAGTCTGTTGAGACAAACCTTTGACCACAGATTGGACTCATACTCGCCGTTCCGTTTGTTTTGATTGGTATTATTATTGCCCTTATGCGTGTTGCAGAGATGACATTTCTTCCAACAGCATTAAACTTTTTTCGACTCTCTTTAAATGCTGTCGAGCGAAAATGGTCACAATGAACTGATAGTTATAGTGATATTGAGGTAGGATATGTCACTCTAAATCAGCAAAAAGCTCCATGAGAACAAAATGTTTCCTTTGAACAAACTTTGACACAAGATGAAACAATAAAAGAAAATATACTCAAACTCTAAACCCATGGTTGATAAAACAACAGCATCTGTACAATCTGGAAAGAAACCAGCGAAAGATACGAGTACACAACGATATCTTCCATTTTCAGAGATTCGTGATAACTTGATTATCATGAAAGATGGATCATCTCGTATGGTCCTAAAAATTCATGCACTCAATTTTAACCTCAAGAGCCAAGAAGAACAAGATGCTATTCTTATGAGTTATCAGAGGTTTCTCAATTCTCTCAATTTTCCTATACAGATTATTATTCGTTCATTGAAAGTAGATATCGAGGCATATATCAATAAACTGAAAAATCTCGCACTCAAACAAACGAGTGAACTTATGCAAGAGCAAACATATAGATATATTGATTTTCTTACGAACCTTATAGACCTTGCACAGATCATGAAAAAGGAATTTTATATTGTTGTGCCTTTTGACATCGAAAATAACGAAAGTGTCAGAAAAACAGATATGTTTGGTATTTTTCGATCTTTTTGGAATGCTCTTTCCCAAGAAGAGTCAGTTGCCGATATTCGTGCCAACCGTGTTCGAGCAGAGAGGCTCAAAAAAGGAAATTTTGAGAGACTTTCGACAGTAAAGATGAGTCTTGAATCTATCTGACTCAAGGCAGATGAAATAAAAAAAGAAGAACTAATAAAACTCATTTATAACTACTATAACCCGAGACTTCGTACAGAGAATGTTCTAAAATCAGATACAGATCATCTGAATCTCGGATAACTTTATGACCCGTACACTTATTCCTGCAAGTGCAGATGTTATCCTTCGGCATGGTTCGCATGTTCTCCTCATTCGTCGTTCCCATACGACAAATGAATACCCACTTCACTGGGGTTTTCCTGGAGGAAAACTCGAATGAAATGAACTTTTTACAGAATGTGCTCTCCGTGAACTTCGTGAAGAGGTTGGTATTTTTGCAAGCCACTTAAACATATCTCGTGAAATTATTGTGATGCGAAGAAATATTCGTGGAACGAAGGTTGAGTATTTCTGTGAAATAGAAGAGTTTCAGGGTGTTCCTGAGATTCTTGAACCAAAACTTGCAACAGATATTGCATGGTTTCATACTGATGAGCTACCAGAACTCATGATTCCCCATCATAAAATTGCTCTTTCAGGAATTACTCAAGAAAAATCTTATATAGAATTTGATACACTTCCCTAGTATATGAAGAAACAACACTCTACATATATTACCGGAAAGCTCATATTTTCTTCAAAAAAAGTATTGCTTCAAGATGGGGAAAAGGAATATTTTGTCATTCCTCGTTCACTTTCTTTTGGCCAGTTTCTCCATGGTGATATTGTTCGTGCAAAACTTACCCAGAGCCCGAGAGCTGGTCTTCTTTGAGAAGTTGAACTTAAATATGTTATTAACCGAACACGAGAAGTACTTCTTGGCGAACTCGTTTTTATAAAAAATATCCCCTATCTTTGCGTACTTTCCTCTTATGGGAGAGGGAAATTTCCTCTTCATACTGTTCCAACTGAAACAAAAGAGGCAAGTGTTTTTTCCTTCCGACTTGGGGGAAATGATAAACCATATGCTCTCTCTGTCTTTGCTTCTCGCAATGACTTTGACTTTGAAGAACGACTTTTATTTTTTGGTGCTGGTATTCAGTCTGAGTTTTCGAGATGAATCCTCGATGAGGCGAATATCCTTGAACAAGCTTCTCATTCAAAAAACTTCATTCCACAAAGAAGAGATTTTCGAGAGAGTTTTGTTTTTACTATAGATGGTGCTGATGCAAAAGACCTCGATGATGCCATTTCCCTGAAGAAACTCGAAAATGGATATGAACTTGCAGTTCATATTGCTGACGTTGCAGAATATGTACGAGAATGAAGTATTCTCGACAAAGAAGCTCTCCAAAGGGCAACGAGTGTCTATACTCCAGGAAAGGTTGTTCCGATGCTCCCAACAGTTCTTTCAGATAACCTCTGTAGCCTTCATCCTGGAAGTCCGAAGCTTACTCTTTCTATTATCATGGAACTTGATATGCAAGGGAATGTCCGAAAAAGTGAAATTGTAGAGAGCATAATAGAAAGCAAACACCGAGGTGTATATGATGAGATTTATGCTCTTTGGAAGAATAAAGTTCTCCCAAAATGAGCCCCAAAAGAACTTTCGGAACATGTAAAAGTAGCATTTGAACTCTACTCTCTTCTCACGAAACGAAGAAAAAAAGAAGGAAAAATTATTTTTGATACGACAGAGGTATATTTTCACTTTGCGGAAAATATACCACCAAATACCCTTAGGATACCATCTTCTGTATCAAAAAGAGAAAGAAACGATGCACATATGCTTATCGAAGAGTTTATGGTACTCGCAAATGAGGAGGTAGCGAAATGGTGTCATAAGAAAGAACTTCCTTTTCTTTCTCGCATTCATCCAAAGCCTTCCGATGTTACGAGACAGATTCTTATAGATATTATCTTTCAGGATGTTCCTTGATATGGATGAAATATCATACCTTCTCATATTCGAAACTTTCTCGAAACACTCTCTGGAGAAGAGCTCTATAGATATTCTCGCATTCTTCTTCCAAAAATGTCAAAAGCACACTATAGCCATGAGCGACTCTATCATTTTGGACTTGCTTTGGATTTTTATTCTCACTTTACCTCACCAATTCGTAGATATCCTGATTTACAGATACATAGGATTATCAAGGAATATATACAAAAAAAACTTAATCCTGAGAGAAAGAGCCATTATAAAAAAATCCTTCCAAAAATAGCAAGGATGTGTTCTTCTCGAGAACGAAGTGCTGAAGATATAGAGCGTTCTTTCGATGCTCTATATGCCTGTCGTTATATGGAACAATTTGTTTCAAAAACATTTCTCGCAAGAATTTCTGGTTTTTCACCATTTGCTCTTTTTGTCGAACTCGAAAATGGTATCGAAGGAACACTCTATCTAGAGAGAGAAAAACGCTATATTCCCTATGAAAAAGACGGAACACTTCGTGATACTTCAAATACAGTTATTGCAAGAATTGGACAAAGCCTTTCCGTAAGGGTGGTTGAGGTGGATAATGAAAAGAAAAGAATAGTAGTAGAGAGGAACTAAGATTCGTTTTGACAATTTAAAAGTTTTTCATATCTTATTCCGTGCATTTTCGCTTCGTTTTCTCGAAAAGGCGTGTTTTGAGTACAAAAATACGACTTTTTCTGCGTAAATTCTATTATTTTTCCCTTCCTGATTCATGCCTATAAAAAAAGACGACCACCAAGATGATTATTATGCACAAGTACAATCCGCAAATGGAGGTACAGCCTCTTCGCAGGATAAAAAGCCTTTAAAGCTCAAGCTCAAGGCAGTTATAAAGAAGTCAGATTCAGAAGAAACACCAAGAGAGAAAGAAGATGAAAAAAGAGAAGAAATTCAAGAAAAGCCAAAAGCACGACTTGTTGAACGGGAACATGCGAGTGAATGATTGCTCCGTTCGGTCATGTCTACAAATAAAAAAGATGGAGAAAGAAATCAGTCTTCTTCCGAAAAAAAGCCAGCTATTTCTTTTGGAAAACCAGGAGCTTCTTTCAAGCCTCTTGAAAATCGCCCAGTGATGCAAGTTCCTCGTGAAGATCGTCCTCGTCGTTCCCAAAATGATACTCCTCGTTCAAATACAACCACACCTCAGAGTTCTGAAAAGAGAATTCGTGACGATGTGAAGCCAATGTTTCAGAGAGATATAGGGTTTTCTACTCCAAATCGTGATGGAACAGCAAAAAAGGCAGGGAAGTCTAAAAAACAAGCCTACGATGAGGCTGAAAATAAAAGAAGATGACTCAAAAGTGTTTGAGGGGAAACGGATGACGGATTTAAGAAACTTCATAAAACAGGAAAGAAAAAAGAAAAGAATATTGAGGAAATTACACAGGTTCTCGTTGATCGTACCGGTCAAGAGGTTTCTATTGGTGATGTTATCTCTGTAAAGGAATTTTCTGATAAAATCTGAGTTCCAGTTGCAAAGGTTATAGGAGAACTTATGAAGAATGGAGTACTTGTAAACCTCAATGCTCCGATTGACTATGATACATGTTTTCTTATTGGAGAAGCTTTTGGTATCAGTATTACAAAGGAAATTTCTGAAGATGTTTCCGTCTCTGACTTGATGGATGGAAATATCGAAGAGCTTATTCGTGAGGATGACTCAACTCGACTTGTTTCTCGCTCTCCGATTATCTCCGTTATGGGGCATGTTGATCATGGAAAAACTTCCATTCTCGATTATATCAGAAAAACTACCGTTGCTGCTGGTGAAGCAGGGTGAATCACTCAGAAAATCGGAGCTTACCAAGTAAAAAAAGATGATAAGAAAATTACCTTTCTTGATACTCCTGGACATGAGGCATTTACGATTATGCGTGCTCGTGGAGCGAGGCTTACAGATATTGCTGTTATTGTCATTGCAGCGGATGAGGGTATGAAACCACAAACAATAGAATCAATTAGTCATGCTCGTGAAGCAGGTGTACCGATTATCGTTGCTGCGAACAAGATGGATAAGCCAGGAGCAAATCTCGATCTTATCCGTGGACAGATGGCTGAGCACTGACTCCAGCCAGAAGAATGGGGAGGAAATGTCGTACTCGTTCCAGTCTCTGCGCATACTGGACTTTGAATGGATACGCTTCTTGACATGATTCTCCTTCAGGCAGAGCTTCTTGAGCTCAAAGCAAATCCAAATCGCCCAGCAGTTGCTACGGTTGTGGAAGCCCATCTCGACCAAAAACTCGGATCGGTCGCAACTATCCTTATAAATACAGGAACAATTAAGAAAGGGGATAATATCGTCTGTGGAGGAGCATATGGAAAGGTTCGTACACTGAAGGATTATAAATCAAAAAATCTCGATGAGGCAGGTCCAGGTGTTCCAGTTCAAATTACAGGACTTTCGGAGGTAGTAGATGGTTGAGATATTCTCCAAGTTGTTTCATCTCCAGAAGTTGCGGCTACAAGAGCAAAAGAATTTCTCGTTGCAAAAAATAAAAAATCGATTCATGCATTTGAGTGAGCATCTCTTGCTATGCTTATGGGTCGCCTCAAGTCATGAGCCCTTAAGCAACTTAAAATCGTTCTCAAGACGGATTCAAATGGCTCCCTTGAGGCACTCAAAAATGCTCTCGTAAAACTTTCAACTCCTGAAACACAAGTAACATTTATCCATGCAGCAGCTGGAGATGTAAATCAATCCGATGTCATGATGGCAGGAACATCCCAGGCACTCCTTATTGCTTATAATGTAGGAGTTCTTCCTGCTGCAAAGAGTGCTCTCTCTCAGTCAAAAATCGAGTTTATCGACAAGAAGGTTATCTATCATATCCTTGAGAAAGTTGAATCTATCATTACTGGTATGATCGATATTCGCTATGAAGAACAAGAACTTGGTATGGCAAAGGTAAAGGCAATATTCTATACTGGAAAAAACAACTCTATGATGATTGTTGGTCTCGGTGTAGAAAATGGTCGAGTTGAACCTCGTGCAAAGGTTCGTGTCATTCGTGCGGATAAAAAAGCAGGTTCAGGAGAAGTGGCAAATCTCAAGAAATGACCACTTGATGTAAATGAGGCTCTCGAAGGGGAAGAATGTGGTATCAACTTCAAGTGAGATGTAAAAATCGAAGAAGGTGATATGCTCGAATTCTATAAGATGGTACAAAGAAAATAAAAGAATTCCCGAAAGGGGATTTTTTTAAAGTTCACATTTTTTATCCCAAAAAAAACGCTTGACACTCGCATTTCCTATTTTTCTCAAAAAAAGATTTGCAAGAAGAATACTTTTATATATACTACGCGAGCTATTTTTATAGACACCCTCTAATTCATGCCCAAAGACGATAAAATCGAAGTCGAAGGAAAGGTACTTAAATCCCTTCCTGGAGCCATATTCGAGGTAGAGCTTCCAGAAGCCTTCTCAAACATGGTTATCCGCGCATATGTGAGTGGAAAGATGCAAAAACATCTTATTCGTCTCATTCCTGGAGATACAGTTATGGTAGAACTTACTCCATATGATCTCACTCGTGGTCGCATTACATTTAGGAAACCAAATGCAAATGCTCCGCAATACACAGGAAATAGAAAATAATCACGACGGTTCCAGAAACGAAGGAATGAGAATTACAGTATCATGCCTTCTCTAAAAAATATCTATAACTTTATTCTTATGAAAGTTCGTCCATCTGTAAAGAAAATCTGTGATAAGTGTGTCGTTATTCGACGAAAAGGTGTTGTTCGAGTTATTTGTTCTGCTGAACCAAAGCACAAACAAAGACAAGGATAATTTTTACAAGATTTTATTAACCTCTAATTACTCATTATGGCTCGTATTGCTGGAGTTAATCTCCCTGATTCAAAGCACGCAGAAATCTCTCTTATGTATATATATGGTGTAGGTCGTTCACTTGCACAGAAAATTCTTACGAAGGTAGGAATTGCTTGGAATAAGAAAATGGGAGATCTTACAGAAGGAGAACTTGATCTTATTCGTGATGAACTAAAAAATTATATCATCGAAGGTGATCTTCGTCGTGAAGTTGCCACAAATATTAAACGACATATTGATATCGGTACATACCGTGGTTCTCGTCATAAGAAACGACTTCCAGTTCGTGGACAGAGATCAAAGACAAACGCTCGTACTCGTAAGGGTAAGGCACAAACTGTTCAAAATAAGAAGAAATAATACTTACTCCTCATCTACTTACTAAAAATCTCATCTTTATGGCTACAGCTACACTCCGTCGCTCAAAAAAGACTCGAAAGAATGTTCCAGAAGCAATCATTCATATTACAGCTACTCTCAATAACACTCATGTTGTTGTATCAGATCTTGAAGGAAATATCCTCACTTGGTCAACATGAGGAAGCTCAGGATTCAAGGGTGCTCGTGAAGCAACTCCATATGCTGCTCAAATTACGAGTGAAAATGCTGTTTCAAAGGCAAAAACACTTCATAATGTTGAACGAGCTCGAGTATTCGTAAAGGGTATTGGTGCTGGTCGTGAACAAGCTGTGCGAGGTATCGTAAATGCAGGTGTGGATCTTGTAAGTATCTATGATGTTACTCCAGTACCTCACAATGGTTGCCGAAAGCCGAAAGCTCGAAAACTCTAATTATATACATTCTCTCTTAAACTATCATCTTTTCCCACTATGCGTTATACTGGTCCAAAAATGAAACTCTGTCGTCGAGAAGGGTACAACCTCTTCGGAACTGAGAAATACAACCTCGAAAATAATCACCGTCGTGTAAAGCGTGGTGGAAAACTCTCTGAGTTTGGACTTCAGCTTCGTAAAAAACAGGCTGCTAAGAGACAATATGCTGTTTCAGAAAAGCAATTTTCTCGCTATTACAAGAAAGCAGTAAAATCAAATGAAATTACTGGTGATGCAATGCTTCGCATGCTCGAAACTCGTCTTGATACAGTTGTTCTCCGTGCAAACTTTGCTCGTACAATTATGCAAGCAAGACAATCAGTTTCTCATGCACACTTTCTCGTAAATGGAAAGAAGCTCAATATCCCTTCTTACGAGGTAAAAGTTGGTGATGTTATTTCTATTAAGGAGCGACTCAAGGAATCTTCACTCTATAAAACTCTTATTGAAGAATTTGAAGAGTTTGCAAAAAAGAATGCTTCTGCAAATATCACGAATGTAAAATGGCTCTCTGTTGATCCAAAAAAACTTACAATTACGATTACAGCTCTTCCTGAAAATAGTGACTTTGATAAGATGATTGATGTTCAGCGTATCGTGGAATTCTACTCAAAATAATAGTCCTCTATAGGCTTTCCGTAATTTATAATTCACTCCTTTTCTATGCACACAATTCATACAGTTATCGGAGTTCCAAAGATTTCACGAAAGGTTTTGGGTCAGAATGAAGAATGCTTTATGATCGGTCCTCTTCCTAACGGATATGGTGTAACTCTCGGGAATTCACTCCGTCGAGTTATGCTTTCCTCTATCCCAGGTACTCGTGTAACCGGTGTAAAAATCCCAGGCGTAAGTCATGAATACATGACACTTCCAGGAGTTCATGACTCTATCCTTGATATTCTCCTCAACCTTAAAAGTCTCGTTATTGAAAAATCCGATACAGGAATCGAATGGATTCAGATTTCTAAAAAGAAAGGTGGTATCGTTACTGGCGCTGATATCAAGTGTCCTGCAGGTATTACTATCCACAATCCTGAACTTTACATCACAAGTCTTGATGCTGGATTTGATTTCTCTATGGATATCCGAGTTGAGAAAAATGTTGGTTATGCAAGTATTGAAGACTTAAAACGAAAAGAAGAAGATACAGCGGTTCTGATTGTCGATGCTAACTTCTCTCCAGTACTCAATGTAAAATACGATATCCAAAATACTCGTTATGGAGAAATCACAAATCTTGATTCTCTTGAAATGACAATCAAAACAAACGGCATTATGTCACCGTCTGATGTCGTAAAGTTTTCTGGAAAAATGCTTGAATCGTACTTTGCTCTCTTTAATGAAGAAGCACTTCAGGTTGGTGGAGAATTCATTGCTGATATCCGTCAGGTTATCGAACGTGAAAAGCAGGAGGTAAAAGCCGATCTCGAGAAGGAAACATATACTCCAATTGAAATTATGGGACTTTCTCCTCGTACACTCAATGCCTTGGTTAATGGAGATATTCTCTCTATTGAACAGCTCACAAAATGTACAGAAGCAAAACTTTCTTCTATCAAGGGATTTGGAAAAAAAGCTATGACAGAAGTTCGAGATGCTCTCAAGGCTCGTGGATTCAAGCTTCTTGGAGATGACTAAGTATTTACCACGAGAAAACATTAATAATTAACAACTAAAACAGGTATGCGACACCGAGTTAAAAAACATCTTCACTTAAATGGAAAAGATAAGGCTCACCGAAAGAGCGTTGTTCGAAATCTTGTATCTGCTCTCTTTGAACATGATGCTATCGTTACAACAGAAAAAAGAGCCCTTGCTATCGAAGGTGTAGTTCACAATATTATTCAAATTGCAAAGAGTGAACATTCTCTCCACAATAAGATTCGTCTTATTGCTCCAGAAGTTTTCACGGAAGCTGCCTCTCGTTCTGCTATAGAAAAAAGTGCACGATATACTGACCGTTCAGGAGGGTATACTCGTATTACTCCTATCAAGTATCGTGATGGCGATTCAGCACTCCTTGTAAAAATCGAACTTATCTAATCTGTCATATCAATTTAAGTACTCTCTTATGAAAACTCTCTTCGAAAAACAAATCAAAGGAAATGAACGAAAATGGTTCGTTGTAAGCGCTAAGGGAAAAACCCTTGGACGTCTCTCTACAGAACTTGCACGAGTTATTTCTGGTCGTGATTCTGTTGCATACACTCCTCATGTTGATAATGGTGCATATGTAATTGTTACAGATGCTGAAACTATCGAAGTTTCTGGTAAAAAAGAATCAGATAAGTTCTACCGTACGCACTCACAATATATGGGTGGACTCAAGGAAACAAATCTTTCAAAACTTCGTGAAAAAAATCCAACTCATATTATTGAACATGCAGTTCTTGGTATGCTTCCAAAAAATAAGCATCAATCAGACATGATTGCTCGTCTCAAGGTAGTTGTTGGTTCAGAACACCAATACGGTGCACAAAAGCCAGAAGCTCTTTCCATCTAATCTTCAATATAATTCACTCTCTTACTTATGTCAGAAAAAAAGTATTCATACGCTGTTGGTCGCAGAAAAACTGCTGTTGCACAGATTCGTCTCTATAAAGGAAAAGGAGAATCAACAGTCAATGCAAAGCCAATTGATAGCTATATCAAGAGATCAGACCTATTTCATGTAGTATATTCTCCACTCAAAATTGCTTCAGTGTATGATAGCTTTCATTTTGATATAACTGTATCAGGTTCTGGTGAAAGTGCACAAGCTGAGGCTATGCGTCATGCAGTTGCTCGAGCACTCGTTATTGCTGATGAAAACCTTAAATCTTCTCTTAAGGGAGCTGGACTCCTTACTCGAGATGCTCGTAAGGTTGAAAGAAAAAAACCAGGTCTCCACAAGGCTCGAAAGTCTCCGTCTTGGTCAAAGCGTTAAAATCAATCCTGAATTTCATATTCTACTTTCATAAAAATATCCCCCATGCCTACAATTAGTCAACTTGTTCGCTCAAAACGAAAAGATAAGACTCGCAAGAGTAAATCTCCTGCTCTTCAATTCAATAAGAATACTCTCAAGAAAGAAATGAGCCCCCTTGCCGCTCCTATGAGACGAGGTGTTTGTCTCAAGGTGTATACAACTACTCCAAAGAAGCCAAACTCTGCTCTCCGTAAAGTTGCAAAGATTCGTCTTACAAATGGTTATGAAGTTATTTCATACATTGGTGGTGAAGGACATAATCTCCAGGAACACTCTGTGGTAATGATTCGTGGAGGTCGTGTAAAGGACCTTCCAGGTGTTCGATATCATATCGTTCGTGGTCTTCTCGATTGTCAAGGTGTTGAAAAGCGCGGACAAGGACGTAGTCTCTACGGTGCGAAGAAACCAAAGGCAAAGAAATAATTTACAAAAATTCTAATATCTAAAATCTAATCTCTGTTTTATGAGTACAAAAGGAAGTGTATCATTCTCGACACAAAACGAACGGCTTCAAAAGTTCGTAAATTATGTCATGAAGAGTGGTAAGAAAACTCTCGCATATAAGATTATCAATAATACTTTCGATATTCTTCGAGAAAAAGGATATACAAATCCTGAAGAAATCTTCGATAAGGCAATTGATAACACTATGCCAAAGATTGAATGTCGCCCAAAGCGAGTTGGTGGTGCAATCTACCAAGTACCTATGGATGTTCCTCCTGGACGATCGTTTGCTCTTGCTTCTCGATGGATTCTCGGTGCTGCTCGTGGAAAGAGTGGAAATGACTTTTCTCACTTTCTTGCACAAGAGTTTATCGATGCTGCAACTGAAACAGGTGTAGCAATTAAGAAAAAACTTGATGTATACAAGATGGCTGAAGCAAATAAGGCATTTGCTCGCTTCGCAAACAATAAGTAATATCTCTACTTTCTCCTACAATCTTAACTTTCATACATTATGGCTCATAAAAAAGCGATGGGATCGACCTCCAATGGTCGTGACTCGGTCGCCAAAAGACTTGGCGTTAAAATATATGGTGGACAACCTGCAATTTCTGGAAATATCATTGTTCGTCAAAAGGGAAATACCTTTTGGGCAGGAACAGGTGTAGCACAAGGGAATGATTATACTCTCTTTGCTGTACGTGATGGTGTTGTTCAATTTCAAGAAAAGCGCCGTGTTCGCTTTGATGGACGAGTATACCGTGATATCTATGTATCTGTAGTATAAATCCGAAATATCGATAATTCTTCTAGTAACTTTCCTTTATATGACTATCTCTCCTCAACAGCAACTCTCAAAGGTTCGCGGACGCAAGCGGTATTCTGCATGGCTCAAGCTCAATGCTACCCGTTTAAAAAATAGTGTCTCTCTTCAGTATAATGAAGCAGGAGAAGCTATCGCACTTGCTCACTTTGCTTCTCCAATTACAGGAGAATACAAAGGACGAAAAGTTTTACGTGTAAAAACAGGTCGCGGAAAAACTCCTACAAAGATTCGTGCATAGTTTCGTTTTTTTGTCCCAGTTGCCCTTTTAACATCATTCAAAAATATACACTATGATATCCCGTCGAAAAAGTCGTGAATTTCTCCTTCAAGCTCTCTATGCTGAGGCGAATAGTTCCGATATATTCGAAAGGGATATTTTTTTTGCGAGCTTCTTTGAAGATACGGATAATAATTCCCTTGATAAGGACTACTTTGATACCCTGCATGATGCTATTTTACATCATCAGAGAGAACTCGTTGATATTATTCGTTTTCTTGCTCCAAAATTTGATATTGCAACCATTCCAACTCTCCATATCATCATTCTTATGATAGCCCTTTCAGAGATACTCTATTTTTCTTTGGAAAAAATCCCAGAGTCTGTATCTGTAAATGAAGCTATCGAACTTGCGAAAAAATTCTCTGATGAAAGTGGAAAAGTCTTTATCAATGGTACACTGTCTACATTTCTCAAAGATAGAGAAGGAGTGCTCGCAAAAAAAGAAATAGGAACCTTTTATCTTTTTACATAGACACCATGGCAAAACTTTCCCTCCGGTATGAACGGTCGGAGTTTGAATCGAGAGTAGGAAACCTTCTTTCCTCGCTTCAAATTCTTCCAAACAATAAGGATATATTTTATCTTGCATTTATTCATCGGTCAGTTCTGAACGAAGCTTCTCTCGGATATACAGAATCAAATGAACGACTCGAGTATCTCTGAGATGCAGTTCTTGAACTCGTTGTCACAGAAGCTCTTTTTCGTTCTTTTCCAGAAAAAACAGAAGGGGAGCTCACAGATATTCGTTCAGCTCTTGTACGAGGCCGAAATCTCGCAGCTATAGCAACACTTCTCTGAGTCCCCTATTGTATCCAACTTTCTCGGGGAGAGGCGATGGCACTAGGGTATGAAAACCCATATATTCTCGCAAATACTTTTGAGGCACTTCTCGGTGCTCTCTACCTCGATACAGGACTCGAGAAAGCCCGTGAGTTTATCATGACACATGTTTATACAACACTCTCTCATATCCTCGAGAAATGACTGTATGTAGATCCAAAATCATACCTCCAAGAAATCACCCAAGGACGATGGGGAACTACTCCTCTCTATGAGGTAGTTGAAGAAGTCTGAGCAGATCACAATAAAACCTATGTTGTGAGTGTATCATTTCGTGAAATTGTTCTCGCACATGGACAAGGCTCATCGAAGAAAAAGGCAGAGCAAGATGCTGCAGAGAATGCTCTCTCTGTACGAGCGGAGTGGGAGGGCAAGATGATAAAGTAAAACTAAATAATAAGAGCGAGTAAATGCTCCATAAACAATTTTTGATTTTGAAAAAAGATAATTTTTTATAGAATAGGAGGGCTAAAATACTTACATCTTTGTACTAATCACTATACATTTCAGATAACTCTAAGGACAGTATAATTGTCTTTTTACCTTGTCCTTCTCTGAAGTGTAAAGTGTAAGTGTTTTAGCGAACTCAAGACATTATATTGTCCTTTTGTTTCGCTAAAGCAAATCTCGTTGGTATTTTGGCATGTTTATACTCTAACATGCCTTTTTATGTCCTCATTTTCTTATAAAGGAATCCTATCGATTCTTGTATCAGTCTTTCTTGTATCTGGTATTATATATGCTTCATCTACTATTATATCTGTACAGACACAGTCTATAGCACAAGGAGATGTTATAGCAAATGGATGGTTTCAGGAAGTAAATGACAGTATAGTATCTATACGAAATACTCTTACTTCTAATACTGGAAATCTCTGGTGAAAGAGTTGAAATGATATTTATTATACTGGAGGGAATGTGGGGATTGGGACAAGAAATCCCAACAGTATCTTGGATATAACTAAAGATTGACATAGATATATTAAATTATCGTGACAATCTTGATGGTCAGCATTTGTTTGATGAAATGATGATGGTGCTTCAGCTTCATTATATGGATGATCTTGATGATATTCATCTCTATCTCTTTCAAATTGATGAGTTGTAATTTGAACGGTTCGAAAAGATTTGAATACAAGTTCCCATGTTAATAACTTTTTCGTTTCTTCTGATTGAAATGTGGGAATCTGAACAACAAGTCCTAATGCAAAACTCGATGTTGCTGGTTCTATAAAAATCGCTGATGGTACGCAATGAGTAGGAAAAGTCCTTATTTCCGATGCAAATGGTTTAGCAAGTTGGAATAATCCATTAGACTGAGTTATGAATTACTCTTCCCAAAACCCATGAGCCTTACCACAATCTGCTGGTTCAACTGTTGCTCCTGCTTGAGGATACTATGACTATGGTTCTTTTTCAGTAAGTCCGTGAATATATATGTGGTTTGTTTATAATTGTGCAGGACAACTCAACTATACAAGTGGTTGATGAAATAGCTATTTTATGGTATGAAGTCCTGTGATATATTCTTCATCAAATTGGTCTAATTTGAATAATACTCCATATAATACCTGTGGAATTATTTATACCTGAGTTGTAAAAGTAAATTCTATAGGAATAATTTCTCTTAGAATATCAAGTTATCAAAACTCTGTACTTATAACACCATGACCAACTTCCACAGCTTTTAATGTAAGTCTTGTAAAAGTATTTTAAAACACCTTAAAGTACGCTTTTGGAAATGAGAGCTTATGTTCGATAAAGTTCTTTTTGAACTCAGTATATCACTTTTGATCACTCGGCCCATGAGGGTTGCGGAGCTGGTCGAAGGTGATATATTTGATTCACTTCTTGAGTGAATCACGAAACCATTCATCGATAAGAGCTGTTCATCACTGGATATCATACGAATCTTTCCCTGTAAAAGCCACAAAGTGAACGCTGTGATTTCCGAGATAATCTATACATGCGAGTCCCGCAACTGCCTTTTCTCCTTTATAAACAAGCCATTGACGGACTTTTTCA
>Ga0114939_10001658_pt1 | contig 17307 bp, 16 predicted proteins | sample AshMeaCrysSpring_FD_87196 | JGI IMG/M metagenome (GOLD analysis project Ga0114939, IMG submission 87196) | Groundwater microbial communities from Big Spring, Nevada to study Microbial Dark Matter (Phase II) - Ash Meadows Crystal Spring | ecosystem: Environmental > Aquatic > Deep subsurface >...
TATCTTTGGCTGTCAATTTGATATGCTTCATGGGTCACCTCTTTTGGTATTTGGGTCTTCGACAACTCCATCTTACCAAAATGAGGTGGCTTTCCTTTACTTTTCCCGAAAACTGAAAAACCCAGGCTCGATTTGCGATTCACCTGTCGCTATGTTAAGATTGGCCAACAATGGGGCGTCGCCAAGCGGCTAAGGCATCGGACTTTGAATCCGACATCCGTAGGTTCGAATCCTACCGCCCCAGCAACCAACATGGCAAATCGATCGCTGATGGCTACAAAGAGGTTACGGGCACCCCGTAGCCTCTTTTTGTTCACCTTCTTTGGGGAGGTCGCGCATGGATCGAGCAAAACTGCTCAACCGGCTGGAAAATGCCTGGAATGACCTTCAGGCGTCCTACGCCGGTTTAGCCGAAGGCTATTTAGACGAGCCGGGCGTAACCGATGAGTGGTCAATAAAGGACATATTGGCCCACGTGACGGTCTGGGAAGAGGAGGCTTTGAAGCATCTTCCCCATATTGCCGAAGGCGGGCGGCCATCGCGATATTCGGTCACTTACGGCGGCATCGACGCCTTTAACGCGTTAAAAACACAAGAGAACCGGCGCTTGACCACAACGCAAGTGCTCGCGCGCCATCGGGCGATTCATCAGCAACTGATCGACTATATCCACACCGTGCCGGAGGATTATTTCGCCACTGAAACCCGTTTTCGACGCCGCCTACGCCTGGACACCTACAGTCACTATCCGATCCATACCCAGGCTATCGTGGCCTGGCGCTCGCGCCGGGCCGCCTGATACACTCGGAGGGCTAAGGGAATTTTTTGCATGATTGCCGTCATCCTTCTGGCCGCCGGGCAGGGAACCCGAATGAAATCGCGCAAGCAAAAAATCTTGCACGAGGTCGGCGGACGGCCGATGATTCTTCACGCTTTTTTGACCGCCGAGACGGTGGCTGGTACGCCACCGGTTATCGTGGTCGGGCCTAATGAGGATGGCGTCCGGAAGCTCATCGGCGAGCGGGCAAAGTATGTAATCCAGTCCGAAGCCTTAGGCACCGGCCACGCGACGATGATGGCGGCCGGACTATTGCGCGGCCGCGCCGATCAGGTCGTTGTCACCTATGGCGATATGCCCCTGTTGCGCGCGGAGACTCTTGAGCGACTGGCCGCTGAGCAGCGCGAGACAAACGCGGCAGCGGCTCTGTTGACCGTTCCGGGTGAACCGTCGAGCAGTTTCGGCCGCGTGGTTCGTGATAATTCCGGAGACGTGGTGGAGATCGTCGAGGTTGCCGAGGCCCGCCGCCGGTCTAATGAGGCCGAATTGCTGGCGATCACCGAGCAAAATGCCGGTGTCTACTGCTTCGACAACGACTGGCTGTGGGCCAACATCGACCGCCTGCCCGTCCGCCAGGCGCGATCCGGGCCGGAATATTACCTGACCGATATGATTGGTCTGGCTGTCGAAGAAGAACGCCGGGTGGTCGCGGTCAGGACCGCGGATCCGGATGAAGGCCTCGGCGCGGGTACGCGGGCCGAGATGGTCGAGGTCGAGCGTGCATTTCGCCGGCGCGTCAATCGGCACTGGCTGGACAATGGCGTTACCTTGATCGAGCCGGATGCGACTTTCATCGGCCCCGATGTCACCATCGGCATGGACACAATCATCTGGCCGAATACCTTCCTCCAGGGGCGCACAGCCATCGGCGAAGAATGTGTTCTCGGCCCGAACACCATCCTCCGCGATGCTCGCGTCGGCCGGTCCTGCCGGATCGAGCAAATCCTGCTGGAAGAAGTCGAAGTACCCGATGGCACGACAGTTCGTTCTGGAGAGTGGCGGCAACCGGCTCCGGCGCGTTAAGGTGCACTATGACAGTATCCCCCTCTATTTCCAGCGAAACTCGCGACCGTCTAATCGCCGCCGCTTGTGAAGCCCGGCTGAAAGCCTACGCGCCCTATTCGAAATTCGCGGTGGGAGCGGCCATCCTGGCCGAAGACGGCCGCTTCTACACCGGAGTGAATGTCGAGAACGCGTCGTATGGTCTAACCGTCTGTGCTGAACGGACAGCCGTCGGGACGATGATCGCCGATGGTCGGCAACAAATCACGGCTGTCGCGGTGTGTACCGAGAACGGGGTGACGCCCTGCGGCGCGTGTCGCCAGGTTCTCAGCGAATTTGTCCCTCTAGCGGCTGACATTCCCGTGTATATCATCAACGCTCAGGGGCAGGTGCGAGAAACGACATTAAAAACGCTCCTGCCTGATGATTTCGGCCCGCGACACTTGGGATGATTTAATACTTCTTATCCTCCAGATCTTCCTGTTCTTCTCTCAAGCGCAAATAGCTGTCATACCGTTCGGGCGATATCCGGCCATCTTCGACGGCTGCTCGCACGGCGCAATTCGGCTCGTGGGTATGAGTACAATCACTAAACTGGCAGCGGGATACCAGCGGCCCGATTTCCCGGTAATACGCATCGACCTCGGTTGGCTCCAGATCGAACAAGGCCAGGCTGCGGATACCCGGCGTATCAGCCACATACCCGCCTATCTCCAGGGGAATAAGTTCGACATGGCGCGTGGTATGCAGTCCTTTCCCCGTGGCTTCGCTGACTTCTTTCACGCGCAAACCCAACCCGGCCTGAATGGCGTTGAGCAGGCTCGATTTGCCCACGCCGGACGAACCGGCGAGGACTGAGATCTTGTCATGCAAGACTTCGCGCAGTTCTTCAATCCCGGCCCCGGTGACCGTGCTGGTATGGATCACCCGGTAGCCGATATCCTCGTACATTTGGAACATTGCTTGCGCCGAATCCGGTTCGATGAGGTCGACCTTGTTGGCGCAGATGATCGCGGGCAGGTGATTCATCTCGGCCACGACCAGAAAACGGTCGAGCTTGCGCGGGCTGAAGGCGGGATTGGCGACGGAGAAGACGAAAATAACCTGATCCGGATTGGCGACCAGAACCTGCTCGCGGTCGGTTTGCAAGTTTCGCTGTTCGCTGGCGATCGTTCGCGTCCGCGAGAGAGCTGAATGACGCTCTTCGACGGATTGAATTGTTCCACTGCCGTCAGGGTTGAGACTGATCGCAACCTGGTCACCAACGGCCACGATATCCGACCGCGCTCTTTCTTGCTTCAGCCGGCCGCGGATCCGGCTGATGATCGGCTCGCCGCCATCATCCGGTTGGACGGTAAAGAAACCGCTTTGGGCTTTGATGACGAGGCCGGTTTTCGAGGTCAAGTATTTTGAGGGCTGGGTTAGGTAATCAGAATTCAGTTATCCACCATCATCAATATTTATAATCCGATATGGTGGCTGAGCAAATAGCGCGCTACTGATTATCGCTCTACTGTACACTGAAAACCGCCCCCAGCCTTTCTAATCAATTCAGCCGCTTCTTGAACTCATTCGTCAATGCCGGAACGACGGCAAACAGGTCACCGACGATACCATATTGGGCCAGTTTGAAGATCGGCGCCTCAGGATCCTTGTTCACGGCGACGATGATCTTTGAGCTGCGCATGCCGGCCTGGTGCTGAATCGCGCCACTGATACCGCAGGCGATATACAGATCGGGCGACACGGTTTTACCGGTTTGGCCAACCTGATGCTCGTAGGGAATCCAACCCGCATCGACAGTCGCGCGCGAGGCGCCAAGCGCCGCGCCCAAAACCCCGGCCAAATCACGCAGTGGTTCAAAACCCTCAGGACCGCCGACCCCGCGGCCGCCGCTGACGATCTTGCTGGCATCACCAAGGCTGACTTTACCGCCTTTACCTTCAAAGCCGACGACTTTCGTTGGGATGGCGTCCTCGCCCACGACCGCCGGCACCCATTCGGGGGTGCCCGTCTTGCCGGTAGGCGCGGCTTGGGCAAACGCCCGGCTGCGGAGGGTTACGATCTGCAAGCCACCTTTTACAAAGGTTTGGCAGAGCAATTTGCCCGTGTAAACCGGGCGAACCGCCTTGACTGTGCTGTCGTCGACTTTGATCTCGATCGCCTCGGCGACAATGCCGGCTTCCAGATCAGCGCCTAACCAGGCGGCAAGGTCACGCCCTCGAGTTGAAGCGCCCAAAATAATCACATCCGGCTGGCGTTCCTGGGCTAATTTAACCATAACCGGACCAATGGCCTCCAGCCGTCCGCCGGCCATCGTGGCATCGTCTGTCCCGACAACGGCATCGACCCCCAGGCTAAAGGCTTCGGCGGCAACGCCGGCGACACTCTGTCCGAAGACCAGGCCCGTGAGTGGTTTACCCAGGTCGTTGGCTACAAGGCGGGCCGCGCCGATCGCCTCGCGGCTAATCATATTGATCGCGCCATCACGATTTTCAACAAAAACCCAAACGCCGCTCATATCACCTTCTCCTCAAAGAGTTTATCGACCAGCTTGCGAACCTGTTCCTCAACCGTGTCGCCGGTTATGATCTCTGTTTCTCCTTCCCGTGGCGGGATTGGATAGACATTGGACCAGTCGGTCTTGGCCGTTGCCGCGCCGGCATCGCTCACACCAATATCGGCCGCTGTCCAGGTAGGGATGACCGCTTTGCTGGCCTTGCGAATGCCCATGAAGGACGGATAACGCGGCTCGTTGATCTCCTTGATAACGCTGAGCACAACCGGCAGCTTGGTTGTCACGGTCTCTTTACCGTCATCGGTCAGGCGTTCAACGGTGATACTCCCGCCGCCGATCGCCTTAATGGCGGAGACATAGGTGAGCGGCGTCCAGCCGAGTTTACGGGCAACCTGGACCGGGGTGTGGCCCGAATCCCCATCGATGGCTTGCTTGCCGAATAATGCGACTTCCACGCCACCGATTTTCTCGATAGCAGCGGCCAGGGCTTTGGCGGTGCCGAGCGTGTCGGAACCACTAAGGGTAGCATCAGATACCAAAACTGCGTCCGTGCAGCCCATTGCCAGACAGGTCTTCAAAGCCTCGTCGCTCGATGCATCACCCATTGACAAAGCGATGGCATCGGTTGCGCCGTGGTTCTCTTTCAAGCGAATACATTCCTCCACAGCGTACTCATCCCAGGGATTGACAACATTGGGTTTGCCGCCCGGATCATCCCAACTCACCGATCCGTTGGTTACGGAGAATACGGCCGTGGTGCTGGGTGTTTGTTTAACGCACACGACTGCTTTCATACTAAAACCTCCAAAATTTTATAAGATAGTGACACAGCGCTTGTACAAGTGGGAATTTGGTTAACGGCGACAACTCGCTCGAGGATCGCCGGCTCGCTTTCTTAGGGAAGCGGGCTATTACGTCAATTGCCTCATCAAGAGTAATTGGTTGATTTATAATAGCCGGATGCCGAGTGTCTGTCATGTGACATGTGTCGTGTTTTGAGGTGAGCTTCGGCACCTGTCCGGCACAACATTCTTTTCCTGTTGATTATAGTGTCGCAACGCGTCATAGACAATCTCAAGGCTTAGCCTAACAGGGTTTTTACAAAGTTGAACACTTTATCACAATTGACGGTTAGGGATGCCGTAATAACCCAGGTGTGATTGTCATTTCGAGCCGCCCGCGGCAAGAAATCTGCTCCCTGTCGGACCAGTATTTGCTTCGGCGAAGCGCTAGATGCTTCACTTCGTTCAGCATGACAATTGACTTTGGAATAACCCTGCTCTACCCAGCAGAGCAGGAGGCGGCCGGTCGCCAGGGAAGGATGGCTAACGCAGCAAGAACCCGTCTCGCAAAGGGTCGTTCGGGTCGATGAGCAACTCGTTCCGGCCGGTTATATGGGCCGTGCCGGTTACGCACGGAATGACCGCCTGGTATGGGCCGAATTGCGTCACGTCGACCACTTCGCCGGTAAAGGTAGTGCCTAAAATACTCTCTACGACAAACGGCCTGCCCGGCTCAATTTCACCCCGATGATACTGTAAGGCCGCGCGAGCGCTGACGCCGGTACCCGTCGGGCTGCGGTCGACTTCACCATCGGCAAAGACGCAGACGTTGCGGCTATGGTGGCCCGGGTTCTCCGGTGCGCCGACAAAAATAGTCCCATACAGTAAACTCAGATCGGATTCAAAGGGATGTTGGGGGATACCCACCGTGATGATAGCCTGCTTGATACGCGTACCCAGATCGATGAGCCGGCGGAAGTCAGCGGTAGTCAACGCGACGCCCACATCAACTGCCCGGACAAAGGCATAAAAAGCCCCGCCAAAGGCCATGTCATAGCGAACCAACCCCAATCCGGGCACGTCAATTGTCTGGTCGAGCGCATAGACGAAGGACGGGACGTTGTGAAACGAGACCTGAGTCACATGCCGGCCATCGTAGCGGGGAAAGGCAATCACCCGACCGGCAGGCGTGTCCAGCCGGATTTCCGCTGCCGGGGCGATCAAGCCCGTCTCAATGCCGACCTTTACCAGCCCGATAATGCCGTGGCCGCACATCGTGCTAAAGCCCTCATTGTGCAAAAACAAAACCCCCAGCGAGCCGTCGGGCGTCACCGGCTCAGTCAAGATACAGCCATACATGTCGGCATGCCCGCGCGGCTCCCACATGAGCGCCGTTCTTAACTGGTCGAGATGATCGCGAGCGTAGCGTCGTTTGGCCAGGATGGTATCACCGGGTATGGCAGGTAATCCGCCGGTGATGATCCGGAGCGGCTCTCCGGCCGTATGCGCGTCTATAGTCGTGATTCGCGTCCAACCCGCCGGCGTCTGCCAGTTATTATTCATCCCCCGCTGTCTCCTTGCTCATAGCTCAAGCTGCCGTGAAAAAGCCTTCGACCTCCTATGTAACGCATACATTATACCAACATATTTCTTACATCTTTTTTTTAAGGTATTAGCAACATCTTTCTCAAAATTCTGTTACGAAAGCTTGAATGGTTTGTAATCGGCAATTTATTGCCACCTCCGTAGAAGGCGATTGAATTCGCCACTACGAACCAACGAATCTTTTTGTTGCAGCGCATTCAATTTATTGTTGATTCATCACCATTATCAAAAGAAATAACGAACTTAGGAGCAAACAAAATGAGCAAAATCGTAGGCATTGACTTAGGTACAACTAACTCGGTCGTTGCCGTCCTGGAAGGCGGCGAACCGACCGTCATCACCACCGCCGAGGGCAGCCGCCTGACCCCATCAATGGTCGCTTTCACCAAAGGCGGCGAGCGTCTGGTCGGCCAGACAGCCAAGCGACAGGCTACCATCAATCCGGAGAACACGATCTTCTCGGTCAAACGTTTCATTGGTCGGCACTTTGACGACGCGGAAACCGCCGAGGACCGATCGCGCTCGCCTTATCCGATCGAAAAGGGAGCGCAAAATGAAGTGAAGATCCGCGTCCCGGTTAAGAACCAATCCTATTCGCCGCAGGAAATCTCGGCGATGGTACTCGCAAAGATGAAGAAAGACGCCGAGGATTACCTCGGCCAACCGGTCACCAAGGCAGTCATCACCGTCCCGGCTTACTTTAACGATAGCCAGCGCCAGGCCACCAAAGATGCCGGCCGCATTGCCGGCCTGGAAGTAGTGCGCATTATCAACGAGCCGACGGCGGCCGCTCTGGCCTATGGGCTTGACAAGAAAAATGATGAACGCATCCTGGTCTTTGACCTTGGCGGCGGTACTTTTGACGTTTCTATCCTCGATGTCAGCGAAGGCCTGATCGAGGTCATATCGACCAACGGCGATACTCATTTGGGTGGCGACGATTGGGACCTGGCGATCATGGACTGGATCACGGCTGAATTTCTGCGCGATCAGGGTATAGACCTGAAGCAGGATCGACAGGCCTTGCAACGCGTGCGCGAGGCGGCCGAAAAGGCCAAGATCGAGCTTTCCAGTACGTTGGAAACAGAGATCAACCTGCCGTTCATCACCGCAGATATGAACGGGCCGAAACACCTCCAGATGCGCCTGACGCGAGCCAGGTTTGAGCAATTGACCGAGAGCTTGCTGCAGCGCGTCGTCGCGCCGTTCAATCGCGCCTTACAGGATGCGGGCATGAAAGCCAACGAGCTGGATGAAGTGGTCATGGTTGGCGGCTCGACCCGAATGCCGATGGTCCAGGAGTTGGTGCGTAAGCTAACCGGCAAGGAGCCGAACAAGAGCGTCAACCCGGACGAGGTCGTGGCGATTGGCGCGGCTTTGCAAGCCGGAGTTTTAGCCGGTGATGTCAAGGATGTTTTATTGCTGGACGTGACGCCGCTCAGCTTGGGACTGGAGACCCTGGGTGGAGTGATGACCACGCTCATTCCCCGCAACACAACCATCCCAACGCGTAAAAGCGAGGTATTCAGTACAGCGGAAGACAACCAATCGGCGGTCGATATCCATATTCTGCAGGGTGAGAGGCCGATGTCCCGTGATAACAACACGCTTGGCGTGTTCCGCCTGGAAGGAATACCCATGGCTCCGCGCGGCATTCCGCAGATCGAGGTGACCTTCGACATCGACGCCAACGGTATTCTGAATGTCACCGCCAAGGATAAGGCGACCGGTCGCAGCCAGCAGGTGACGATCACCGCCAGCACCAACCTGAGCGAAGCCGATATCCAAAAAATGGTCAAGGATGCCGAGGTGAATGCCGGCGAGGATGAACGTCGTCGTGATTTGATCGAGGCTCGCAACACCGCGGATCAGGTGATATACCAAACTGAAAAGAGCCTGACCGGCATGAACGGAAGCGCCCCTGAAGCCACCCGCAGCCAATTGGCTGGCCTGATCGCCGAGCTGCGCGAGGCGATGCAGGCTGAAGATACGGACCGCATCAGCCGGTTGACGGAAGATGTCCAGCGCGCGGCGATGTCCCTGGGTGAGGCCATGTATCAAAACCAGGGTAGTCCTTGGACCGCGCCGGATCCATCCGGTCGTGATGAGGACATCATCGAGGGTGAATACGAGACGGCCTAAAGGCAATCAATAGCCAAACGGCTGGTTCATTCTTTAAGCGGCCAGTTGCCAGGATTGCCGGCAACTGGCCGCTTTGTTTTCGCACAAACTAAAAGCGGCGGCGAATCCCGTCTATTGTTTCTGCCTCCGAACAAAATTATTTACAATGTGGGGCAGGAGATATTGATATGCGACTCCGTAAACACCTCCTGCCTTCATCAGTGGCAGTAGCCGCTCTCTTTCTCATCGCCACCCTGCAGAGCAACGCGTTCGCGCCGCGCGCGATTACCGGTTATGAACGAGTTATCGTCACGGGCATTGAACTCATCGGACAGGGGGTGATCCCTGCCGGAGCGCAATTCCAGGATACGGAAGTGGGTGGACTTTCCGGTTTGTCGTATGACGTGGGACGGGATCTTTATTACGTTGTCTCTGACGATAGAAGTGAGCGCAACCCGGCCCGGTTTTATACGATGAGCATCGACCTGTCGGGAAACGTTCTGCAATCCGACGATATCAACATCCTAGGTGTAACAACATTGAGCGATGACAATGAACAAATATATCCAGCTGGAGGTGTTGATCCCGAAGCGATTGTCTATGCTGGTGAGGATCGCTTATTCATCGCCTCGGAAGGAGCGGCGGGAGCAAATCCGATCGTCGACCCGTTCGTAAAATCGTTTGGATTGGATGGCCGCCAAACCGGGGTATCATCACTACCAACGAAATTCCTGCCGGACGGCGCTTCTGTTGGCGTCCGCAACAACCTTGCCTTTGAGAGCCTCGCCCTTCGCCCCGATGGAGCCTATCTTTTTACCGCTACTGAAAACGCCCTGGCGCAAGATGGTTCGGCTGCGGGACCGGGCGTACCGAGCCACGCGCGGATTCTGGCTTTCGAGCGCCTGACAGGACAACCCGCGTTCGAATGGGTTTATGTGACCGAACCGGTTCAGGCAACGCCAAACCCCCCGGAAGGCGAGGCTACGAACGGCTTGGTTGAGTTGATGGCGCTGGACAACAACGGAACGTTTTTGGCGCTGGAACGCTCATTTTCGCAAGGGGTCGGTTTCTCGGTGCGTATTTACATGGTTCGTACCCAGGGCGCGCTTGAAGTTCAGTCACTCGATACGCTCCTGAGCAAGCTTAGCGACGAACCACTGATAATCGAGCCACCCGTGGTGAAGGAACTCTTGCTGGACCTGACCGACCTTGGTTTCTTCATCGATAACGTGGAGGGGATGACCCTGGGACCGCAATTAGAAGACGGCCGCCAATCGCTGGTCCTGATCAGTGATAACAATTTTAACCCTTTCCTGGGGTCGCGTGTCATCGCCCTGGCGTTGACATTGGATACTATCCCGGCGGCTCTACCTGCACAGGAAACCTCGCCCTTGATCGACATGCCCGTCACCGATGGGGCGATTTCTGGCGCGGCTTCTGACCCGGCCATCTGGCTCCACCCGGATGATCCCGGCCGCAGCCTGATGATCGCCGCCGTCGAGGAAGGCGGCCTTAGGGTGATGGACCTGGACGGACAGGAGGTCCAATCGATCTCCGAGACGGACATCGGCGACATCCGTTTGCACCAGGTTGACTTGCTTTACCGTTTTACCTTGGCGGGCCAAAAAGTTGATCTGGTTGTGGCCTCTGATGGAGGCAACAACACACTCGCTGTCTGGCGGGTTGATCCGGTCAGTCGCCGGTTAGTAGACGTGACTTCCCTTGAGATGCCGCGCCCGATATTCAGCCCGAATGGCGGGGCTGTGGATCACCTCACTGCTTACCAAAGCCCCATCACCGGGCTTCCGTTTGTTTTTATCACCCAAGATGACTCCAATCGGCTGGCCCAATTGGCCCTGATCGATGATGGTGGCGGCAAGGTGAGCGCCAAAATCATCCGGTACATCGACTTGCCCGCGGGTTCCACCCCTGGCGGGATGGTTGCCGACCGCTTACTCGGCGATCTCTACGTGTCACTGGCGAACAATTCCCGCATCCTTCGTTACTCGGCCGAGGTAGCGGCGGGTGACGATTTCAGCGTCATTCAACTGGAAGGCGCGGGCATCCCGCCGGTTAGTGATGCGCTCGCGATTTATTATGGCCCCGGAGATACCGGCTACTTGATCGCTTCCAGCGCGAGTGATCAGAGTTTCCTGGTCATCGACCGCAACCGTGAGCATGAGATCATCGGCCAATTTATTATCCCCGATTACGACGATCTGGATCAGGTCAATGACTCTATCGGCCTCGATGTGGTCAACAGTTCGTTGGGATCGATCTTTCCCGCCGGCGTGGTCATCGCGCAAGACGGCGGGAATGTTCCCCAGAGCCTGATTATGGAGCCGGAGCGCGCCCGAAACGGTAGCAGCAATTTTAAGTTTGTGCCCTGGGAGAATGTGGCCGGCGCTTTTGCCGAGTCGCTGTTGATCGACACTATGACCTTCGATCCGCGGTTCCCGATGCGAAACCTGCTGCCCCTTGTCATTGGTCCCACCTCGACGATAGAATAATAATGTCTTTCTTTCCAGGCTGTGACCCCAACAAATCGGGCAGCCTGTTTGCCCGCAGATCGCCCGGCAGGAAACTGCCCGATCTGCGGTTTTATTTTGTGATGCGGTTCAAGTCGTTAGCCCGGCTAGAAGTCGACAGGCGGTAACGGTGAGGCTAGAGTTAGGTGACATGAAAAAGAGGGTACGCCAGTGGTGATTTCCCGCCTGCACTTCTTTACCGGGTGCGTGGCGGCTGGTTTCGGGTTGGTTATCACCGGCTGCGGCTTCGAAATACCGATTTCTCCGCCTGTACCCACGATCGTCATCGATCATGCGGCCGTCCAGGCAACGACTTCCCTCGTTACGATTGTGCCCGAGGAACCGCCGGCCTTACCGACCGTTTCGCCGACCCTGTCAGCCTCCGGTCCTATCTCGGCCGGTCTTATCCAGGAGTATGTTGATGCCAGCTATCGGGTGATCGCTGTAGCTCGGAATCCCTTCGCGCCTTACACCTTGGTTGTAGCCACGGAGCGATCGAGGGGTTTGTGCGGTAGTCCGGAGGAGCCGGTGCGCTGTCGTATCGACGATACCTGTGGCGCGACAGACACTTCGCCAATTTGCTACTTTTTTATTGAGCCTTCTTTTCCAGGCGCGGCCGACCCCAGCACGCGCTTTGTCGCTCGCTGGCCGGATTCGCCGGCTGCCAGCGCCCTGGATGCCGCCTCGTTACGATTTATCGATGGGCGAACGGTTGAATTTGTCGCTCGCGGTTTGGATGCCGGTTCACAAATAGAGCAGCTCTGGTGGCTCGATTTAGTGACCGGCGCAGTCGCCCAACAACAATTGAGCGACCGCTAAGGATGTTGATCGGATGCCGGCCGGACGGACATCAAATCAACGACTCGACAAGCATCGCGACAGTTACGATCGCGTGGCAGCCGAATATGTCCGCCATATTTATCACGAATTGGCAGGCAAACCGTTCGACCGCGAGATTCTCGGCCGCTTTGCCGAGCGACTGCGCGGCCGGGGGATCGTCTGCGACATGGGTTGCGGCCCGGGCCATATCGCCCGCTATCTGGCCGACCGCGGCCTGGACATGATCGGCGTCGATCTGTCACCGGGCATGCTGGAACAGGCGGTCGCGCTTAACCCCGATATCCCTTTCCTGGTTGGTAATATGCTGGCATTGGATGTGGCTGACGAAGCCTGGGCGGGGATCGCGGCTTTTTACTCGATCATCCACATCCCTCGGGAAGAGGTTGTTTCTGCCTTATCCGAGATGCGTCGGGTCCTGATGCCGGACGGCTTGCTCTTACTGTCTTTTCATATGGGCGAGGAAACGCTGCACGAGACGGAACTGTGGGGGCAGGAAATCGTCCTCGATTACTGGTTTTTTACCCCCACGGAAATGGTTAATTATCTGGAACAGGCTGGTTATCGCGTCATTGAGGTTCACGAGCGCGATCCCTACGCGCCGGAAGTGGAATACCAGAGCCGGCGAGCTTATATCCTGGCCCAAAAACTCGGACACTAAGCCTACTTCTCTGCTTTTTCCAAATCTCTCCGCACGTCGCGGCGGAAGTCCCAATTGAGGTAATATGGCGTTGTCGGCAGGGCCAATTCGATGGTATGGATCGGCTGTATAGCGCCGCTGATGTGCCGGGGACGGCATTCCAGCAGATGCCCACCGTGCTTCAGGTCCTCCGAGAGAAAGTGCAGGTGCACCCCCGGCACGCTGATAGATGCCATGAATTCCGGCGTATAGAAGCCGGCCAGTGTCCCGCGAATATCCCTGAATTCAAACACCGGTTGCTCCCTGGCGATCTCAACCAGGGGAATGTAACACTCGGATTTCGGGACAGAGCGTACCTTCATGTAAGCAAACTCGCCCGAGAGGCGAAAGGCGTAGAAGATGTTGGGCGATGGTAGGGGGTTCTGCAACCACTTGAGGAAACCCTCAAAATCCAGTTCCGTGGTTGACTCGATTGGCTGTTCAGGATTGAAAAAGGTGACGCAACTGAATGGTGTCAGGGCATCGTCGTCCACCTCTTCCACCCGGCCGTCGGCCGTCATCTGGTAAATATGGCCGTCGAGCATCACCATCTCTCCGTCCAACATGTCAAATGTGCCCAGACCGAAATCGCCGTGGTGCTTGATTTCGCTGAACGGGATGCGCTCTTCATAGATGCCCTCAACGATGGCGTTGACCGGGGCGCAGAGATAAAGACGATGATTTTTCGACATAATTAGAGGTAGCCCAAGCCGCGTAAACGCTCCTCTATCTGTTCCGCGTCGGCCGTTTCATAATCCTGGGCGCCGTCGAGGTTATCATCCGCCCCGGCAACATACCGAACCGGCGTCGGATCATCAAAAGCTTCCATCAATACGCGACCGTCCATGATCGCCGGAACCGGCTCGCCGAGCAGTTGCAGGATCGTCGGCCCCAGGTCGAGGATGGACGCCTCCGGTAGTTCAGCGCCTGATCGGATCCCGCTCCCCTGGGCGATGAATATGCCTTCGCGCCGGTGGCAACCGGAATCGCCGCGAATCTGGTTGGTCATCACCTTACCTTCGGTGGCGAATAATGGGCAGGCGATCATCGCATAGTGATCGAGCTCCAAATGCAAGTCTGGACCCAGCCCGGCAAAGGGGCCGTTGTAGGCATCGCGACCGCGGATCAGCCTGGTCAGGATCGGCTGCCCGGCGTCATCGTGTAACTCTGACAACGCCTCGCTCACCTCGGCCAGACGCCGGTCATACTCCGCCTCGGTGACGATACCGTGTGGCTCACGCCCGACCCGGTTGAGATAAACCTGGCCGACATGGCCCATGCTATAGGCGATGGTCCGGCTCCAGTCAACGCTGTCGAAACTGAGGAACTTGCCGACGATGTCGTTGCGAGCCTTCTTGCTGACACGGGCGATTGAGTTCTGCAGCCCGAGACGCGAAATCCATTGATAAGCTGTGGCCGGGGTGATGCCTTTGCGGAAAGCCCAAGCCTTCAGTTGGGTCATAAGGTCCGGTTTCAGCTTCAACAACCCTTTTTGCATGAAAAATACATTCAAGTTGACCATATTCTTCAGCGGCCCAAATCCATGATCCGACATCACAATGGTTTTAGAGCCGGCGGGTAATTGATCTATCAGGCGGCCGATATAATCATCAACCAGCGAGTAGCCGTCGCGGATGGCATGTTCCCACGGAGAAGGCTCATAGCGGGCGTGGTTGTGGTCCATGAATCGCCACAAGGCATGCTTGGCGATGTCCATGGCGATGAAGTGAACCATCAAGACATCGACCGGTTCGGCCTGCATCAGTTTCAGCGCCCAGCGGCCGTGATGATGGATCAGATCGTAGATATCGGCGATGAACTCGGCTTCGTTGCCGGATTTGTACTGGATATCCGGGGCAACACGGTAGGGACCCATTTCCGTCTCATACCGGTCGATCAGGTCGGGCGGGTAGCTGATGACGGCGTTACGTGGGCTGAGGATATCGGTCACCATGAAGCCGTTGACCTCTTGTGGTGGATAGGTCACCGGCACATTGAGCACGCCGACGCGATAGCCCATTTCCGAGAGACGTCGCCAAAGGGTCGGCTGGCGGATGCGGGTCGAATTGACCAGGGTAAAGTTTTCGCCGTGGGGCTGGATGAAATCGAAGACGCCGTGCTTGCCGGGATTAACGCCGGTCATGAAAGTCGGCCAGGCGGGGCTGGTGACCGGCGGCAGAGTGGAGGCCAGGTCGGCCGTCACGCCGTCTTGCATCAGTCGCGCAAGGTTCGGTAAATGACCCTCGGCCGCCCAGGGCCGGATCAGGTCAAAGGTCGCGCCGTCGAAGCCGATGATGAGAAGGGTCATTCAACCGTCTGTGGAATGAGTATGGGCGTGCCGGTCGCTTCGCTGTACAGCACATCCGGATCGAGATCAACGCCATTGGGCCAAACCAGGGTTCGCGCTTCCGGATCAACCATCACCTGCGCAAAATACTCAACGTCTTCCAAGGGTGTGAATACACCACCTCGGTTGCGAATACTTGGCCCCAAATCCAATTCGGCAATCTCACCATTCAAAAAAGTTAGACGAAGAATATAGTTTCGAACGTGTTGTACGTCTTTAACTCTTGGAAACATTCTGAAACTCCAGGTTACTTATTCCAACGGTTCAATTCCTGTTCTCCATAAGTGGCGTGAAAATGAGGTGGTTGATGATCATCATAATACATGCGAATGATGATCCCGAAAAATCGACTCAACTCAGGCATGTTCAGATTATATCACGCGGATAAGAGACATTGGCCGGGCCTGGGAATATTCAGGGCAGATGAGTTTCAAGCGATGTCCTTTGTTTTCGTGGTCGTTGCGATAAAGGTCCATCTTATGGGATTTCTCAATGGCGAATCTTTCCATCTGCCGGATCTGAGAAATCTGCGGATGGACGCTTCGCCGCTCGCCCCACGATCTCCTTCACGCGATAGACCCGCAGGTTTTGCGTCTCATAATAGGTGCGGACGATGAGTTCGGCGATGAGGCCCATGACGATAAACTGCACACCGAGGATGACCAGCAGCACGCCGAGCAACAGTAAGGGCCGGTCGCCGATGGTCATGGCGTTGAACCCCGCCAGCCCGCCGGTCAGCCCGGCCCATAGTTTCAGCGCCGTCAGGTAGCCGCCAATCAGCCCGCCCAACGCAAAGAGGATGATGCCCACCCGGCCAAACAATTGCATCGGCCGGTCACCGTACTTCCGCAGGAAATGGATTGTGAACAGATCGAGAATGACCCGAAAGGTTCGCGACAGGCCATATTTCGACGTTCCGGCCACCCGCGCCCGGTGGTTGACCGGCACTTCCGACATGCTGAAACCGGCAAAGTTGACCAGTTCGGGGATGAATCGGTGGAGTTCACCGTAAAGATTTAGGTCGTGGGCGACCTCCGCGCGGAAAGCGCGCAGCGAGCAGCCGCGATCCCGCAGGTGGACACCGCTTACCGTCGCGATCAGCCAGTTGGCGACGCGGGAGGGAAACCGCCGGACCAGGTCATCCTGCCGGTTCTCCCGCCAACCGTTAACGACATCGTAGCCCTTGTCCAGTTCGGCTATCAGTTTGGGAATGTCGGCCGGGTCGTTTTGCCGGTCGGCGTCGAGGGTGACGATAATATCTCCGCGAGCGTAATCAAAACCGGCGGCGAAGGCGGCCGTCTGGCCATAGTTGCGCCGGAAGCGGATGGCGACGATGTGGTCATCCTCGGCCGCCAGTTCTTGTAGACAAGCGAAACTACCGTCCTTGCTGCCGTCGTCGATGAAGATGGCTTCGTAGTCCAGCCCAGTCAAAGCGGCCTTGATCTCGTGGGCCAACGGCCGCAGATTCTCTTCTTCGTTGAAGACAGGGATGACCAGGCTGAGGTCTTTTTCAGGCACCGAATATATATTCAAAACTATCTGCCTTGCTAACTCCCGATCGCTAAATAATCAGGAACGCTAACCAGCACATCAAGATACCACCACCAATGGTCGGGCGTAGCATTAGATTCATCTCGCCAGGAAGCGAGATCGGCCACCGCATCGATCGATTGCATGAATTTAGCTGCATAACGAACCAGTAACAGATCAGCCTGGATGAGCCGCTCCCTTTGTCCGGCGTCCAGATCGTCTTTGTGATCGGCCAGACGACTGCGCGTGAGTAACATGTCAAAGTGTTCCAGGCCACTCACATCTGGAAAGAGGATATCAGTTTCATATTGGGTCAACCATTCTTCCAGATTTTCAGTGGTCATTCTAAAACCTCGTGAAGCTGGCTAATATAGTGAAATCTTGGCCGATTCAGATAGCTAAGTAATTCGTCGAAAGAACATTAACAAACGTGATAAACTGAGGGCATGCCAAAAGCCCGAGATTACCACCTGAATAAACAGCAGCTAGCGGAGATCGAAAAAGCGATCCGCCAGGATAA
>Ga0114939_10001659_pt1 | contig 17305 bp, 16 predicted proteins | sample AshMeaCrysSpring_FD_87196 | JGI IMG/M metagenome (GOLD analysis project Ga0114939, IMG submission 87196) | Groundwater microbial communities from Big Spring, Nevada to study Microbial Dark Matter (Phase II) - Ash Meadows Crystal Spring | ecosystem: Environmental > Aquatic > Deep subsurface >...
CAGCGACGGCACACTCGACGAGCCAAGGTGGACTGCCGGGTTCCCGGCGGGCTTTCCCCGGGGCGTCACGCGGCAGGGACGCCGCGTGCGAGCCTACATGGACGTACTTGCGGCGGCCCCGGGGAATGCACCCCGGAAACTCGCGACGTCTATATGGACGTACTTGCGGCGTCCCCTCCGGAGACGCCGGATGAGCGCCGCTGATCGCCCGCGATTGCCGCGACAAACACGCTCACTAACGCCTCGAGGCCGCGCGCGTCGGTCTCGTCGAAACGCGCGTGTCGCGGGCTGTCGAGGTCCAGCACGCCGATCAGCCGGTCGCCGTCCAGGATCGGCACCACGACTTCCGAATTGGAGGCCGTGTCGCAGGCGATGTGGCCCGGAAAGTCGTGCACATCGATCACGAGCACCGTCTCGCGCCTCGCGGCCGCGGTTCCACACACGCCCCGTCCAACCGGGATCCGCACGCAGGCGGGCTTGCCCTGGAACGGACCGAGCACGAGATCGCCGGAGCCTGGCTCGACGAGATAGAAGCCGCACCAGTTGAGGTCGGGCAGGCTCCAGTAGAGCAGGGCCGACATGTTCGCGGCGCAGGCGACCAGGTCGGGTTCTCCTTCGAGCAGCGCGCTGAGCGACTTCACCAGTTCCGAATAAGTCGCTGCCTTGTCGCCGTTGGGCGGTGCCTCGAGTGTGTGCATGTGTTTCCTAGGCCCGCTCCGCGGGGAAAGCGACGACGTCGTCGATGGAACGCGCGCCGGCGGCGATCATCGCCACGCGGTCGAATCCGAGCGCCACGCCAGAGCAGGGCGGCAGTCCGTGCGCAAGAGCCTCGAGGAAGAGGCGGTCCGGTGACCGGTCGGGCCGGTTCCACTTCGCGCGCTCGGCGCGGTCGGCCTCGAAGCGCGCCGCCTGCTCGGGCGCGTCACCGAGCTCGTGGAAGCCGTTCGCAAGCTCGAGCTCGCCCCAGAATGCCTCGAAGCGCGAGGCCACCGGACCTCGCACGCGTGCCAGCGCGGCCTGCGACGCCGGGAAGTCGTACAGGAACGTGATCCGGTCGTCCGCGAAGCGGGAGGCGACGATCGTGGCCATCGCAAGGTCGAGCAGGGCGTCGCGCTCCTCGGCAATCGACGCGGGCACGTCGGCGCCGCGGCCAAGCATCGCCTCGCGGATCACGGCAGTCGGTGCGGCAAGCGGATCGACGCCGAGTGCCTCGAGGAACGCTTCCGCGTAGGCGACGCGACGCGTCGGCGCCACCGGCCGACGCGGCTCGATGAGCCGTCGCAGCAGCCGCTCGACGTCGTCCATGAGCTCGTGGTGGTCGATGCCGAGCCGGTACCACTCCACCATCGTGAATTCCGGGTTGTGGCGCCGACCCCTCTCACCCTCGCGAAACACTCGCGCCACCTGGAAGATGTCGGGCGCGCCCGCCGCGAGCAGGCGCTTCATGGCGTACTCGGGCGAGGTGTGCAGGAACCCGGCCCGCGTCGCATCGGCCCGCCGCACCTCGAGCGACTCGAGGTGCACGTCGGTGACCCCGGCGAGCACCAGCACGGGCGTCTCGACTTCCAGGGCGCCGCTCGCCGCGAAGTGGCCGCGCACTTCCGCGAGCATCCGCGCGCGCAGGCGCAGCGTGTCGAGGGATGCCGTCGGCATCCACGCGGCCGCATGGTCCGGCATCAGCTCGCGCTCGCGAGCCGCTGGCCCAGGCGTACGGGCCGCCCTGCACCGAGGCCATCGGCGAAGCGGATGCCGCCGCGGCCGACGAGCAGGATCACGGTCGAGCCCATGTTGAAACGGCCGATCTCGGCACCCCGGGCGAAGTCGGTGCCGACGCCGTCCGGGATGCTGGTGACGCGTCCCCCGCGCGCGGCCGGCGGGTTGATCTCGCCCGCATAGACGGTGTCTATGCTGCCCACGAACAGCGCGCCGACGAGCACCATCGCCATGGGTCCGAGGGCCGTGTCGAACTCCGCGACCACGCGTTCGTTGCGGGCAAAGAGACCGGGCACGGCACGCACGGTCGCCGCGTTCACGCTGTAGAAGTCGCCGGGTACGTAGCGCGTAGCGGTCAGGCGCCCGGCCAGAGGCATGTGGATGCGATGGTAGTTGTACGGGGCGAGGTACAGGCAGGCGAAGGCGCCGCCGTGGTAGCGCGCGGTCGCGGACTCGTCGGCGAGCAGCGCGGCGGTCGTGTAGTGCGCGCCTTTCGCCTGGTACAGGAGGCCATCCTCGATCGGGCCGAGCTGGCTCACCGTGCCGTCGACGGGCGAAGCGATCGAATCCGCCTCCTCGACGATCGGCCGCGCGCCGGGACGCAGCGCGCGCGTGAAGAAGGCATTGAACGAAGGGTAGGCGTACGGGTCGGGCTGCTCGGCCTCGGTCATGTCGATCGTCGGATACGCGCGCAGTATCGAGCCCACGATCGCGTTGCGCACGGTCGGGTTCGTGCTGCGCGCGATGCGGTGCATGGTCTTCGACAGCCACCGCTTCGGAAGCAGGTCCTGCAGCAGCGCGAAAGCGCGGTCGGAACTGCCCGCGTAATCGTCGTCCGTCGCGGTCACCTGCGGCCCTCCACATTCGAAACGATGCGGCGATAGTCGCGCGCGAGCACGTCCGCCTCGTGCGGCGAGGAGGAATACGCCACGATGCCGCCTGACGGTCCGACCACGAAGATCCCGGAGCCGTGATCCATCGTGTAGCCGCCTTCCGGCAGGCTCACTTTCGCGAACGGTACCCCGAACGCAGCGGCGGCCGCGCCCACGGCGTCGAGGCTTCCGGTCGCGCCGAGGAAGCCCGGATCGAAGAAGCGCACGTACGCGCCGAGCTTCTCGGTGTCGTCGCGCTCGGGATCGACCGTGACCAGCAACACCCGTGGCCGCGCTGCCTCCGGGAGGTCCTCCAGTTGCTTCGCGAACTTCGCGAGCGTCGCGAGCGTGGTGGGGCAGACGTCCGGGCAGGTCGTGAATCCGAAGAAGACGATGGTCCAGGCGCCCTTGAAGAAGTCCGGGCCGAGTGGGCGTCCATCGACGCCGACGAGCGACAGCTCGGGCAGCGTGCGCGACTGGTCGAGCACGGTCGCGTGCTCGGTCGCCGGCAACGACGGCTTCGCCGGCACGAACACGCGGGCGAGAAGCAGCCCCGCCGCAAAGGCTACAATCGCGAGAATGGCTATCCGCAAGGGGCGTGCGGCCATGACGAGTCTCTGGAGCGGGATGCCGGAATGACGGAACCGCAATTATCCCACATCGACCGACCCGCAGATGACCGAAGGCCGTCCATTCATGTCGCCGCTGCCCTCCGACCCGACCGTCGCCGAACTCATACGCTTCGGGGCAGAGGAATTCGGGCGCGCGGGCCTCGCCTACGGCCACGGCACCGACAACCCGGTGGACGAGGCGGCGGCCCTCGTGTTCCACGCCCTCGATCTCGACCACGCTGATGCCGCGGAGGCGTACGAGTCGAAGCCCGGCGCCGAGGGTGCGCGACGGGTGCTCGAGCTCCTGGCCGAACGCGTGTCCCGGCGGGTGCCGGCCGCGTATCTCATGCGCAGGATGTGGTTTGCCGGGCTCGAGTTCGAGGTCGACGAGCGCGTGATCGTGCCGCGGTCGCCGTTCGCCGAGCTCGTGCACGCCGGTTTCCGTCCCTGGATCGACCCGGAGCGCGTGCGCCGCGTCCTCGACGTCGGCACGGGCTCGGGCTGCATCGCAATTGCCTGCGCGCTCGCATTCCCCGAGGCGCGGGTCGACGCGGTCGACGTCTCGCCCGACGCGCTCGAGGTTGCCGCGCGCAACGTCGCGAGACACCGAGTTGGCGACCGGCTGCGGCTGCTGCGGGGTGACGTGTTCGAGCCCGTCGGTGCCGCGCGCTACGACCTCATCGTCTCGAACCCGCCTTACGTCAGCGACGCGGAGATGGACGCACTGCCCGTCGAGTATCGCCACGAGCCGGACCTCGCGCTCAGGGCGGGGCGGGACGGGCTCGACGTGGTGCGGCGCATCCTCGCGGGTGCGGCGGCGCACCTCGAACCGTGGGGCGCGCTCTTCGTCGAGGTCGGCGACAGCGACCAGCGCCTGCAGGAAGCGTTCCCCAGGCTGCCGTTCACGTGGCTCGAGCTCGAGCACGGGGGCGGCGGCGTTTTCATGCTGCGAGCATCGGAGCTCTAGATGTCGGGCAACACCTTCGGCCACCTCTTCACCGTGACCAGCTTCGGCGAGAGCCACGGCCCCGCACTCGGCTGCATCGTCGACGGCTGCCCGCCCGGGCTCGCGCTCGCGGAGGAGGACATCCAGCGCGACGTCGAGCGCCGTCGCTCGGGCACCTCGAAGTACACGAGCCAGCGCCGCGAACCGGACCGGGTGCGGATCCTCTCCGGCGTCTTCGAGGGTCGTACGACGGGCACGCCGATCGGGCTGCTCGTCGAGAACGAGGACCAGCGCTCCTACGACTACGACAAGATCAAGGACCGGTTCCGGCCAGGTCACGCCGACTACACGTACCAGCACAAGTACGGGTTCCGCGACTATCGGGGCGGCGGCCGCTCCTCGGCGCGCGAGACGGTGATGCGTGTGGCCGCGGGCGCCATCGCTCGCAAGTACCTCGCGGAGCGCCTGGGCGTGACGATCTGCGGCTACGTCGCGCAGATCGGCCCGATCGTGATCGAGCCCGTGGACCTCGCCGAGATCGACCGCAACCCGTTTTTCTGTCCCGACCCTGCGCGGGTCGCCGACCTCGAGGCCCTCATCGACCAGTTGCGACGCGACGGGGACTCGATCGGCGCGCGCGTGACGGTCGTGGCGCAGGGCGTCCCGCCGGGGCTCGGCGAGCCCGTGTTCGACCGTCTCGACGCAGACCTCGCGCACGCGATGATGGGCATCAATGCCGTGAAGGGCGTCGAGGTCGGGGACGGCTTCGCGTCCGTCCTCCAGCGGGGCTCAGAGCACCGCGACGAGCTGACGCCGCAGGGTTTCCTCTCGAACCACGCCGGCGGCACGCTCGGTGGGATTTCCTCCGGCCAGGACGTCGTCGTGAGTCTCGCGCTCAAGCCGACGTCGAGCATCGTCCGGCCGGGCCGCACGATCGACGTCGAGGGTCACCCGGTGGAGATCAGCACGACGGGTCGCCACGATCCGTGCGTCGGCATCCGAGCGGTGCCGATCGCGGAGGCGATGCTCGCGCTGGTGCTGATGGATCATTTCCTCAGGCACCGGGCGCAAAACGCCGGGGTGGAGACGAGGACGCCCGTGATCACCAGGCGGGATTGAGAACCGACCAAAGCGCGGAATTGTGCAGCGCGTCCGTTCAATCGGGCGGGCGAAGGGTTACAAAGTCGAAGCCGGCCGTCTCGGAGTTGTGGGCGGGCGTTGGGCGGTCGGCTATAGTTATGTTCAATTCGCAGCAGCTGCGCGAGGACGCCCCGGTCGGCACCAAGCCGGGCCCCTAGCGTGGATCGAGTTGCCGGGAGCATCGATGAAGTCAGCCGTTCGCCGTGTCCTGTTGCTGAGCGCCCTCATGTCGCCGAACGTCTTGTTCGCGCTCGGCCTCGGCGAGATTCACCTGAAATCGGCCCTCAACCAGCCGTTCGACGCGGACATCGACCTCGTGTCGGCCGCGGACGAGGATCTCTCCGCCCTGCGGGCTTCGCTGGCCTCGAACGACACGTTTGCCCGGTACGGCCTCGACAAGCCGGCCTACCTTTCCGATTTCACCTTCCGCGTGGTCCGTGGACCGGACGGGCGGGACGTCCTCAAGGTCACCTCCCCGCGCCCGGTGACGGAGCCCTTCGTGACGCTCCTGGTCGAGGCCAACTGGCCGCGCGGGCGCCTGCTGCGCGAATACACGGTATTGCTCGACCCGCCGGTCTACGCGCCGACCGCGCAGGCCGCCCCCGTCGCCGCGCCTCGTGTCTCCGCTCCGGCGCCAGCACCGGCGGCACCCGCGGCTGAGGCATCTTCGGGCGGCACGCCTGAGGCCTTTGCGACCGCGCCAGCCGCACCTCGGCCGGCTCCCGCCCCTGAGCGATCGCGGGCAGCGGCCACGGTCGCGGCACCGGCCGTCGCCGCCGGCTCGAACTACCGGGTGCGTCCGAACGACACGCTCTGGAAGATCGCGAGCTCGGCGCACCCCGGCACCCGCTCCGACGTGAACCGGGCCATGGTGGCGATCTACCAGTCAAACCCGCAGGCATTCGACGGCAACATCAACGTCCTGAGGGCGGGCAGCCTCCTCAAGATCCCGAGCGCCTCCGAGGTCTCCGCAATCCCGGCCGCGGCCGCCGCGGACGAGGTGGCGCGCCAGTACCGGATGTGGCGCGACGGCGTGCCGGCGGCGGAGGGCCCCGACGAGTCTGCCGGACGCTTGCGGCTCGTCACGCCCGAACAGGGCACGCCGGCGGCCTCGACCGGCACGACGCCCGCGGCCGCGGCGCCGGCATCCGGCAGCGGCAGCGCGGAACTCCAGTCGCGCGTTCAGCAGCTCGAGGCCGAGCTGGCCGAGGCGAAGCGCCTGCTCGAGGTGCGCAATGCCGAGCTCGCGACTCTGCAGGGCCAGACCGTGCCGAATCCCGGGGCAGTTCCTGCGGAAGGCGCTGCACCGGGTGGGACTACGACTCCGCCGGAAGCTACGCCGCCGCCCGCCGAGGGTGCGCCCGTGGCCGAAGAGCCTGCGGCGCCGGCCGAGGCGGCACCGGCTCCGAAGGCCGAGGCGAAGCCCGCGAAGCCCAAGAAGGCTCCCAAGCCGCCGCCGGAGCCCTCGGCGCTCGAGCGCCTGATGGACTACTGGTGGGTGCTGCTCGGCCTGCTCGCGGCCGCGCTCGCGTACCTCTTCTACAAGCGCACTCGCGGCGAGAGCACCGCCGAGCAGGACCTGCAGGAGGCGATGGCTCGTACGACGACCGACCTGCGCGCCAAGCTCACCCCCCGCTCGCGTGAGGCCGACATCGTCGTCGAGGAGCGTCGTCCGGCCGAGCCGGCCCCGGCTCCCAGGGTTGCCACCACCGCCTCGGCGGTTGCGACCGCGGCGGCGCCGCGCGCGCCGGAGCCGAGCCGCAGACCGGTTTCTGTGGACGACACGCTGTCGGGCGAAGGCCCGGCCAGCATCGAGTCCGGTGATCCGCTCGCGGAAGCTGACTTCCACATGGCCTATGGCCTGTACGACCAGGCGGCCGACCTCGTGCAGCTCGCCATCAAGCGCGAGCCGCTGCGGCGCGACCTGAAGCTGAAGCTCCTCGAGATCTTCTTCGTCTGGGGCAACCGCGACCGGTTCCTCGAGCTCGCCCGCGAGATGCGGGAGTCACACCGCGATGCGCAGGCTGGCGAGTGGGACAAGATCCTGATCATGGGCAAGCAGCTGGCGCCCGAGGACCCGCTGTTCGCAGGTGCTGCCCACGCGGCGCCCGCCGCGCTCGACATGGAGCTGCACAGCAGCGAGGGTCCGCTCGACATGGATCTCGGGGATGACTTCGGGTCGACCACGGGCACCGACATCGACCTGACCTCGACCGAGGCCCTTGCGCCGGGCGAGGCGGGCCTCGACTTCGTCATCGACGAGCCCGTGCGCGGGGCCGCCGACGCCTCGGCGCTGGCGCCGACGGTCGAGACGCCGCGGCTCAAGGCCAGGTCGAGCACCGAGGAGCCGACCCAGGAAGTCGCGATCGACGAACTCGGCATCGACGTTGCGGAGCTCGAGGGGCTCGGCGATCTCCAGGGCGCCGAGACCGTCGAGGTGTCGCGGCCGCAGGCCTCAGTCGAGGACACCGTCGAGACCCCGCGCCAGGTCCGGTCCGCATCCGACGAGGCGGGTGACGACCTGCTGAGTTCGACGGGCATCCTCAAGGACCAGACCGGCATCCTGCGGGCGCTCGAGCAGGGTCCGGAGGTCGATTTCGATCTCTCCGAGGCGACCGGCGAACTGCCGACGATAGAAAGCAAGGCGGGCTCTCCCGCGGGCGCGGTGGATTTCTCGATCGGCGAGGAAGCCGCGACGATGAGCGAGGTGGGAACGAAGCTCGACCTCGCTCGTGCCTACATCGACATGGGCGATCCCGAGGGCGCGCGCAGCATCCTCGAGGAAGTCCTGAAGGAAGGCAGCGCCGTCCAGAAGCAGGAAGCCGAACGGCTCGTCGCCGGCCTGCCCTGACGGGCGGATGGCGCGGATCGCCCTCGGCATCGAGTACGACGGCTCGGCCTTTCACGGCTGGCAGCAGCAGTCGCACGCTCGCAGCGTGCAGTGCGTGATCGAGCGCGCGCTCGCCACGGTCGCCGACCATCCCGTGCAGCTGACTGCGGCGGGACGCACGGACGCCGGTGTCCACGCCCTCATGCAGGTCGCGCACTTCGACACCGCGGCCGTCCGTCCGGAACAGGCGTGGGTACTCGGTGGCTCCGCCGAGGCGCCCGACGACGTGAGCGTGCTGTGGGCGCGCGAGGTGCCGGCCGATTTCCACGCGCGTTTCGGCGCGATCGCGCGCACCTACCTGTATCGAATCCTGAATCGCCGCGTGCGGCCTGCGCTCGAGCGCCAGCGATCCGCCTGGGTTCGCCGTCCGCTCGATGCCGACGCGATGCACGCGGCGGCGCAGGCACTTCTCGGTGAGCACGATTTCTCCGCGTTCCGCGCGGCCGAATGCCAGTCCTCGACGCCGGTACGGCGGGTCACGAACCTCGCGGTGCGGCGGGACGGCGACCAGGTCGAGATCACGATTCGCGCCAACGCCTTCCTGCACCACATGGTCAGGAACGTCGCAGGCAGCCTGATTGCGGTCGGCGTCGGCGACCGAACGCAGCAGTGGGTCGGCGAGGTCCTCGAGGGCCGGGACCGGACCCGTGCCGGCGCGACCGCCGCGCCGCAGGGCCTGTACTTCGCCAGCGTCGAGTACGATGCCGAATTCGGCCTGCCGTCGGCGCCGACCGCCTTCAGTTAGACTGCCGCCTCGGCGCCGAGGAGAAGCACGTGACCTGGTTCGAGAAGATCATGCCCTCCCGCATCAAGACGGAACGGCGCACCCGATCCGTGCCGGAAGGGCTGTGGATCAAGTGCCCGGCGTGCGACGCGGTTCTCTACCGGGCGGAACTCGAGCGCAACCTGCAGGTCTGCCCGAAGTGCAGCCACCACATGCGCATCCACGCACGCGACCGCCTCGCGAGGTTCCTCGACCCGGGCTTGCAGCAGGAGATCGCGATCGAGGTCGAGCCCGAGGATCCGCTCAAGTTCCGCGACAGCAAGAAGTACCGCGACCGGCTCGTGCAGGCGCAGAAACAGACCGGGGAGAAGGATGCGCTCATCGTGATGGTCGGGGCCGTCAAGGGCCTCGAGGTCGTGGCCTGCGCCTTCGAGTTCCGCTTCCTCGGCGGCTCGATGGGCTCTGTCGTCGGCGAGCGGTTCGCGCGCGCGGCCGAGCACTGCCTCGCGCACCGGATGCCGCTCGTGTGCTTCTCGGCGAGCGGCGGCGCCCGAATGCAGGAGGGGCTCCTCTCGCTGCTGCAGATGAGCAAGACGAGCGCCATGCTGGCGCGAATGGCGGAGGCCCGGCTGCCGTTCATCTCGGTGCTCACCGACCCGACGACGGGGGGCGTGTCCGCGAGCCTCGCGATGCTCGGTGACCTGAACATCGCTGAGCCGCGCGCGCTCATCGGGTTCGCGGGGCCGCGCGTCATCGAGCAGACCGTGCGCGAGACGCTGCCCGAGGGTTTCCAGCGCAGTGAATTCCTGCTCGAGCACGGTGCCGTCGACCTCATCGTCGACCGCCGCGACCTGCGCGACCGTATCGCCGAACTCCTCGCGATGATGACTCACCGGCCGCCGCTGGAGACCGCACCGGCCGAGCCGGCCTGAGATGCCGGCGCCAATCCGCTTCCCGGATCTGGCCGGGTGGCTGCGCTGGCAGCAGTCGTTGCACCCGAGCGCGATTGAACTTGGCCTCGAGCGCGCTGCGCGGGTGCTCGAGCGCACCGGGTGGAAGCGGCCGACCGTGCCGGTGATCACGATCGGGGGCACGAACGGCAAGGGATCCTGCGTCGAACTCGCGGCCGCCATGCTGCGTGCCTCCGGCTCGCGCGTCGGCTGCTTCACCTCGCCGCACCTCGTGGACTACCGCGAGCGCATCCGCGTCGACGGCGAGTGGGTCTCCGAGGCCTCGCTCGTCACCGCCTTCGAGCGCATCGCCGACGCACTCGGACCCGACTCCCTCACGTTCTTCGAATTCAACACGCTTGCTGCACTGCTCGTGTTCGAGACCGCCGCACCCGACGCGCTCGTGCTCGAGGTCGGGATGGGCGGGCGGCTCGACGCGGTCAATCTCGTCGACGCCGACGTGGCGGTCGTCGTCTCCGTCGGGCTCGATCACATGGAGTGGCTCGGTCCCGACGTCGAGAGCATCGGTCGCGAGAAGGCGGGGATCTTCCGGACCGGGCGTCCCGCGATCGTCGGCATGCGCGCACCGCCACGGTCCGTGGTCGATGCGGCCACGGCGATCGGCGCGTCGCTCAGGCTGATCGGGCGCGACTTCGACGGAGTGGCCACCGGCGATGACACCTGGGAGTTCTGCGACGAGGGCGGACGACTCTTCGCGCTGCCGATGCCGGCGCTGGCCGGGGCGACCCAGGTCGGCAACGCGGCCGTGGCGCTGGCCGCGGTCCGCAGCCTCGGCGACCGGCTGCCGCTCGATCGCGCGGGGATCGAGCGCGGCCTGGGCGAGGTGCGCCTGCCCGGACGCTTCCAGCGCATCGCCTCATCGCGCGGGTTCGAATGGCTGCTGGACGTCGCCCACAATCCCGACTCGGCGAGGGTGCTCGCCGCGAATCTCGAGCGCTTCCCCGTGCCCGGCCGCACGATCGCCGTGTGCGGCATGCTGGCGGACAAGGATGTGGAGGCCGTACTCGGCCTGCTCGACCCCGCGATCGACCTGTGGATCGCGGCCGGCACGGACGGTCCGCGCGCGCTGGACGACGCGTCGCTCGCAGCTCGTGCGGCCTCGGTGGGCGTGACCATGCAGCCTGGCGGCGCCGTGACCACGGCGATGCAGACGGCCGCCACCATGGCTCGTGTCGGCGACCGCGTGGTCGTGTTCGGATCGTTCCACACAGTCGGACCCGCCCTGGAGCAACTCGCGCGCGGCGCCTGAGCGCCGCTTGCGTATAATTTTCCGCCATGGACGACGCGCTGAAGGCAAGACTGGTCGGGGCGACGGTGCTGGTGCTGCTGGCCGTCCTGCTCATCCCCGAGCTGCTGTCGGGTCGGAAGGCCGCCGCACCCGCTTCGGAACAGGACACGGCGGCGCGCGGGACCCGCACGTTCACGATCGAGCTGGCGGGCGGGCAGGGCGGCTCGACCGTGTCAGAGGCGCCCGCGGAGTCCGCCCCGCGGGTCGCGCAGGCTCCGGCCGTGAGTGAGCCGGCTGCTTTGCCGGCCGGGCCGGCCGAGTCGTCGACGCAATCGCCAGCCGCGTCGCCGTCGGCCGAAGCGCGTCCGGCGCCGCAGCCGACGCCCGAGGGCGTCCGCGCAGCTCAAGCCGCCGAAACGTCGGCGGCTTCGCCCGCGTCCGTCACTGCGCCTTCGGCCTCGGAGCCGGACGCCGCGATCGCCCCGGCCCCGGTCATCCCGGCGCGAGGCGGGTGGGCCGTCCAGGTCGGGGCGTTCGGTTCGGAGGCCTCTGCGCGCAAGCTCGTCGACCAGCTGCGGGAGGCGGGGTACCGCGCCTACGTGGCGCCGGTGTCGCGCAGCGGCAAGACGCTGCACCGGGTCCGGGTCGGTCCGGAGGCCGCGCGGGCCGAGGCCGAGTCGCTGGTGGCCGGGCTCAAGGTCCGCGGCCTGCCAGCGACCGTCGTCGAAAACGACTGACCCCGCTCTGGTAAACTGCACCGCCTCGCCGCCGCCGGAGCCCGGAAGAAAGCCGCATGACGACAGTGGACTACGTCCTCGCCGGCGCCGTGCTGCTGTCGATGCTGTTTGGGGCCATCCGCGGGTTCCTGCGCGAGTCGGTTGCGCTGCTCGGCTGGCTGGTCGGCCTGTGGCTCGCCTGGCGCTATTCCGGCCTCGTCGAGCCTTACCTCGGCGGGCTGCTCGCGGGCACGCTGCTGCAGGTCTGGGTCGCACGCATCATCGTGCTGAGCGCGGTGGTCATGGCGGGCTGGCTGCTCGGCAGCCTGTTGAGCTACCTCGTGCAGCGCTCGGGGCTCACGCTCGGCGTCGATCGGCTGCTCGGCGGCCTGTTCGGCCTCGTGCGCGGCGCGGTGATCGTCGGTTTCGCGGTCATGCTCGGCCAGGCGGCCGAGATGCATGACGAGCCCTGGTGGCGCGAGTCGAAGCTCGTGCCCGTCGGCGTCGAGATGGCCGGCGTTCTGCGCGGCTATGTCGAGACCGGCCGCGAGCTCGTCGAAGAGGCCCTTCCGGACAAGTGAGGCAGGACCATGTGCGGCATCGTCGGCATCGTCGGCTTCAGCCCCGCCAACCAGCAGATCTATGACGCGCTGACGGTGCTGCAGCACCGCGGGCAGGACGCGGCGGGAATCATGACGGCGGAGGCCGGTGAGCTCTTCCTGCGCAAGGACAACGGTCTCGTGCGCGACGTCTTCCAGCAGCGCCACATGCTGCAGCTGAAGGGCAACGTCGGCATCGGGCACGTCCGCTACCCGACGGCCGGCTGCAACAGCTCCGCGGAGGCGCAGCCGTTCTACGTGAATGCGCCCTACGGCATCTGCCTCGCGCACAACGGTAACCTGACGAATGCGGCGGAACTCGCCGAGGTGCTGATCAACGAGGACCGGCGCCACCTCAACACGAGCTCGGACTCGGAGGTGCTGCTGAACGTATTCGCGAGCGAGCTGCAGCGAGTCGGCACGACGCGCGCCTCGGTCGCCGACATCTTCGCTGCGCTCGCGGCCGTGTACCGGCGGATTCGCGGTGGCTACGCCGTCGTGGCGATGGTGCTCGGCCACGGCGTGATCGGCTTCCGCGACCCGAACGGCATCCGCCCGCTGGTGATCGGTACGCGCGAAACCCCGCGCGGCCGCGAGTACATGCTGGCCTCCGAAAGCGTCGCGCTCGACCAGAGCGGGTTCAAGCTGCTGCGCGACGTCGGGCCGGGCGAGGCGGTGTTCATCGACGAGCAGGGCCGCATGCACACGCAGCAGTGCTGCGGCGCGACGCACCACACGCCCTGCATCTTCGAGTACGTGTATTTCGCGCGCCCGGACTCGATCATCGACAACATCTCCGTGTACAAGGCGCGGCTGCGCATGGGCGAGCTGCTCGCGGAGAAGATCCGCCGGGGGCGTCCCGAGCACGACATCGACGTCGTGATCCCGGTGCCCGACACGAGCCGCACCAGCGCGCTGCAGGTCGCGCAGATCCTCGGCGTGAAGTACCGCGAGGGCTTCATCAAGAACCGCTACATCGGGCGGACGTTCATCATGCCGGGGCAGGAGCAGCGCTCGAAGTCGGTGCGCAGCAAGCTGAACCCGATCGACCTCGAGTTCCGCGGCAAGAACGTGCTGCTGGTCGATGACTCGATCGTGCGCGGCACGACCTCCGCACAGATCATCGAGGTGGCCCGCGACGCGGGCGCGCGCCGGGTGTATTTCGCATCGGCCGCGCCGCCGGTGCGCCACCCGAACGTTTACGGCATCGACATGCCTGCGGCCTCGGAACTGGTCGCGGCCGGCCGCACCGAGGACGAGGTGGCGCGAATGATCGGTGCCGACTGGCTCATCTACCAGGATCTCGACGACCTCGTGCGGGCTGTGCGGCACCACGACGCGCGGGTCACCGATTTCGACACCTCGTGCTTCTCGGGCGAGTACGTCACCGGGGATATCACGCCCGCGTACCTCGCGCGACTGCAGGCCGAGCGCTCCGACCTGGCCAAGGCGCAGCGCAATGCCGCGGGGCGCGGCTCGCTCAAGGTCGTCTCGGGCCTCTGAGCGCCTGCGCGACCCGCAGCAGGGACGACTCTTTGACCGTCAAGGCGCTCATCGTCAGCGACCGTCCCGAGTACCGGCAGCTGCTCGCGCACCACGTGACGCTCGAGTGGCGCGACGCCCTTCCAGCCGAGTACGAGCCCGCGACGCGCGGCCGCCTGCAACCGGAATTCCGGGGGTCCGTCTACGACGTCGTCCTGCTCGATCACGAGGTCCAGGAGGGACGCGGGCTCGAGTGGCTCGAGGACCTCACGGAGCGGGCGGGCTTTCCGCCCATCGTGTACTTCGCGCCGCAGGGCGACGAGCGTGCCGCCGCCTCCGGCGCCGCCCACGTGCTCGCGCGCCTGGAGTTCGACCATTCCCAGTTCGCCGCGGCGCTCCGCTCCGCGCTCTCGCAACGCCGCAACGTGCTGGCCGACACCTCGCGGGCGGCGCTCGAGCCGCCGCCGCCCGACCGCTTCGGGTCGGTGCGGATCCGTGGCTACCGCTGCGTGCGAAGGATCGCGGTCGGCGGCTCGTCGAGCGTGTTCCTGGCCGAGTCGCAGCGGACCGGCGAGGAACGGGTGCTGAAGGTGTTCCGCCAGGTGCCGGACGTCGTCGAGGGCAGCACGACCTTCGATCGCTTCCTTCGCGAGTACGACCTCGTCGCGCACCTCGAGCATCGCAATGTCGCGCGCATTTATGACCTGGGGGTGGCCGACGACCACGTCTACCTCGCCATGGAGTACTTCCCGGGCGGCGACCTGCGCTCGCGCATGCGCCAGCCGATGCCGTGGCGCGAGGCGCTCGGCTACCTGCGCCAACTCGCGGCCGCGCTCGGCGCACTGCACGCGATCGGTGTCCTGCACCGGGACGTGAAGCCGGGCAACGTGCTCCTGCGCGACGACGGCAGCCTCGCGTTCATCGACTTCGGACTTGCGCGCCAGATCGGCCTCGAGAGCGCGATCACGGGCAGCGGGGCCATCTTCGGCACGCCGCACTACATGAGCCCGGAGCAGGGGCACGGGCTGCCGCTCGACGAGCGCAGCGACCTGTACAGCCTGGGGGTGGTGCTCTACGAGATGCTGACCGGCCAGAAGCCCTACGTCGCGGAGACGCCGCTCGCGGTGATCTACCTGCACGCCAACGCGCCGATCCCGCGGCTCGGGCCCGGCGACGAGCACCTGCAGGGATTGCTCGATACGCTGCTCGCGAAGAAGCCCTCCGACCGGCCGCGCACCGCCGAGGAGATCGTGACGCTGATCGACGCGCTGATGAACCTCGCGGCGGCGTGATGGCGGCCCCGGGCGACATCCTGCTCGCGCAGACGGATCGCGCGTGGTTCGAGCTCGCGGTCGAGCGCGAGGCGGAACTGCTGATCGACCACGCGAACTGCGAGAAGAAGGCCGCTTCGACGGCGCTCGCGCTGATGTTCGCGTACCCCGAGGACTTCGAGCTCGCGGGCCGCATGTCGCGACTCGCGCGCGAGGAACTGCGCCACTTCGAACTCGTGCAGGAGAAGATGACGGAGTTCGCCGTGCCGTTCCGGCGCCTGAGCCCGTCGCGTTACGCGGATGGACTGCGCCGCGCGCTGAGGCGCAACGAGCCGGGGAGGCGCGTCGACCTGCTGCTGTGCGGCGCGCTGATCGAGGCTCGTTCGCACGAGCGCTTCGTCGGCCTCATCGGGCGGCTGCGCAAGCCGCTCGCGGAGTTCTACGCAACGCTCGCGGCCGCTGAGGCGCGACACGCCGGGCTCTACCTGCGCCTCGCCGACAAGCGGGGATCGGACGCTCCGGCGCGTCTCGCGGAGCTCGCCGCCGTCGAGGCGGAACTCGCGACGGCGCCGGACACGGAGTTCCGGTTCCATTCAGGGACGCCGGCAACCATCCCTGGGGCTTGCACGCGGCGTCCATGCCGCGTGACGCCCCGGCCCGGCGGCTCTCCATCCAGAAGCTGGTAGCGCCCCGCTGACGCGCAGGCGGCGTTGCCGAAGTCGTCCCGGTCGGGCAGCGGCATCCTCGATGGCTCACCTCTGAAGCGTGCTGCCGGCGCATCGGGCTTTGGATGGCTCGCACAGCGTGGCGGGGCGTCACGCGGCATGGACGCCGCGTGCGAGCCCCAGGGATGGTTCCCGGCGTCCCCGCTACGCTGTGCGAGCCATCCAAAGCCCAGGCGCAATCGGTCAGCGCGGCAGCGTGCGTAGATCGATGCCGCCGGACGAAACCTCGAGCACGCTGCCCTGCGTGTACCAGTCACCGAGCACGATGCGCCGCCGGGGCTCGCCGTCGACCTCGAGCGAGTGGATGGCCGGACGGTGGGTGTGCCCGTGGATCATGGTGCGCACGCCGCTGCGCCGGAACGCGTCGGCCACCGCATCCGCGTTCACGTCCATGATTTCCGGTCGCGTCGAGGTCACGTGCGTCCGGCTGCCTTCGCGCATCTTCCGCGCGAGGGCCTGCCGTCGCCCGAGGCTCATGTGCCTGAGCAGCCACAGGGCGAGCGGGCTGCGGACGATGCGTCGGAACCGCTGGTAACTCACGTCGTCGATGCACAGGCGGTCGCCGTGCAGCAGCAGGACCCGCTCACCCTCGAGTTCGACGATGCTGCCGTCCTCGAGGAGTGTCGCGCCGGTGTCGGCGCAGAATCGCTCGCCGAGCATGAAGTCGCGGTTCCCGCGCATCACGAAGCACGGCACCCCAGCGTCCGTCAGCCGCCGCAGAGCCGCGACGATCTCGCGGCTCGCAGGCGCGGGATCGTCATCGCCCAGCCACGCCTCGAACAGGTCGCCGAGGATGTAGAGCGCACGCGCGGCACGGGCCCCCTCGTCGAGGAATTCCAGGAACTGGCGCGCGATGGCGGGTGAGGCTGGATCGAGGTGCAGGTCGGATATGAGGAGGGTCTTCAAGCGTGGGGGGTTTCCTGTCGTGGCGCGGATGTTACGGCGTGCGGACTCGCGCCGGCCAGCGCCGCGGGTGTGGCTGCGCGATCCGGTAAGATGCCGGTTCCTATGCCCGACGCACCCAGAATCACGCGATTCGCGCCGAGTCCGACCGGTGATCTGCACCTCGGCAACGCTCGCACCGCCTTCTTCAACTTCCTCGCGGCCCGGTCCAGCGGCGGTCGGCTCGTGCTGCGCATCGAGGACACCGACGCGGAGCGCAGCGACGAAGGGCGGCTGTCCGGGTTGCTCGAGGATCTGCGCTGGCTCGGCATCGAGTGGGAGGAGGGCCCCGACGTGGGTGGCCCGCACGCTCCGTACCGCCAGAGCCGGCGCGGCGAACACTATGCCGCCGCGGTCGCGACCCTGGCGGACCGGGGGCTCGTCTACCCGTGCTTCTGCACACAGGAGGAATTGCAGCTCGCGCGACGCGCCCAGCTCGCCGCCGGTCGGCCGCCGCGCTACGCCGGCACCTGCG
>Ga0114939_10001660_pt1 | contig 17298 bp, 13 predicted proteins | sample AshMeaCrysSpring_FD_87196 | JGI IMG/M metagenome (GOLD analysis project Ga0114939, IMG submission 87196) | Groundwater microbial communities from Big Spring, Nevada to study Microbial Dark Matter (Phase II) - Ash Meadows Crystal Spring | ecosystem: Environmental > Aquatic > Deep subsurface >...
AGGACCCACGCGAGAGGTTCCAGGCATGCACGTCGCGCACCGCGCCGATGGCACCGTCCCCGATCCACTCGGCGGTCTGCCGATGGCCCTCGCTCGAGCGGCCCTGGTTGCCCATCTGCGTCGCCACGCCCGTCTCGGCGGCGACTTTCGCCACGGCCCGTGCCTCCCAGACGTTGTGGGTGAGCGGCTTCTCGCAGTAGACGTGCTTGCCCGCCTTCATCGCGAGCATCGAGGCGTACGCGTGGAGGTGATCCGGCGTCGCGATCAGGACGGCGTCGATCGCCTTCTCCTTCTCAAGCATCACCCGGAAGTCCTCGTACACCGCGCATCGGAAGCCGGGCCTGGCCGTGGCGTACGTGCGCTCGATCTCCGCCCGCACCGGGCCCCGGCCGGCCGCACCGCCGTAGTAGAAGGCGCTCAGGTCCCACTCCTCGGCCGGATCGGCGAGCGCGATGACCTGGCAGTCCTTCTCCTGAAACAGCGATCGCACATTGGTCAGTCCCTGCCCGCCGGCGCCGATCAGGGCGACGTTCACCATGTCGCTCGGTGCCACGAACCCGGGGCCGCCGAGGACGTGGCGCGGCACGATCGTGGCCGCGGCCGCGGCGGAAGCCGTGAGGATGAACCGGCGGCGGCTCGTCGTCTGCTGTGGCGTCATCGTTGTCTCCGTGGCGGCGGCCGGCCGGGCCGGCACTACAGCGTCCACCCGGCGCGGTACGGGATATGGAGCAACTCGTTCGCCTGGGCGTTGTTCGTGAAGCGCAGCGTGGCGCTGTCCCACTCGAGGCGCTGGTCCTTCATGCGGAGGGCCACCATGCCGAGCAGCACCATCTCGGTGAGCGCGCCGCCATACTCGAAGGGGGAGCACGGTGGCGTGCCGCCCGGCCCTTCCTTGCACGCGCGGATCCAGTCGCCCTCGTGGCCTTCCGTGATCCGGCGCAGCGTCTTGGACGGGCGCGTGTACGCCTGCATGCGGGTCTCGGGGACGAGTCGCACGCCGTCGGCCCCGTGCGAGCCGTGGAGCATCGTCCCCTTGGTGCCGATGAGCAGCGCGCCGCTCCCAGGCAGCGTACGCCCCGGTTCGAGCGCGTCGGGGATGGGCGGGAGCAGCCGCCCGTCGTACCACGTGAGCTTCACCGGCGGTCGCGCGCCGCGGGCCGGGAACTCGTAGCGCACGATCGACGCCCGCGGGTACGTTTCTGCCGCAACCTCAGGCTCCCAGTGGGTCGAGGTGGCCTGGACGGCCCGGGGCGGCCCCAACTCGAGGGCCCAGAAGGCGGGATCGAGGATGTGGCAGCCCATGTCGCCGAGCGCGCCGGTGCCGAAGGCCTGCCACGCCCGCCACTTCATCGGATGGTACTCGGGGTGGTACGGCCGGTACTCGACCGGCCCGAGCCAGAGGTCCCAATCGAGCGTCGCGGGGACGGGCGGCGTGTCGGCCGGCCGGGCCAACTGGGCGAAGTTGGACCACGGGTCGCCGCCCACCGGGCGATCCGTCCACGCGTGGACCTCGGTCACCTCGCCGATGGCGCCGTCGTCGAGCCACTCCTTGAGGAGGCGCATCGACTCGTACGACTGGCCCTGGTTGCCCATCTGCGTCACGACCCGGTGGCGCCGCGCGGCCTCGGTGATCGTCCGGGCCTCGAAGACCGTGTGGGTGAGCGGCTTCTGGCAGAACACGTGCTTGCCGGCCTGCAGCGCGGCCATCGTGATCACGGCGTGCGTGTGATCCGGCGTCGCGACGATCACCGCGTCGATGCCCTTCTCCTTCTCGAGCATCACGCGGTAGTCCCGGTAGAACGTCGCCTGCGGGTAGCGCTCGATGGTCTTGGCGGCGTACGCGGTGTCGACATCGCAGAGGGCGACGATGTTCTCGCGCTCGCAGCCCTTCAGGTTGGCAGACCCCATCCCCCCGATGCCGACGGCGGCGATGTTCAGCGTGTCGCTCGGGGCCTGGGCCCCGAGCACGCGGCTCGGGACGATGACCGTCGAGAGGGTGGCGAGAGCGGCCGTCGAGGCAAACTGGCGCCGCGACATCGAGCGGGTCGGATCGTCGGTCATGGCCAACGTGTCTCCGCGCGCGGGGCGCCGGCACCGGCAGCGGTTCGGCACACGCGCAGCGCGCCGATGCTACCGCGATCGCGCGGCGAAGCGGAAGCCGAGCGTGGCGAGGCGCGCCGGTTGGCCGGGGCCTCGACGGGCGGGCCGGTTACGGCCGCGCGTAGAGGGTCTTGATGGCCGCCTTGTCGGTCGGGAAGAGCGCGCGCTTCTCCCCGCCCAGGTAGTACGGGTTCATCACGGCTTCGGGATCGAACACACGGTAGTTGGGCTGCAGCTTGAAGGGCTGCCGGAGGTTCGGCCCGCCGAAGTGCCCGAGGCCGAGCGCGTGCCCGTTCTCGTGCACCGCGATCGTCTCGATGTCGACGGGCGCATCGTAGTCGAGGTACACCGCGTCGGTCGTCGTCCAGGCGAACGCGGGATTGAAGAACTGCTCGGCGTAGACGAGGTCCGGATAGTTGTCGAGGTTGCCGTCATCCGACGAGAAGACCCAGGTGACGCCGATGATGAACTCGCTGCCGAGGCAGTTCGAGAAGTACGCCGGGTCGATCCACCCGCCGAAGACGATGTCGGCGGCCGGGGCGATCTCGAAGCTGCCGGTGGCCGGGTCGTACGAGATCAGGGTCTCGGCCGTCGTGTCCACGATGTCCACACAGTTGCCGGCGCCGTCGAGCACGATGGCATCGAGGACGTCGTAGTTGCCGCCGCCATCCGGCGTGCGGGTCGCCCGGAGCGAACTCTGGCGCACGGTGTTCCACGTCTGGTACCCGGCGTCGAGTGCCGCGTCCACCTCGGCGGCGGGCAGCAAGGTCGGCGCGTAGTCGGACTCGTCGAGCAGATAGGTCACCTGGTTCTTGTACCAACGTACACCGAGACGGAGGCGCCGGTAGGGATCGACACCGCGGCCGACGGTGAAGAGCCACGCCTCGGTGAGGCGCACCGGGCTGCCGGCGGCGTCGAGGCGCGCGTTGACCTGCTCCACCATCTGCACGACCTTGCCCGGCGTGGGATCACTCGACTGCGCGAGGGCCGTGGCCGGCCAGGCCACGGCCGCGCAGGCGAGCGCGATCAACAGCATGCGACGCATACGACACCTCCTGATGCGCGACGAGTGCGGGGCGCGACGGAACACCCGGCGATCGCCCGGATCCTACCAGCATCGGGTGTGCCGGCAGCGTCGTCCCAGCCAGAGGGCGCCGGAGCCCGCACACGCAGCACAGGGGCGGAGCCGGTATGATGACGGTCGCTCATCGCCAGGACGCCATGCCGCACTGCAGCCGCCCGCTCGTCACCGCCACGCTGATCGTCGTCGCCTCCGCGCTCCTGCCCGGTGGCATCCTGGCCCGGCAGGCGCCGCGCGCCTCGGCCGAGTCCGCCGGCGACCTGGTGCTGATGGACTACGCGCCCGACTGCCGGCACTACGTCAGCGACGTGACGCGCATGTGGCCCGCCAGCGGCACGTTCCTGCCCTGGCAGCGCGAGCTGCTCCAGTTCGTGCTCGAGTACCGCAATGCCGTGATGACCCGCATCCGGCCGGGCCGCACGCCCGACGAGATCCCCGCGGAGGCCCGCGAGGCGATGACGCCGGTGCTGGCGCGTACGCGCTTCTCGAAGCCTGTCTACGAGGCCGCGGCGCGCAAGCTCGTCGAGACGGGCGGCGGCGTGTTCTCGCACCCGGTCGGCCTCGCCGTGCACGACGTCGGGAGCTACCGGCGCGGGCCGCTGCGAGCCGGTCACGTCTTCTCGGTGGACCCGCAGCTCTGGGTACCCGAGGAACACCTCTACATTCGCTACGAGGACACGGTGGCGGTCACCGAGACGGGGGTCGAGAACTTCACCGACTCCCTGCCCTCGGAACTGGACGCGATCCAGGACGTCGTGCGCGAACGGGGCCTCGTGCAGCACTTCCCGCCCACCCCGCCGGAGCGGGTTCGTTGATGGCGCCCGGCACCGCGAGGCTGCGGCGCATTTGGATCAAGCGCGCGCACCTCGGCGTGATGGATGCCGTCACCCGCGCGACGCTCGTCGAGGGCCGCGGGCTGATCGGCAACGCCGACCAGGGCGGGAGGCGCCAGGTGACGATCCTCGCCGTGGAGCGCTGGGCCGAGGCCGCCTCGGCCGTGGGCCGGCCGATCGACCCCGGGGTCCGGCGCGCCAACCTGCTCGTCGAGGGCCTGGACCTCGAGGGCAGCCGCGGCCGCACCCTCGTGGTCGGCGCCTGCCGCCTGCTGATTGGGGGCGAGACGCGGCCGTGCGAGCGCATGGAAGAGGCCGTCCCCGGGCTCGAGCAGGCGCTCGACGCCCGCTGGGGCGGCGGCGTCTACGCCCAGGTGCTGCAAGGCGGCGAGATCCGCAACGGGGACGAGGTCCGGTGGGAGGACGCGACCACGGGAGGCGTGGCGGGCCCCGCGCCGTCGGGGCCGTCCGTCACGCCTGGTTCGACGACCGGACCGTGAGCACCGGGCACGGCGCGTGCTGCACGACGCGTTCGGCCACCGACCCGAAGATCACGTGCCGCCAGCCCGTTTCGCCGTGCGTGGCGATGACGATGAGGTCGGCGCCGCGCTCCCCGGCAATCCGCACGATCTCGCGCCCGGCATTCCCGTTGCCGATGCTCCAGTCGCACGACAGCCCCTCGCCCCGCAGGCCCGTGGCGAGCCGCTCCAGCTTGTCGCGCGCCTCGGCGTGCAGGAGGGCCTCGTATTCCGGGACGCTGAAGGTGAAGTTGGGATCCGAGGTCGTCGCCGGCAGCGCGGGGACCACGTGCACCAGGTGCAGCGCGGCCGTGAAGTGCCGGGCCACCTCGGCGGCCGCGGCGAGGGCCGCCTGGGCCGGCGCAGAGAAGTCCGTCGGAAACACGACCGTCCGGAATGGCAGCATGGCCAGCTCCTCGGGCCTCGGGGGGACTGCTGACGTTACTCTACGCCCAACCGGCACCACCGCGATACACTCCACGCTGCTACTCGGTGGATCGCTTGCCCCCGCGATACGCCGCTGATCGCCATTCAGAGGGCGCGGCGCCCGCGACGCCACGACGCCCGGGGGACGCGTCACCATGTTCCTGCTCAATCCGAGGCATCTCTCCTTCCAGTATCCCGACACCCGTTCGCGCGATCTGATCGAGCGCACCATCGCGTTCTTCGAGGCCAAGGGCAAGGCAAACCTGCGCAGAGACGACCTCGCGCGGACGTGGTACGCCGACTTCCTCGAGTTCGTCGCCCGCGAGAAGGTGTTTGCGACCTTCCTCACGCCGGCCGGGTACGGCGAGCACCAGACCCGTTGGGACACTTGGCGGAACTGCGGGCTCAACGAGGTGCTCGCCTTCTACGGGCTGCCGTACTGGTACACGTGGCAGGTCACCATCCTGGGACTCGGGCCACTCTGGATGAGCGACAACGAGGTCCTGCGGCAGCGCGCCGCCGCGCGGCTCTGGGACGGCGGGATCTTCGGGTTCGGCCTCTCCGAGAAGGAACACGGGGCCGACATCTACGCCTCCGACATGGAGCTGGTGCCGAGCGGGCCCGGCGCCTACGTGGCGCGCGGCGATAAGTACTACATCGGCAACGGCAACGAGGCGGCGCTGCTGTCGGTCTTCGGCAAGGTCGCCGGCACGGGCGAGTACGTCTTCTTCGCCGTCGATCCGATGCGTCCGGGCTACGAGCTGGTGAAGAACATCGTGGCGAGCCAGTCCTACGTGGCGGAGTTCGTGCTTCGGGACTACGCGATTGGCGAACCGGACATCCTCCTGCGGGGCCAGGCGGCCTGGGACGCGGCACTCAACACGGTCAACATCGGCAAGTACAACCTCGGGTGGGCCTCGATCGGCATCTGCACGCACGCCTTCTACGAGGCCATCCGCCACGCCGCGAACCGGCGGCTCTACGGCATGGCGGTCACCGACTTCCCGCACGTGCGGCGGATGTTCACCGACGCGTACGCGCGCCTCGTGGCCATGAAGCTCTTCGCGCTCCGGGCCGGAGACTACTTTCGATCGGCGTCGCGCGAGGACCGCCGCTACCTGCTCTACAACCCCGTGGTGAAGATGAAGGTCACGACCGAGGGCGAGCGGGTGATCGACCTGCTGTGGGACGTTATCGCGGCCAAGGGCTTCGAGAAGGACACGTACTTCGAGATGGCGGCCCGCGACATCCGGGCGCTGCCCAAGCTCGAGGGGACCGTGCACGTGAACATCGCGCTCATCGTGAAGTTCATGCGCAACTACTTCTTCGGCCACGCGACCTACCCGCCGATCCCGCGGCGCGACGACGCCGCCGACGACCGGTTCTTCTGGAACCAGGGTCCGGCCCGGGGGCTCGGGGCCGTCCGCTTCCACGATCCCGGCCCGGTCTTTGCCGAGTGGAGCCAGCCCAACGTCGCGCTGTTCCGCGAACAAGTCGCCACCTTCCGCGAGATGCTGGTGGCCGCCACCCCCACCGAGGCGCAGGCGAAGGACGTGGACTTCCTGCTCGCCGTGGGCGAGCTGTTCACGCTCGTCGTGTACGCGCAGCTCGTGCTCGAGAACGCCGCCATCTGCGCCCACGAGGGCGTGGACGGCGACACGGTCGACCAGATCTTCGACGTGCTCGTTCGCGATTTCTCGCGCCAGGCGCTCGAGCTGTACGTGAAGCCCGCCGCCACGCCGGCACAGATGGAGTACGCGCTGAAGATGGTGCGCAGGCCGGCGGCCGACCCGGCGCGGTACGACCGCGTCTGGCAGGCCGTCCACGCGCTCAAGGACGCGTACGAAATGAACCCGTAGCCGGCAGCGGCCTGGCGCCGGGCAGGCGGCACGCGGCAGGACACGGAGAGGCGGGGACGCTCCCCGCCTCTTCGTTTGTACGTTTGTGCGTTTGTCCGATGGGCGATGCGGTATCGCTGGACACGTCGATCCGCTGCCGGCCGGCATCCCGCCGCGGCGCCACGATTGCCCGAGGACGGTGGGGTGTGCCGGCACGACGGGCGGGGACCGCCGGGGTTGGCGTGTCCCCGCCCCAGGCGTGTGCCGGCACGCGTCAGTACTTCGGCTCGCACCCCGGCATCTTGAAGCTCCCGATCCGCGTCTGCCACGGCGCGGTCGTGCCGGGCGGCGGCAGCGGCGGCGGCGGCAGCGGCAGCGGGAGGCCGCTCACCGCGTAGTACTCGTTCACATACCAGAACGTGCAGTCGTCAATCGGGTCGACGTTCATCGACGTGTAGTCGCCCCACCGGGAGTTGGTCGTCGTCTGGACGCCCGTGCCGTTGATGATCACCCCTTCGTCGAGGGTCATCTCGCCGAGCGCGTCACCCGCGAGGCGCCCGGTGAACCGGATGCCCGGGTAGACGTCGACGCCATTCGACACGCTGTAGCCCAACGCCATGTTGCCCTGCCAGTCCATGGCGATGCTGCCCATCCAGCGGTGCACGCCGTCCTCGGGCGCATAGGTGCCCTGCTGGTAGAGGGAGTAGTCCAGTGTCTGCTTGTCGCCCCGCCGGATCTCGTACCAGCGCACGCCGGCGATCCCGGGCCGCGCCTCGACGGCCTGGTTGGTGACCATTGCCTCGTACTTGCCGAAGTTGCGATAGGCGAGTCGCCAGGTCGGCCGCTGCCGGTAGGAGAGGATGTCGAGGAACTGGTCGGGGTTGACGATGCCGGGCTGCGGGATGCACCCGCGGCTCGGTCCGCACGGGAAGGCGGAGTCGAACTCGGCCACGGGCAACTGGGCGGCCAGGGTCAGCGAGGCTTCGGGCGTGGCCTTCCACTTGATGAACAACTCGAACACGTTCAGGGCGTCGAAGGTCGCGCCGTACGGGTAGTCGTCGTCCTGCGTGCCGACGATCGGCGCCGGCCAGTGGTTCTGCGGCCGCCGCGTCCCGTCGATGTCGGCCGGCAGCAGACCATCGCCCATGAGGTGGAGCGGCACGACGTTGGAATCGATGAAGAACTGCACCGCCCGCGCGTTCGGGTTACCGGCGAGCATCTTGTTCTTCTCGAGCGCGTACACGCTGATGCCGTACTCGTCGTCGTCCCCGAAATCCCGCGTCGTCATGAGGTACGAGTGGGTCCACACGCCGTACTTCGGGTAGTCGGGGAAGAACGTCCCGCCCGGCAGGTCCGGATCCGGCTGCGTGATGAACGCGTAGCGGTAGTAGGCGCCGGTCGGGTCGCCGGTCTGGGAGATGGCCACGCAGTCGTAGTAGACAGGACCGCGGGTGGTGAACTGGCTGAGGAGCCATCGATCCTCGAGCTGGTCGTAGATCACGATCGGGTCACCCGACGGGTCGGTGCAGTCATCGATGGCGAAGCCCTCCCAGAGTGCGCCAATCGGGACGGGCCCCAGCAGGAGGTTGCCCGACTTGTCGTAGACACCCACGGCGAGGTTGATCATCTCGACGTAGTGGTTCGGGCCCACGTCCCCCACTGGGTCGGGCGGGTTGACGCGGAAGCCGAAGATGTTGAAGTTGTCCTGGTTGCTGAGGCCTTCGAAGGAGAAGACGGCCGGCGCCGGCAGCGACGGACCGACCCGCAACCTCGAGATCGCCCCTTGCAGGGCGCCGTCACCGGCGTAGCCCGTGTCCTTGGCGACCACCCGGTCGCGCTCGGGCCGGATCTCCATCACGTCAGCGGTGGGCGCAAGGCGGCGGAGCGCCGTCGGCGCCGCTGCGCGGAACGGGGCGGAGACGTCGAACGCCACCGCCTGGGAGAACCTCGGCGTGCCAACGGCGGTGCCGGCACCGGTGACGGTCTGGTCCCCGCCTCCAGCGAAGATGAGGAGAACAGCCGCAGCACCCGCCAGCAGTCCCGCCTTGCGCCTCGTCATACCACCCTCCTTTCGAGTGGCGCCGCCCGCGCGGCACGCGGAGGGCCGGCCACCCGCACGAACTGGGAAAAGGCCACTATCTCGGTCGCCCACCCCGCAGGCCGTGCCTCCTGCCGGCCTGCTGCCAAGGTTCGGGTCGCGCTCGGGTGCAACCCGGGGCAGAGGGTGGATCTAAAGGCCAAGCAAGACGCCCACCACGGGTCCGCGCCGGAGTGGCGGGCAATCTGAACGCTCGCAGGGCCAACAGTCTTCAAGGGCGGCGACTTAAGGTCCGTTTCATCGCGAATCTGTCGACAGGCGTCCGGCGTCGGGGACCTGGCCGTCGGAGCTTTCGCACCCGCGTGGCCGCCGGCGCCCGAGGCTGCGCGGCCGCGAGGCCCCCTCCTACGGCCTCGCGGCCGGTCACCTGTGGGTGCGTGGTCCCTGGCCGAGGACCAGCCGCCACTGGTTCCCGCGGGGCCTCGGCACGGGCGTCCGCCGGGCGCAGGTCGCGCAGCGTGTCAGCGTGGCAGCAGCGGCCGGCCCACGATGGCCGAGGCGGTGAGGTAGCCGCCGGCCAGCGCCCCGCCGATCCCGCACGTGCACACGTCCTGCCCGGTGAGCCACAGGCCCCGCACGGGTGTCCGCGGCCTGAGCCGCCGCTCGGCAAAGCGCGTCGGATCGTGTGCGAGCCCATAGATCTCGCCACGGGCGTAGTTGGTGAACTGGCGCGTGCTCAGTGGCGTGGACAGCTCCGCCACGTCCACCTTCCCGCGTACCTGTGGCACTTCCCGATGCAGCACGTCGAGCAGGCGGTCCCGGAGCCGCGCCTTCAGCGCGTCGTAGTCCGCACCGCGCCGGCGCCAAGGCGCCGCCGCCCATCGCTCGAACCACGCGTAGCGCCCGAGCGTGATCACCTCGATCGTCGATCGCCCGGGGAACCGCGCGGCAAACGAGGGATCCTTGGCCGAGGGGAACGAGATGTAGGCCAGGGGCAGGTCGGCCTCGGGGTTTGCCTCGAACCGCGCCAGCGCCGCGTCGAGGTCGGCGTCCGGGTACACCCACAGGTTCGAGCGCCCGAGGCTCAGCTCCGCGTCGCTGTGTCTCAGGCCCACGTAGAGACACAGGTGCGCCGATGACGTCGTGAGCCGCCCCAGCGTGTCGTCGAGTGCCGCGCGGCCGTCCGCGTCGGCCGGCAGCAGCCGAAGCGTCGTGGCGAGCCCGGCATCGCTGATGACGATCGGGGCGCGGAACTCTCGCCCCGACCGGGTCCGTACGCCGCTCACCCGCCCACGCTCCAGGGTGACGCGCTCGACGTCGGCGTCGATGACGACGGCACCGCCCTGCGCGGCGATCCGCGGCACGACGGCGGCCGCCATGGTACGCGCCCCGCCGACGGGGTAGAACCCGCCCCCGAGGTAGTGGTGCGCCAGGATCGCGTGCATGCCGAAGCTCGACCGCGACGGGGGCAGGCCGTAGTCGCCCCACTGTGCCGAGAGCACCGCCATGAGGTCCGGGTTGCGCGTGAACGACGTCAGCACCTCGCGTGTGGTGCGCGAGGCGTAGCGCATGAAGCGGGCCCGCATCGCCCATCCGGCCGATGCGGCAATCGCGCCGGGCACGACCTTCTCGGCCCAGTACAGCTGGCTCGCGGCGACTGTTGCCCTCACCGCGCCGAGGTATCCGTCGATGGCCGCGCGTTCCCCAGGAAAGTACTCGATCATGCGGGCACGCCAGCGTTCCCGGCCGGCCACGTACTCGAAGCGCCGGCCACCGAGCACGACCGTGTCGTACACCTCGCCCATCGACGCCCACGTCACGCCGGTGCCGAACACCTCGGCGAACATTTTTCCCATGCCGGAGCTGGAACCGGTCTGGCCAACGTAGTGGACGCCGACGTCCCACTCGTAGCCGGGACGGCGGAAGGTGTGGGTGAAGCCGCCGGCGGTGTAGTGGCGCTCGAGCACGAGCACGCGCAAGCCGCGCTTGGCGCCGAGCAGGAGCGCCGCGGTGAGGCCGCCGATACCGGACCCGACGACGATGGCGTCCCAGGCGTCGGGACCGGTGAAGCGCTTGAGGGGAGTACCGATGGCGTACGGGCTCATCGGCGCAGCCTACACTGGCACGTCGGAACCGGCGCGATCGGGGAACCGGTGAGGTCGGAGTTCGTCTTCACTTCTTGCCACGACCGAGAACGACGTGAGCCTCGACCCCATCGGTCCGCCGAACCGGAGTGCCGCCCGTCAGCGACACCTCGGAGCACCTCTACGGCGCCACCGGCGCCGCCTGCAGCGCGTCGGTCACCGCCAGTGGCTCGAGCGACTCCGCGATGTGGATCTGGTGCCGTTCCAGCTCCCGCATGAACCAGCCGTACTTCTCACCGTAGATCGCGTCTTCGGGCGGCACCAGGCCGCGCTCGCCGATCAGGCCCTTCGCGATCATGACCGCCCCGATCGCCGCCGGGAAGCCGGTGACCCGCCCCATCCCGGAGATGCCCGTTACCGGGTCGGCCTCGTCCCACATGTAGTACGAGAGGCACACGCGGATGCCATCCTTGAGCCCGACGACCGTGTTGTACATCACGCACACGTCGGTCTCGCCCGGCCGCGCTCGCAGCCGCGGCTCGATGGCGGCGAGCAGCGCGGCGCGCGGCGCCACCGGGTGGCCGTCCACCACGACGGGATCCAGCTCGAGCAGCCCGCACGACTTCAGCACGTCCACCGCGTCGAAGTGCCCGGGCCACCGCACGGTCTTCTCGGCAAACGACTGGAGCGTGGGCCGGGTGAAGATGAAGCTCGGCATCCCGGGTGTGATGGCGCACTCGAGCCACTCGTCTCTCCCGAGCTGGTTGAAGTGGAACCGTTCGCGCGCCGTGAGCGCGTCGACCTCCTTCAGGCGTCCATTCTCCAGGACGTTCACCTTGATCATGTATTCGCGCAGGACGTGGGTGAACGCCCACGTGATCATGTAGCGCAGCGGGTGGTGCGCCGCGGCCGCCTTCGAGGGAATGCCGCCAACGCGCGCCACCGCCGACTCGGCGACGTCGAGCTTGCGCAGGCCGTGCCCCACGGTGATGTTGCTGAGGCCAGGGGCAAAGCCGATCCCGTCGAGGATCGTGGCACCGTTGCGCGCGGCGCGCTCGTGGAGCCAGTCGCCGTAGTCCTCGAGCCGCATCCCGGGCGGCAGCGCGAGGTTCTCGGTCTCGTACGCGTCGGGCCGCCGGTGGTACTCCTCGAGCATGTCGACCATGCTGAAGCCCGCCTCCGCGGCCGCGTCGATCGTGAGGTAGCTCCCGTGCCGGTCGGGGAGGGCGTTCACGCCGACGTCGTACAGCTGCATCAGCGCCTGCGTCGCCGCGCGATCCTCCACGTCCACGACGTGGAGGGACACCTTCGGGCTCTTCAGCCAGTCCCGGGCGTCGATCAGCGCATCCCTCCGCCTCGCCGCGAGTCCGACCTGCTCCACCTCGTCGCGGTGGATCAGATCCCACGCCACCGCACGCCCCATCTTGCCGTGGCCGCCGAACACGAGCACCTTCATGGCCGCCTCCCTTCGCGTTTCCGCAGATTGCCGACACAGGCTGTCATGGCGCTCACAACAGGCGGGGGCTCGCCGCGGACGGCACGGTCGCGTGCCGCCCGGCGCGTGGGCGTGGGGGCTGTCTCGCATTTGACGCCCGTCGCGGCCGGGAGTCAACTCCCGTCCCGCTGCCGGCTCCCGACTGCCGCTCCCGGCTGGCACCAGGCGAGACAGGGTTGTCGTGGTCCACGCCGCTCCCGGTCGCGGCGGCGCCGGCGACGCAGGAGAGAACCCCAGGGTCGAGCGTCACCGGGAGGCGCCCACGGCTGTGGTAAGGTGAGCGACGAGAGGTGTGACACCGTGTCCAGGGAGGCTCCCTCCACGCACCCCAGCGGTGACAATCGCTTCAAGCTGCTCGACCGGGCGATCAACGCCCATCAGGGTGACGGCCACGCGCTCATCGAGGTGCTGCACGCCGCGCAGGGCATCTTCGGCTACCTCGAGGAAGACCTGCTCATCTACATCGCCCGCGCCCTCAAGCGGCCGCTGAGCCAGGTCTACGGCGTCGCCACGTTCTACAATTTCTTCAGGCTGAAGCCCGCCGGGCGCCACACCTTCGTCCTCTGCACCGGCACGGCCTGCTACGTGAAGGGTGCCGACCGGCTCCAGAAGGCACTCGAACACCGCTGCGCCGTGCGGTTCGGCGAGACGACACCCGACGGCGCCGTGTCGCTCGTTGCGGCGCGCTGCGTGGGCTCGTGCGGCCTCGCCCCCGTCGCGGTCATCGACGACGAGGTGGCGGCCCGCCTCACCGAGCAGGAGGCCGTCGCCCGCGTGGACGCCTGGGCGGCCGCCGCCGAAGAGGTCACCCGATGACCGTCGAGGAACTCCGCGAACTGGCCGAGCAGGAGCAGGCGCGGCAGGCGCAGATCCGGCACCGCGTCCTCTACTGCGCCGCGGCGGGCTGCGCGTCGTGCGGCAGCCTCGGGACGCGAGACGCGCTCAAGCAGTCCATCACGGCGCGCGGGATCGAGGCCGCCGAGGTGGTCGGCACGGGCTGCATGGGGCTGTGCGGCGAGGGCCCGCTCGTGAAGGTGGCGGCCGGCGACGTGCTCTACAAGCGCGTGGACGCGGCGGCCGCCGACCGCCTCGTCGAGCAGCACCTGGCGGGCGGCCAGCCGGTCGGGGACCTGCAGCTCGACACCTCGGCGCCGTTCTTCGCCGAGCAGGTCAAGGTGGTGCTCGAGAACTGCGGCCGCATCGACGCGACGCGCATCGAGGAGTACATCGCCGTCGGCGGGTACGAGGCCCTCGCGCGCGCGCTCACCGAGCTCAAGCCGGCGGGCGTGGTCGACGAGATCCGCAAGAGCGGGTTGCGCGGCCGCGGCGGCGCCGGCTACCCCACCGGCCTCAAGTGGGACATCGCCCGCAAGGTCCAGGCCGAGCAGAAGTACATCGTCTGCAACGCCGACGAGGGCGATCCCGGCGCGTTCATGGACCGCAGCGTCCTCGAGGGCGACCCGCACCGCGTGCTCGAGGGGATGGCGATCGCGGGCTACGCGATCGGCGCGACCCAGGGCTACGTCTACGTGCGGGCGGAGTACCCGCTGGCCATCGAGCGGCTCAAGCTGGCCATCCGGCAGGCCGAGCGGCACGGCGTGCTCGGATCGCGCATCCTCGAGTCGGGCTTCAACTTCCGGATCGACCTGCGGATCGGCGCCGGGGCGTTCGTGTGCGGCGAGGAGACGGCGTTGCTGCGGTCGATCGAGGGCCGGCGCGGCCGGCCGCGGCCCCGGCCGCCCTACCCCTCGGAACGCGGGCTGTTCGGCATGCCGACGGTGATCAACAACGTCGAGACACTCGCCAACGTCGCGCCCATCATCAACCGGGGCAGCGCCTGGTTTGCCGGCATCGGCACGCCGCGCAGCACCGGCACGAAGGTGTTCGCGCTTGCCGGCAAGATCCGCAACACGGGCCTCATCGAGGTGCCGATGGGCATCCCGCTGCGCCGGATCATCTTCGACATCGGCGGCGGGCCGCCAGCGGGCGCCACGTTCAAGGCGGCGCAGACCGGCGGACCGTCGGGCGGGTGCATCCCGGCCGAGCACCTCGACCTGCCCGTGGACTACGAGTCGCTCGCCACGGTGGGCTCCATCATGGGCAGCGGCGGGCTCATCGTGATGGACTCCACGTCCAACATGGTGGACGTGGCGCGCTTCTTCATGGAATTCAGCCGCGACGAGTCGTGCGGCAAGTGCATCCCCTGCCGCGTCGGCACGGTGCACCTGCACGGCCTGCTCGAGAAGATCGCGCGCGGTGAGGGCACGGCCGACGACGTGGCGCTGCTCGAGGAGCTGTGCGTGATGGTGAAGGACACCAGCCTGTGCGGGCTCGGCCAGTCGGCGCCGAACCCCGTGCTCTCCACGCTGCGCTTCTTCCGCCCCGAGTACGACGCGCTGCTCAGGCCGGTCGAGGTGTTCACGCCGGCCGCGACGAAGACGACGGACCCGGCGTAGCGACGGAAAAGCAACCATGGCGATCCTCACCCTCACCATCGACGGCCAGCCGGTCAGCGGCACCGAGACCGAGACGCTGCTGGAGGTCGCGCGCGAGCACGGCATCGACATTCCGACCCTGTGCCACCTCGACGGCCTGAAGGACGTGGGCGCGTGCCGCCTCTGCCTGGTCGAGGTGGAGGGGGCGTCCCGCCTGGCGCCGGCCTGCACGACGCGACTGCAGGAGGGCATGGTGGTGCGCACCAGCACCGAGCGTCTCCAGCGCTACCGGCGCACGATCGTCGAGATGCTGGCCTCGGAGGGCAACCACCACTGCGCCGTCTGCGTGTCGAACAACCACTGCGACCTGCAGGACCTCGCCTACCGCGTCGGCCTGCAGTACGTGCGCGTGCGCTACCTCTACCCCTCCAAGCGGCTCGACGCCACGCACCGCGACTACGTGATCGATCGCGACCGCTGCATCCTGTGCACGCGCTGCGTGCGCGTGTGCGACGAGGTGGAGGGGGCCCACACGTGGGACATCGCCGGCCGGGGCATCGGCTGCGAGATCGTCTCGGACCTGAAGCAGCCCTGGGGCGCGTCGGCCAGCTGCACCTCGTGCGGCAAGTGCGTGCTCGTGTGCCCCACGGGGGCGCTCTTCGAGAAGGGCGCCACGGTGGCCGAGATGGAGAAGCGCACCGACTTCCTCCGCTACATCGTCACGGCACGGCAGCGCCGCGAGTGGAACCCCGACTTGCTGGGCGAGGAGTGACGTGGACCCGATCGACAACACCCCGAAGAAGCCCCGTGTGGCGACGGTGTGGCTGGGTGGCTGCTCCGGCTGCCACATGTCGTTCCTCGACATGGACGAGCGCCTCATCGAGCTGGCGGCGCGCGTCGAGCTCGTGTACTCGCCGCTCGCCGACATCAAGCGGTTCCCCGAGGACGTGGACGTGACGCTCGTCGAGGGCGCCGTGACCAACGTCGAGAACGAGGAGATGGCGCGGATCGTGCGGCGCCGCTCGCGCTTCGTCGTCTCCTTCGGCGACTGCGCGACGACGGGCAACGTCACGGCGATGCGGAACCGCTTCAGCCCGGACGAGATCCTGCACCGGTCCTACGTCGAACTGGCCGACGGGGACCCGACCGTGCCCTCGGAGTTCACGACGATCGCCCGGCTCCTGCCGCTGGCGCGACCGCTGCACGAGTTCGTCCGCGTGGACGCGTTCCTGCACGGGTGCCCGCCAACGGCCGACGAGATCTGGCTCGCGGTCAGCACGCTCATCGAGGGACGCGTCCCCGATCTGCCCAACGTCTACCAGCGCTACGGCTGAGCACCATGGCACGAACCATCACCATCGACCCGGTGACCCGCATCGAGGGCCACGCGAAGATCACGATCCAGCTCGACGACGAGGGGACCGTGCGCGACGCGCGCTTCCACGTGAACGAGTTCCGCGGGTTCGAGAAGTTCTGCGAGGGCCGCCTGATGTGGGAGATGCCCGGCATCACCTCCCGCATCTGCGGCATCTGCCCGGCGAGCCACCTCATCGCGTCGGCGAAGGCCGGCGACGACATCCTCGCCATCGACATCCCGGAAACCGCCGAGACGCTGCGGCGCCTGATGACGCTGGCGCAGTGGATCCAGTCGCATGCCCTGAGTTTCTTCCACCTCAGCGCGCCCGATCTCCTCCTGGGCTTCGACAGCGACCCGGCCCGGCGCAACGTGTTCGGTCTGATCGCGGAGCACGCCGACCTGGCCCGGCGTGGCATCCGCCTGCGCAAGTTCGGCCAGGAGATCATCGAGATGCTCGGTGGCCGGCGCATCCACACGCCGTGGGCGGTGGCGGGCGGGGTGCGCGAACCGTTCGACGCCGCGCGGCGCGACCGCCTGCTGGCCTGGATCCCGGAGGTGACGGAGACGGCGCAGCTGGCCCTGGCGACGCTCAAGGACGCCCTCGACCGCCACCATCACGAGATCCCGAGCTACGGGAACTTCCGCTCGCTGCACGTGGGACTGGTCACCCGTGACGGCGCCCTCGAGTACTACGGCGGCGTCCTGCGCATCCGCGACGGTGACGCCAACACCGTGGCCGACAAGATCGACCCGCGGCACTACGCCGAGCACTTCGGCGAGGTCAGCGCGCCGTGGTCGTACCTGAAATTCCCCTACTACAAGCCGCTCGGCGAGACGCAGGGCCTCTACCGCGTCGGCCCGCTCGCCCGGCTCAACGTGTGCGACTACATCGACACGCCGCTGGCCGAGGCCGAACGCCAGGCGTTCATCCGTCTGGGCGGGGACGCCGGCGTGGTGAACAACTCGTTCCACTACCACTACGCCCGGCTCATCGAGATCCTCTTCGCCGTCGAGAAGATCGAGCAGCTGCTGGCCCACCCCGGCCTGCTCGGGACCCACGTGCGAGCCAAGGCGATGATCAACCGGCCCGAGG
>Ga0114939_10001661_pt1 | contig 17295 bp, 13 predicted proteins | sample AshMeaCrysSpring_FD_87196 | JGI IMG/M metagenome (GOLD analysis project Ga0114939, IMG submission 87196) | Groundwater microbial communities from Big Spring, Nevada to study Microbial Dark Matter (Phase II) - Ash Meadows Crystal Spring | ecosystem: Environmental > Aquatic > Deep subsurface >...
CAGCGCCTCGACGACCAACTCCTGCGGCCCCTGCGCGATCAAGGTCTCAGTCCGGTGCGGCTTCCGGGCGTGAACCCGGGAGCCACAGCGAGCGTGCCGTCAGTTCCGCGTGCGAGAGCCCAGCGGCCCGGTCGAGCCGGCGCACGATCTCGGGCAGTTCAACATCGAAGCGCCACTCGTCGGCGCGGCCCCGCCGCTGCCGCACCGCGTCGGCCCACCCGTCCCACCACGGCGTGAGCCGGCGCGAGATCGGCTCGATGACGAGCACCGACGCGCCGTGCTGCTGCGCCCGGAGCAGCCGGTCCAGCAGCCGCGCCCGCAGGTCGTCGTCCAGTTCATTGGCGAACCACCCGGCGACCAGCAGCGTGCGGCGTGTGGGCCAGGCGGCGCGGACGGCGTCCTCGCGGCGCATCTGCGCGCGCAGCCGGAAGTGCTCGTAGGTCTGCGCCGCCTCGGCGATCGCCCATTGATGCCGGTCGATGCCCACCACGCGCGGGACGTGCGTCAGCGTGGTGGCGAGCGCCGCGCCCACGGCGCCCGTGCCGCAGCCGAGGTCCACGAGCGTGTCGGCACGGGGCAGGTCGGGGAGCTGCCGCACGATGTGGGCGGCGGTCAGGAAGTGGAGCGGGCCGTAGAAGAGGGCGAAGGCGGCGCGCTTGCCGCCGCCGTCGAGCGCGGCGCCATGACCCAGCCGATTGCGTCGCTCGACGTACGCCGACGACAGCGCGCGCAGCGCGCGCGACACCTCGGTAAAGCGCAGCGTGCCGAGGTGCCGCGTCTCGAGGGCTGCGAGCCAGCGGTCGAACGGGGCAGCGGCTTCGGGCATCGGGCTTCAACGGCGCAGCGCTGAGGCGCTGTGCCACAGACTTCGTGACCCACCGACACGTTGCTCTTGAAGGGGCACCCTACGAGCCCGTGAGATTCACCAGCCGCTCGAGCGCCTGGTCCACCGCCGCGTCCACGACGCGCGTCGGCACGAGGAAGTGATTCGCGATCACGGAGAAGACGAGGCGCTCGCCCGCCGCCGTGGTCAGGTACCCCGAGAGCGCGCGCACGCGTCCAAGCGTCCCCGTCTTCGCGCGCACGTTCCCCTCGCCGCGCGTCGCCTTCAGCCGTCCCGCAATCGTCCCGTCCTTGCCGGCGATAGGCAGCGTGGCCGCGAACGCCTCGGCGTGGGCGGGGTTCCGCGCGAGCACCTGCAGGATGCGCACGATGGTGCTGGCCGTCACGAGGTTGTGCCGCGAGAGGCCGGAGCCGTCGGCGAGCGCGTACTGCCCTTGCGGGATGCCCCAGGACGCGAGCACCTCGTCCTCGATCTTCTGAGAGGCCTCGACGGAGGCCGGCCCCGGCGTGAGGCTCAGCGCGCGCAGGAACGTCTCGGCGTAGAGGTTCTGGCTGACTTTCATGAGGCGCACGGCCATCTCGCGCAGCGGCGGCGACTGGCGCGTCGCCAGCACGCGCCGCGACGAGGTGTTGCCCAGGAAATGGTGAGTGTCACCTTTTTCCAGCTCGTCGGCGTCCACCGCCTCGCCCGTCACGGCGATGCCGCGCTCGACGAGCGCCGCACGCAGTCGCGCCGCGAAATTGAGCGTCGGGTTGTCCACGGCGACGATCTCCGTTGCCGGTTTCGAGCCCACCGCAATCGTGCCGGTCACCTCCACGTCGCGTGCGCCGGGGAGGCGGGACAGGTCGATGTCCGTCTCCGACCCGGGCGCACCGGTGATGACGCGGTTGACCACGCCGATGCCCGGCCCGGCGAGCGGCATCGACACGACCGCGGGGCTCCCCGGTGCGGTGCCGGGTGCGATCGACACCTCCACCACGTTCTCGTCCACCTGCAATGCACCCACCGGCGACAGGTAGCCGTAGGGGAAGTCGTCCCACTCCCAACCGGATCCGTACGGCCGCTCCTCGAACGCGTCGTCGTTGCCGACGATGCGCCCGTCGATCCGTGAGATGCCGGCGGCGCGGAGCGCCGTGGCCCACTCGTCGAACGCCGCGCCTGCCCCGCCGAACGTGTCGTTCAGCGTCGGGTCGCCGCCACCCACCACCACGAGGTCGCCGCGCAGCGTGCCATCCGCGATGGGTGCGTCGGTTTCGAGCCGCGTCACGAAGCGGAAGTCCCACCCGAGGCGCTCGGCGGCGACGGCCGTCGTGACGATCTTCGTGTTCGACGCCGGCACGAGGAGCGTGTCGGGGTTCAGCGCGTAGAGCACGGCGCCAGTGTCGAGCGACTGCACCTTGACGCCCCAGATGGCGGAGCGGAGCGCCGGCGCGCCGAAGGCAGCGTCGAGCTCGCGCGCGAGGTGATCGAGCGGCGTGCACGGGATCGCGCACGGTTGTTGCTCGCGCGGCGCCACATGGATGGGCGACGGCGATGGCGCAACGGCGGCCGGTTCCGTCGTGCCAGTGCCAGGTCCGGATGGCTTGGTCGCGGTCGTCGCCGGGGCCGGCGCGGGCTTCGTGTTGGCGGCGCACGCCGCGAGCATCGCCGCAAGGAGCAGGACGGAGCCGGAACGCATGCGGGGATTGTATGCGCCTTGCGCCGTGCGCCCAGCGGCTTGCGCCAGGGTCTGGCTGCCGGCGCTCGGCCGCCGGCCGACCGCCCGGACACGCCGCCCCGGCGCGCGCGGCTGCCCTCGCTACGGATTCGGTGCCGCCGGCGCGGCGCTCGCCAGGGCGTCGAGGGCGACGATGGCCGCGTTGAAGTCCGTGGCGGACACCTTCGCGGCGCCCGGCTCGCCGGGACGCGTGGCGAACACGTCGTCGCCGGCCTTGTGGAAGGCCACCGTCTCTTCCTTCTTGTCGTCGCCGAACCTCGCGCGCACGGCCGCCACCGGCACGGCACCGGCAGGGAGCGCGTCGATGAAGCTCTCGGCGCGCAGGTCCGTCACCTTGGACAGCGCATCCACGATCTTGGTGTCGTCGATCGTCATTGCCGGCTGCACCTGCGCCCACCGCTCCGGGTCGCTGTCCTTCGTCGGTTTCTGCTTCTCGAAGGCCACCGTTGCGCCGGTGCGCGTGACCTCGAGACGAGTGCCGGTGAACGTGCGGAACTCGAAGAGGTCCTTCGGGCGGTAGTCCGAGATCGGCTTGGCCAGGTCGTCCACCACGAAACCGTCCACGGTGAAGACGATCGGGCGGCTGGTGTCGCGCGCGTGGATCTGGCCCTCGGCGTTCTTCGCGCCGGCCTGGAACACCGACCGGGCGCTGCCGGCCGAGAGCGTCACCGTGTAGGCGGGCGTGTCGAGCCCGAAGGGCTTCAAGTCGGCAGCCGCCTGCTCGGTGACGATGGTCCGCATCTGCGCGCCACTGACGCGGCTCAGCAGCCCCTCGACGGCGCCGGCATCCGCCCGCGCGTCGATGGGCACCGCGAGGCGCCAGCCCTCCTGCACCTTCGCGAAGCGGATCGTGCCCGACGGCCTCTGTACCTCGATGCCGTCCACCTTCTCACGGTCGATCTTGAGCGCGGCCTTGTCGCGCAGGTCGAACGGCTTCTTGTCGAAGGTGGTGTCGAGGAAGCCCGAGACGAGGAACACGCGGGGCGAGCCGTCCAGCTGGGCGTACATGTCGCCCCCCGTCGGGGTCTTCTCGCCGAGCTTCAGCGTGCGGAGGGTCTTGTCGCCTGCGGCGCGGAACGCCACCTGCATCTTCGGCGTGGCGAGGCCGTAGGAGGCCAGGTCTTTCGGTTGCTCGTCGATGACGCGCTGCGACTCGAGCGAGGCGAGGTTGGTCGTGAGCGAGGACACCTCGCCCTCGTCGGCCGCCGCCACCATCGGCTCGACGAGCGACCAGCGGCCGTCCTTCTTCAGCAACGCGGCCGTCGTGCCGCCGCTGCCGGTGAGGCGCAGTTCCTCGATCGTCCCGGCCTCGAGCGCGGCGAACACCTTCTCCTTCTTGTCCTCGCCCTCGCCCGCCGGCTCGCGCTTGCGCTCGACGAAGTAGATGTAGGCGCCGAGGGCGACGAGCGCGAGGAAGAGCGCCAGGGTTGTGCGTCCGCGTCCCATGTCCGGTCTCCCAGGATGTGGCCGGGCCCCGCCCCCTAGCGGCGCCGCCACCATGTGTAGAACCCGACCAGCAACACGATGCCCGGCAGGATCAGGAGCGACTGCGCCAGCGCCCACCGGTTCTGGCCCGGTGAAGGGGTGATGCGACGGTCCTCCGACTCGCGCGCGCGGATCGCGATCAGGTTCTCCTGCTGCGCGAGCCAGTTCACACTGTTGAGGAACAGGTCGCGGTTGCCGGCCAGGCCGAGCACCGCGTTGGTGACGAAGTCGGAGTCGCCGAACACCACGACGCGCGTCTCCGGTTTCGGGGCCGGGGGCGCCTCGTCCTTCTTCTCCTGATCGGCGGCAGGGGCAGGCGCGGCGGTCGCGTCGGGCGCCGTCGTGGACATCGCGGCCGCGATCGACACCGGGCCGGGCTTGTCGCCCTTGCTCTCGTCGAGCGCCACCTGACCGCCTTGCCGCAGCACGCTCAGGTCCTTCTTGGAAAAGCTCTGCGGGCTGGTCTCGACGATGGCCTGGGCGAAGCGGCCCTCGACGCCGCCCGACACGGCCGTGACGGACTGGGTGAGTGGAAACGCGGTGATCACGCCGAACCGCTCGGTGATCGGGTGCGCCGGGTAGGTGCTCGCCACCGGCGCGTCGGCGCCCATCCCGAGGGCCTGCCCGATCGGATCGAGCACCACGTCGTTCCCCACCTCGATCCCCCACTCGCGGACGAACGCCTGGAGGTTGGTGAGCGGCGGGCTGTCGGACCGCTCGGGCGGATCGAGCATGACCAGCAGCTTGCCGCCCTTGCGCAGGTACCGGCGCAGCATGTCGATCTCCTGCGGCAGGTAGTCGGCCGTGGGCCCGGCGGCGACGAGCACCGTGGCGTCGGCCGGGACGTCCTGCGCCTGCGCGAGCACGAGCTTCTCGACGGTGAAGTTGTCGCGCGCGAGCGCGCCCGCCACGCCGGTGAACCCGCTGCGCTGGTCGGAGCTGCCCGAGTCCTTCTCGCCGTGGCCCTGCAGGAAGTACACGCGCCGCTGCTGGCCCTGCACCGCCTTGATGATGGCGTTGGTGATGTCCTGCTCCTCGTCGGAGGTGGTCCGCTCCACCCGACCCTGGTGCTCCACGACGAGCGTGCCGTACTGCTGGACCTGCTGCTCGCGGGCCCGGGCCGGCTGGCGGTCGATGTCCACGTACTCGACCTTCACGTTCGGCGACGCGTACTCGTAGCCGCTCAGGCGGTCGCGGAAGCGGCTGAACGCCGTGTCGCGGTCGAACACGGTGAGCCGCACGGGCTGCTTCAGGTCCTGCAGCACCTTGCGCGTCTGGTCCGAGAGGCTGAACTGCTTGTTGGCGGTCAGATCCCAGCGCTTGTTCTGGCGGCCCGCCACGTAGTTGATGCCCACGAGCAGGCCGAGCACGATGAGCACGCTCGCGATCGACAGCACGCCGTACCGCGCCTGGCGCCGCGAGAACGCGGCGACGATCTCGCGCCAGTCGCTGAACATGTAGAGCAGCACGCAGACGAGGCCGGCGATCGCCAGGCCTTGCCGCAGTGCCGTCTGGTCCGGGCGGAAGTACATGAGGGCGAGCGCGGCGAGGACGAGCGCCACGCCGGCCCAGCCGAGCAGGTTCAGGATGCGTCTCAACACGGCTTCACCCCCGCCACCGTTCGCTGTCCACCGACCGCACGGTGAGGAACAGTCCGAAGGTGATGAACGACAGGTAGTAGATCACGTGCTTGGTGTCGATCACGCCCTTCGAGAAGTCCTCGAAGCGATCCGTGATCGACAGCGCCGACACGATGGCGCGCGTCACCGGCCCCGCGGTGTCCGACGCCCAGTTGACGACCCACAGGAACAGCAGCGTGGCGAAGGTGAGGACGATCGCCACGATCTGGCTCCGCGTGACGCTCGAGTAGAAGAGCCCGATCGAGATGAACGCCCCGCCCATCAGCAGCATGCCGAGGTAGGAGGTGGCCACCTGCCGCCACTCGGGGTTGCCGAACCAGAAGAGCAGCGCGATGTCGAGCAGCGTGACGGCCAGCATCAGGGCGTAGAGCGCGATGGCGCCGAGGAACTTCCCGAACACGATCTGGAAGTCGGTCACCGGCGAGGTGAGCAGCAGCTCGAAGGTGCCCGCGCGCTTCTCCTCGGCGAAGGTGCGCATCGTGATCATGGGCAGGAAGAAGAGCACCATCACGCCCACGTTGAAGAGCAGCGGCCGGATCATCATCTGGTTGACGTTCACCGGGCCGCCCGCGCCGAACTGGCCCATCCCCATGCTCTGCTGGGCGAAGACCACCAGGTAGTTGTAGAAGAACCACCCGAACAGCAGCGCGAAGAGCCCGACGACGAAGTAGGCGACCGGCGAGGCGAAGTAGGCGCGCAGCTCGCGGCCGGCAATGGCGAGGACGTTACGCACGGGCCACCTCCTCGTCGCGCTCCTCGGTGGTGAGCTGCAGGAAGATCTCCTCGAGGCTCATGCGCGCGGGGCGCAGCTCGAGCAGCCCCCACCCGCTCGTGACGACCGCGCGCGCGATCTCGCGCCGGATGTCGCGCCCGCGTTCGCTCTCCACCTCGAAGGCCGCGCCGCCGCCGTGGTGGATGTCGGTCGAGGGCGCCACCCGCAGCACCCCGGGGATGCCGGAGAGCGCCGCCGCGGCGTCCTCGGCGCCCGCGTCCACCTGCACGTAGAGCGCCTCGGCGCCGCGGAGGCGCGCCGTGAGGTTGTCGGGGCTGTCGATGGCGACCACGCGCCCCTTGTTGATGATGACCACGCGCCCGCAGGTCTGCGAGACCTCGGGGAGGATGTGCGTGCTGAGGATGACCGTGTGGTCGCCGGCCAGCCCCTTGACGAGGTCGCGCGTCTCGAGGATCTGCTTCGGGTCGAGCCCCGCCGTCGGCTCGTCGAGGATGAGCACCTCGGGGTTGTGCAGGATGGCCTGCGCGAGGCCGACGCGCTGGCGGTAGCCCTTCGAGAGCTTGCCGCAGTGCTTCGCCGACATGTCGGCCACGCGCGTGCGCTCCATCGCCCACTGCACGCGGCTTGCGCGGTCGCTCGCGGGGACCCCCTTCAGCTTGGCGGCGAAGGTCAGGTAGTCGCGCACCGTCATCTCGGGGTAGAGCGGCGGCGTCTCCGGCAGGTAGCCGGTGCGACGCTTGGCCTCGAGCGGCTGCTCGAGGACGTCGAAGCCGGCGACGACCGCCTTGCCGATCGTGGGAGGCATGTAGCCGGTGAGGATCCGCATGGTCGTGGTCTTCCCGGCGCCGTTGGGCCCGAGGAAGCCGAGAATCTCGCCCCGCTCCACGCGGAAACTCACATCGTCGACGGCCGTGAACGGGCCGTAGCGCTTCGTGACGTGTTGGACTTCTATCACCAGTGGACTCCTGGGACGGCGCGGCGCCGGTACGGGGGCACCCTGAGCGCCGACTGCAACCCGTGATCGTAGCAGGGCCGGGGCCGGATCGTGAATTCCGAAAAATCTGCGCTCGACCCGAAGGTGTCCCGATACGACGTCGGGGAACAACCCTGAGCCCGGCTTGACACATGAGCACTTGCTCATATATTCAAATGAGAGCCGGGGCCGGGGACCATGGCATTCCCAGCAGGCTCGGAGGATCCAATGCCCCCACTCGCCGACCAACCGTCGGCCGCGCCGGTGCCGGACACCTGCGACGTGTTCGTCGCCGACCTCGATCGTGTCACCGCCCGCCGCCGCGTCCTCGTGGCACCCGCCACCGCCGCCGCGCTGGCCGACACCTTTCGTGCGCTGGGAGATCCCACGCGCGTGCGCATGCTCGACGCGCTCGCCCACGGCGAACTCTGCGTGTGCGATCTCGCGGCCGTCGTCGGCATCAGCGAGTCGGCCGTTTCTCACCAGCTGCGGTTGCTGCGCACGCTGCGCCTCGTGCGCGGGGAGCGGCGCGGACGCCAGGTGTTCTACGCGCTCGACGATCAGCACATCCTCGACCTCGTCTCGAAGGGCCGCCACCACGTCGAAGAGGAACGTGGGCCGCACGCCCAGGGTCTCGAACCGCCAGTCGCCAACCGCCAGCCGTCAGCCGCCGGCCGCCGGCCGGAGAATGATGTCCACCTGCACGGTGTGCGAGTCCCACACCGAGTCCACCTTCCGCGTGACGGGAATGGACTGCCACGAGGAGGTGTCGCTGCTCGAGCGCCGCCTCGGCAGGATCGACGGCGTTCACGGCATCGCGGCCGACGTGGTGAGCCAGCGACTCCGGGTGTCGCACGACGCGGCCCGCGTGCCCACCTCCGTCATCGCGCACGCGGTGGCCGAGACGGGGATGCGCGCCTGGCTCGACCAGGGCGACCGGGTGCACCACGCCGACCCCTCGGAGTGGCGCCGCCTCGCGCTGCTCGTCATCTCGGGGGCGGCGATCGCGATGGCGGGCGGGTTGCACGCCGCGGGGCTCTGGACCGGCGCGGAGGTGGTGCTCTGCGCGCTTGCGGTCATCACCGGCGGGGTGTACACGGTCCGCCGGGCGATTGCCTCGGCGCGGCACCTCACGCTCGACATGCACGTGCTGATGACGGTGGCCGTTGCCGGCGCGATGGTCATCGGCGAGTGGTTCGAGGCCGCGACGGTCGTGTTCCTCTTCGCGCTCGCGCAGCACCTCGAGGCGCGCAGCCTCGACCGGGCGCGCCGCGCGATCCACACCCTCATGGACCTCGCGCCGTCCTACGTCCGCGTGCGCCGCGGAAACGCCGAGGCGTCGGTTCCGGTGGACGAGGTCGCCGTGGGCGACGTCTTCACGGTCCATCCCGGCGAGCGCGTCGCGCTCGACGCCGAGGTGGTTGCGGGGGAGAGCGACGTCAACCAGGCGCCGGTCACGGGCGAGTCGGTGCCGGTGTTCAAGGGGCCCGGCGACGAGGTGTTCGCCGGCTCGGTGAACGGCCACGGCGCCATCACCCTGCGCGCCACGCGGCTCGGCGGCGATTCCACCGTGGCCCGGATCATCCACCTCGTGGAGCGCGCGCAGGCGCAGCGGGCGCCGTACCAGGGCCTCGTCGATCGCTTCGCGCGCTTCTACACGCCGGCGGTCATCGCGCTCTCGGCGGTCGTCGCCATCGTGCCGCCGCTCGCGGGGGCGGGCGCCTGGAGCGACTGGGTCTACCGTGCGCTCGTGCTGCTCGTGATCTCGTGCCCGTGCGCGCTCGTCATCTCGACGCCGGTGTCGATCGTATCCGCGCTCGCGGCCGCGGCGCGCCAGGGCGTCCTGATCAAGGGCGGCGCGCACCTGGAGCGCACCGGCACGCTCCGGTGCATCGCCTTCGACAAGACCGGCACCCTCACCCACGGCCGCCTCGTCGTCACCGACGTGGCGCCGCTCAATGGATGGAGCGCCGACCAACTGATTGCGGTGGCGGCCGGGATCGAGGCGCGGTCGGAGCACCCGATCGGCCGCGCGATCCTGGCGCACGCCCGATCGCTCGCCATCTCCCCCGCGCCCGCCGACGGCTTCCGCGCCCTGCCCGGCCGCGGCGCCGCGGCGCAGGTGGGCGGGGAGGCCTGGCTGCTCGGGAACCATCGCACCTTCGAGGAGCAGGGGCTCTGCACGCCGGGTGCGCACGACGTGCTCGACCGCCTCGGGCGCGAGGGGCGCACGCCGGTCCTGCTGGCGCGCGCGGGCCGGCTCGCCGGCGTGATCGGCGTCGCCGACGAGGCGCGGCACGCCAGCCGTGCGGTGGTGACCGACCTCCACGGCCACGGGGTGGCGCACGTCGCGCTGCTCACGGGCGACGCGGCGACGACGGCCGGGGCCGTGGCGAGGGAGACGGGGGTGGACGAGGTGCGGGCGGAACTGCTCCCCGACCACAAGGTGGACGCGATCGCGGACCTTCGCCGCCGGCACGGCCCCGTCGGCATGGTTGGGGACGGCGTGAACGACGCGCCGGCCCTCGCGGCCGCCGACGTCGGCTTCGCGATGGGTGCGGCCGGGTCGGACGCCGCGCTCGAGACCGCCGACGTGGCGCTCATGGGCGACGACCTCACGAAGGTGGCCTTCGCGATCCGCCTCAGCCGCGCGACGCTGCGGAACATCCGCGCGAACATCGCCGTCGCGCTCGGCCTCAAGGCCGTGTTCCTCGGCCTCGCCGTGGCGGGCCACGCCACGCTCTGGATGGCCGTGCTCGCCGACATGGGCGCGTCGCTGCTCGTCGTGGGGAACGGGCTGCGCCTGCTGCGGACCCGATAGCGCCCGGCGCCGGCCGCCCGGCCGACTGAGAGACCGCCCGCCCGAGCGACCGGCCGACCGATTTGCCTCAATCCACCAGAATCACGTCGGTTCGTGGTCCATGGTGCGTGGGTTCGTGGTCCGTTCTGCGTGCGCCGTTCTCGGTTCGTGCGTCACGCCGCCGAACCAGACGGTCGCGTCACCGCCGGTGGCGTGACGTGACGATGTGGCCGTCGGGACTCGGCACCACGAACGAGGCACCAGGCACGGACCAGGCACGAAGAACCAGGCACCAGGAACCGGCACCGGTTCTTGACGGATTGAGGTTACGCCTTGCGGTTCGAGAAGAAGTGGCTGTCCACGAATGCGTCGATGGCGGCCTGGTCGGCGTCGCTCAGCCGTTCGAACTGCAGGCCCATGCCGATGTTGCGGTCGCGCCACTGCACGCGCGCGTCCCCCTCGATGTCCCGTGACAGCCCGGGCAGCCGGAACCGCAGGTGCGCGAGCGTCCCGCGCTCGAGCGGGGTCATCGTGCGGATGCCGACGCCGCCCTTGCTCACGTTGAGGGTGAGTGCGGACGCGATGGCGTGCCCGGTGCGGTAGGACACCGACACCGACATGGTCACCCTGGGGCTGCTGCGCCGGTTGAAGCTGTCGGGAAAGAGGTGCGGGGCGAGGCCGGGCAGGATGTTGGCCGCCGCGCTGTACTCGTTGATGTAGCCCGAGACGCCGAGCTCGCTCAGCTCCCGCACGTCGTCGGAGGTCGCAATGGTGCCGCTGAAGACGAGGATGGGGGTCCGGCCGCCATCGATCGAGCGGATGCTGCGGACGAGATCCGAACCGCGCGCGTGTGACAGCTGCAGGTCGAGCACCAGCAGGTCGGCCGCCGGGCTGCCGGCCTGCAGGCGGGTGAAGAGGTCCGCAACCGAACCGATCGCCACCGCGCGGTGACCGGCCTCTTCGATGGCGCCCACGAAGCGGTCGCGCACGAACGCCGTGTCGTCGGCGACGAGGACGGTCTTCACCGGCAGTCCTGCCATGCCACCCACGTTATCGGCGGAACCGACTCCGGCGTTAGCCCGCGTCAGTCACGTGCGCGACACCAACGGGCACGCGGCGCCGGAAGACGCTGAATCGAGCCGGCGCCGGTTTCGGCACGGCGCTGCCGCGCCGTGCTCAGGGCTCACCCGGGGTTGACCCGGCCGCGCGGCGGCGTCGGGGACCGGTCGTCGCGGCTCGCCAGACCACCCGCGCGGTGCCGTGGCGGCGCGTGCCGCAGACCCGCGCGCGGGCGGCGCCACGGCGTTGGCAGGCCCCGCGGCTTCCGAATATAATCCCGACTCCGCTCGCGAGAACGCGTGCGTGGAGCGTCATCATCATGGCCACCTGTCCCGAGTGCGATGCCGAACTCGATGTCGACGATTTCGACGTCGAGAAGGGCGACGTGATCAGCTGCCCCGAGTGCGGCTCGAACCTCGAAGTCACCGGCGTGTCGCCGCTCGACGTCGAAGTCATCGGCGATGACGACGACGAAGAGGAAGAGGAGGAGGACGAGCTCGACGAAGAGGGCGAGGAAGACGAGGAACAGGAGGACTGGGAGGAGTGACCGGCGGCCCACCGGCGGGCGCCGATCACGGCGCCTCGTCGCGGTCGGCCGCCCCGCCCGCCGTCGTGGCTGCCCTGCCGGTGCGTGCCGCAGCGCACCGGGCCTTCGCTCTGCTGCTCGCCTTCGCCGTCCTCGTCGGGCACCTCGTCGTGCTCGCACCCGCGCTCGACGACATCGACGCGGTGAACTTCGCCCTCGGCGTGCGGTCCTTCGACGTCGCGGCCCATCAGCCGCATCCGCCCGGCTACCCCGTCTACATCGCCCTCGGGAAGCTCTCGCAGCCGCTCGGGGTCCTGCTCGGTGCCGATCGGGCGGTGCGGGAGGCCCGGGGCCTCGCACTCCTGAGCGCGGTGTTCGGCGCGCTGCTGGTGTTCCCGCTGTTCCGGCTGTTCTCCGCGGTCGACCGGCCGGGATGGCGCGCGGGGGCGGCGACGCTCGTGACGGTGACGGCCCCGCTCGCCTGGTTCACGGCCTCGCGCCCGATGAGCGATATGCCCGGCCTCGCGCTGGCCGTGTTGTCGCAGGCACTGTCGGTCCGGGTCCTGCTCGCCGGCGCACCGCCCTCGCGCGCGGCCGCATCCGTGTTCAGGCCGCTCAGTCGCGATCGCGCGCTGCTCGCCGCGGCCCTCGTCGCCGGCGTTGCTGTCGGCGTGCGGAGCCAGACGGCGTGGCTCACCGGACCGTTGCTGATCGCGGCGCTCGCGCAGCAGGCCGTTCGGGGCAACGTCGGTGCGGCGTTCCGCGCGGCGCTGGCCCTCGTGGCGGGCGTGCTCGTGTGGCTGGTGCCCATGGTCTCCGTGAGCGGCGGGACCACGGCGTATCTCGCGGCGCTGGGATCCCAGGCGGGCGAGGACCTCGCGGGCGTGACCATGCTCGCGCTCAACCCAACGCCGCGGGCGCTGGCCGGCGCGCTCCTCGACACGGCCATCGTGCCGTGGGTCTCCCGGCCGCTCGGGGCTGCCGTCCTCCTCCTGTCCGTGCTCGGGGTCGGGGTTCTGGCGTTTCGCGACCGCCGCGCGCTCCTGCTCGTGTTGCTAGCGTGGGCGCCCTACGCGGCGTTCCACCTGCTGTTCCAGGAGACCGCGACGTCCCGGTACGCGTTGCCGCTCGTGCCGGCCATGGCGTACCTCGCCGTCTGTGGCGCATCGCTGGCCGGGAGGAAGGCGGGCATCGCCGCGAGCGCCGCGCTCGCGGTGTTCGGGCTCGCGGTCACCGCGCCGGCGCTGGCCCGGTATGCGCGCGACGGAGGGCCGGTGCCTCGTGCGGCTGCCGAGATCCAGGCGGCGGGCGCGAGCGAGCCGCACCAGGTGGCCATGCACCTCGCCTTTGCCCGGGCGCTGCGGGGTGAGCCGATCGCGCGCACGGCGCTGCCGTCGCCAGACAAGCGCGAATGGCTGGAGTTGGTGCGCTATTGGCGCGACGGCGGGGCCAAGCCGGTGTGGTTCCTGGCCGATCCCCGGCGCACCGACCTTGCGCTGGTCGATCCGGCGAGCCGCCGGCTGCGCGCCAGTTACCGCTGGCCCCCAGACGTGCGGCCGCACCTCAGCGGGGCACGCCCTGCGAGCGTGGACTGGTGGGAGGTCGGCCCGCCAGGCTGGATGCTCGGTGAGGGCTGGGCCCTCACCGCCGAGGTGGCGGGTGTCGCAACCGTCGACCGGCGCGGTCCGGCCCTGGGGGGCGGGGCCACGGCCTACCTGCGCCGGCGTCCCGGCCACGCCTTTCTCACGATCGGCGGACGCAACCTCGGGGGTGCCGACGGCCCGCTCGTCCGGTTCAGCGTCCTCATCGACGGGGGCCTGTTCGAGGCGCTGGAGGTGCCGCCGCGGCCGGGCTTCTTCCTCCGCCAGTGGCCGCTGCCGGCCGGCGCGCTCGCCGGGCCCGGCGAGTTCGCCACGCTCGTCGTGCGCGCGGCGGCCGCCGACGGCAGCGGGACGCCGGTCGGCGCGTCGGTCGAACAGTTCGACCTGCAACCGGCTACGGGGCTCGTGGCCGGATACGACGAGGGGTGGTTCGAACCCGAATACGACCCCGCCACCGGCCGCGCCTGGCGCTGGGCGAGCGGCCGCGCCGTGCTGCGCGTCCTGCGCGCGGCGGGACGCGACCTCCGGGTCGCGATCGAAGCCGAGGACCCGGCCCGCTACGGCGGCGGCGCGGCGGTGGAGGTGACGCTCGAGGCCGGAGGGCAACCCGTGCTGCGGGCCACGCCGCAGGGGGACTTCACGCTCGCCGGCGTCGTGCCGGGCGCGCTCGTCGACGCCTCCGGCGGCCGGCTCACCCTGACCACCTCGCGGACGTTCGTGCCCGCCGAACGCGGTGAGGGCACCGACGCGCGCCAGCTCGCGATGCGGGTCTACCGGGTCACCATCGAGCAGAACTGATGCCCGACCCCGCGCCGAGCCCCGGGGTCCGGCCGCGCGTGCGGCGCAGAGCCCCGGGCCTTCAGGCCCCGGGGATGGACGCCTACCGCGAGCCGCCTGTCACTTCCCCGTGATCAGGAAATGGCCGCGGCGGTTCTGCGACCAGCAGCCCTCCGTGTCCTCCTGGCAGAACGGCTGCTCCTCGCCCTTGCTCACGGTCAGCACGCGGTCGGTTGGGATGCCCAGGCCCTGCAGGTAGCTCGCCACGGCGCGCGCGCGCCGATCGCCGAGCGCAATGTTGTACTCCGGCGTGCCGCGGTTGTCGCAGTGCCCCTCGATCGTGATCCGCGCGCTCGGCCACCGTTTCATCCACGCGGCGTTGGCCGTCAACGTGTCGCGCGCCATGTCGCTCAGCTCGAAGCTGTCGAAGGCGAAGAACACGTCATCGAGCGGCCGCTCGGCGTTCAGCTGCTCGAGCGTCTTGCGGGCGAACGCCTCGTCTTCAGTGGGCGCCTGCGGCATCGGCTCCTGCCGCGGCGGTGGCGGGGGCGGAGGCGGCGGCGGAGCGGGCGTGGTCTCCACGGCAGGCGGCGGGGGCGGCGGAGCCGCCACGGGCGGCTGCTTCTTCGCGCAGGCGCCGGCCGTGACGGCCAGGGCCAGCGTGGTGACGACGATCGCGGAACGTGAAAGCGACATCACGGCTCTCCTCTTCACACCGGGTCTCACGCGTGTTGGCTGTCGTCGTCGGTTGTCGATCTTCGGTCATCGGCAGGACGCTGCCGAAAGCCGAGGAGTGAGAACCGAGGACCACGCCGGGATTCATTCCAACACACGTGAATCCCGGGATTGCACCCGCCGCTCACCGGCGTCGAGCGTCGCGGCGGCGTGTGACTCGCGGCCAGCGGCTGGTGACGAGTCCGACCGCCCTGAGCTTATCGGGACACAACGAGGTGGGTCAACGCGGCTCGGCGGTGCCGGGGCGTCGTGCCCGGGCGGGCACGGGGGCGCGATCGGGCGGGCACGGGGCCCGCCCCTATGCAGACCGCGGCTCAGCCACTTCGAGCGCGATCGCGTGCGCCGCGGCCTGCGGGTCCGGTGCGGCGATGATGGGCCTGCCAACCACCAGGTAACTGCTGCCGGCCGCGACGGCCTCGGCCGCGGTGAGCGTGCGGGCCTGGTCGTCGCGCGCGGCGGGCTCGCCGGCGCGCGGCGCCGGACGGATGCCGGGCGTGACGATCAGGAAGTCGTCGCCGCACGCGCGCCGGAGCGCCGCCACTTCCTGCGGCGAGGCAACGACGCCGTCCACGCCGGCGCCGCGGGCGAGCAGCGCGAGTGCCTCCACCTGCGCTGGCAGCGGCCGCGCGACACCGACCTGCGCGAGTGCGGCCTCGTCGCAGCTCGTGAGCACGGTGACCGCCACGAGCAACGGACGCGGGCGGCCGAGGCGCGCGGCCTCCTGCTCGGCGCTCTCGCGTGCGGCCCGGAGCATCTGCGCGCCGCCGCTTGCATGCAGGGTGAGCATCCACACGCCGAGGCGCGTCGCCGACCGCACGGCGCCGGCCACCGTGTTCGGGATGTCGTGGAACTTGAGGTCGAGGAACACGCGATCGCCCCGCTCCGCGAGCGGTGTCACGGCGGCGGGGCCGTCGGCGGTGAACAGGTGGCTGCCGATCTTGAACCCGCCCACCTCGCCGCGCACGAGGCCCGCGATCTCCAGAGCACGGGTGGTGGTGTCCACGTCGAGCGCGACCAGGACCGGATTCATGCGTGTGCCTTCCCGGGGACGCGGAGCGCACCGATCAGATCGGCGAAGCGCTCGACGCCATGGCGCTGCATGTAGTCGCGCACGCCGGCATCGAGCTTGCCCCAGACGAACGGGTCGACGAAGTTGGCCGTGCCCACCTGGACGGCCGTGGCGCCGGCGAGCACGAACTCGAGCGCGTCGGCAGCCGTCATGATGCCGCCGATGCCGATGACCGGAATTCTCACCAGCCGCGCGCACTCGTACACCATGCGCACCGCGATCGGCCGGATGGCGGGACCGCTCAGGCCGCCCATCACGTTCGACAGCCTCGGCACGCGGCGCTCCACGTCGATGGCCATCGCGAGGAAGGTGTTGACGAGAGACACGGCGTCGGCGCCGGCCTCCTCGGCCGCCCGGGCGAAGGAGGCCACGTCGGTGACGTTCGGCGTGAGCTTCGGGATCACCGGCAGCCGCGTCACCTTGCGCACCGCACTCACCACCTGGTGGGTGCCGAGCAGGCTGCACCCGAACTGGATCCCGCCTTCCTTGATGTTCGGGCACGAGATGTTCAGCTCGAGCGCGGCGACCCCCTCGCAGTCCGACAGGATGCGCGCGAGCTCCGTGTACTCGTCCACGTCGCTGCCGCAGACGTTCACGATCACCACCGCGTGGTGCGCGCGCAGCTCGGGCAGGCGTTCGGCAACGAAGCGGTGGACGCCGATCCCCTGCAGCCCGATCGCGTTGATCATCCCCGCCGGCGTCTCGACGATGCGCGGGGGGGCGTGGCCCTCGCGCTCCTTCAGGAACAGCCCCTTCACGACGATGGCGCCGAGCGAGGAGAGGTCCAGGAGCCCGGCGTACTCGACGCCGTAGCCGAAACACCCGCTGGCCGCGATGAACGGGCTCGAGAGACGCAGCGGGCCGATGTTCGTCGAGAGGTCCATGGGCCTTTCGCCGTGAAGAGCAGGTCTGACGACCTCCTCCAACCGTTGATCTCCGCCCGAACAGCAGACCCGAGGGCCTGCTCCCAAGGTTCTTCCCCGACAGGCTGCGGGCTGGGAGCTGAACGAGTCAGTGTCCCCCGAGCTCCTCCCACACGATGGTCCGGCCGTCGAAGACGGGGCCGGCGATGCACGACCGGACGAAGTGCGGCACGCCGTCCTCCCCGCGCACGCGCACCACGCAGCTGTAACACCCGCCGAGCCCACACCCCATCGTCTGTTCGAGCGAGACGTCGCAGCGGTGTCCCGCCCGGGTGGCGAGCGCGGAGACGGCGCGCATCATCGGGGTGGGCCCGCAGGCGTAGAGGCGCAGGGCCGTGCCGGCCGGCAGAGCGGCCAGCGCGCGCTCGAGCGGCCCGGTGACGAGGCCGCGCGTGCCGCGGCTGCCGTCCTCG
>Ga0114939_10001662_pt1 | contig 17291 bp, 18 predicted proteins | sample AshMeaCrysSpring_FD_87196 | JGI IMG/M metagenome (GOLD analysis project Ga0114939, IMG submission 87196) | Groundwater microbial communities from Big Spring, Nevada to study Microbial Dark Matter (Phase II) - Ash Meadows Crystal Spring | ecosystem: Environmental > Aquatic > Deep subsurface >...
CACCGACGGTGACGAAGGCACCGATCGGTGACCGCCGTCGATGCTACACGTTGAAGCGGAAATGCATGATATCGCCGTCCTGCACCACGTAGTCCTTGCCCTCGGCGCGCATCTTGCCGGCATCCTTGGCGCCCTGCTCGCCCTTGTAGGCGATGAAATCGTTGAACGCGATGGTCTGGGCACGGATGAAGCCGCGCTCGAAGTCACCGTGGATCACGCCGGCCGCCTTGGGTGCGGTGTCGCCAATGTGGATGGTCCAGGCGCGCACTTCCTTCACACCGGCGGTGAAGTAGGTTTGCAGGCCCAACAGCTTGAAGCCGGCGCGGATCAGGCGGTTCAGGCCCGGCTCCTCCTGGCCCAGCTCCTTGAGGAACTCCAGGCGGTCGGCATCGTCCATCTCGGACAGCTCGGCTTCGATCTTGGCGCAGATGGCCACCACCGGCGCGTTCTGCTTGGCGGCGTACTCCTTCAGACGGTCCAGCAAGGGGTTGTTCTCGAAACCGTCCTCGCTCACGTTGCCCACGAACATGGCGGGCTTGGCCGTGATCAGGCACAGCGGCTTGAGCAGGGCCTTCTCTTCGTCCGTGAAGTCCAGCGCGCGCACCGGCTTGCCTTCGTTGAGCGCAGTCTGCACCTTGGGCAGGATCTGCGCCATCTTCGCGGCTTCCTTGTCGTTGCCACTCTTGGCGGCCTTGGTGTAGCGTTGCAGCGCCTTGTCCACCGTGCCGAGATCGGCCAGGCAGAGTTCGGTCTGGATCACCTCGATGTCGGCAATCGGGTCCACCTTGCCGGCGACGTGGATCACGTTCGGATCCTCGAAGCAGCGCACCACGTTGACGATGGCATCGGTCTCGCGGATGTGGGCCAGGAACTGGTTGCCCAGACCCTCGCCCTGGCTGGCTCCGGCCACCAGGCCAGCAATGTCGACAAACTCGACAATGGCCGGCACGATGCGCTCGGGCTGGATGATCTCGGCCAGTTGCTGCAGGCGCGGATCGGGCACCTCCACCACGCCCACATTGGGCTCGATGGTGCAAAAAGGATAGTTCTCCGCCGCAATACCCGCCTTGGTCAGGGCGTTGAACAGGGTGGATTTACCGACATTGGGCAGGCCGACGATGCCGCACTTCAGGCTCATGATGGGGTCTCAAAAAGAAGAGGGGAGATTGTAGCCAGCCGGCTCTGCCCCACGCTGCTCCTCTCGTTGCCTCTCAGTCGAAGCGGAAGTCGGCCGTCACCGTCTGCCCGACGCGCAGCACCGCGTCCACCCCCGCCAGCACGATGGCATTCATGCCGAAGGTGACGGCACCGCCAACGCGCGCATCCTGCCGATAGCCTTGCAAGGTGTCGCCCACGGCCGGGCTGCTCAGGGCTGTGGCCGGATCAATGTTGGGGATCGGGCAACGCGGACAGGGTTTGACCGGCTTCAGCTGCACCGCGCCTTCCGGGGCGGCGATGTGCAGTACGTCAAGCCGGTCCTCATCGTGCGCCTCCAGCCCGGCCAGCACGATGTTGGGCCGAAAACGCGCCACGCCGACTGACGAGTGGCCCGCCGCCTGCAGGCGACCATTGAGGTCGTCGAGCGCCGCCTGCCCGAGCACCAGCAACGGGAAACCGTCACTGAACTGGTTGAGCGCCTCCACCCCGTCGGTCCATTTCTGGCTGGACAGACGCCGCTGCTCGGGATCGAAGCGCACCAGCCGGTAGCGCTCGCCCTGCGCGCCCGGCAGGCCCTGCGGCGTGAGCGAGAGGAAATCGGTGAACCACTGGGCCGCCACATCGCCCATGTCGTAGGCAGCCACCTCGTCATCCCACACCCGCACCCGTACCGGCTGCTCCACCACGTCCACCGCCAGGTTCAACGCCAGCATGCCGGGCGCGCGCAGCTGCAGTTCGGTGCCACCACGTCGGAACTGCGGCTGCACCAGCGCCAGGCGCGGCTGCTCGCGCTGCGTCACGAACTCGCCGTGCGCATCGACCACCATCCAGGCGCGGTCGAGGTCGAAGCCGGTCTCGGTCAGGTGCGCCTCCTGCACCTCGATGCCAGCACAGGACTTGATCGGGTACACGAACAGTTGCGCGATGCGGGCCTGCACGTCGCCCGCCGGGGTGGATTCACTCACTTGGCATCACTCCAGGATTTGTCATTGATCAGCAACAAGAAGGATTCTGCCCTGCCTTCTACAATGGCCGCCATGGCTCTCCCCCTGGATGTTTGTATACGCGGCAGCGGCATCGTCGGCCGCACCCTGGCACTGTTGCTGGCACGCGAGCGGCTGCGTGTGGGCCTGGTCGGGGCGCCCCCCCCGGCTGCCGGACCGGATGTGCGCGCCTACGCGCTCAACCGCGCGTCGAAGGAACTGCTGGAATCGCTGCGCTGCTGGCCGGCCACTGACGCAGCCACCCCGGTCACCCGCATGGAGATCGCGGGCGATCGCGGCGGCGCGGTGACCTTTGACGCGGGCGAATTCGGCAACGATGCGCTGGCCTGGATCGTGGACGTGCCCGTGCTGGAGTCTCTGCTGCACGATGCGGTGGGCTTCCAGCCCCAGATCGAGCCACTACAGGCGCCCGCGCCGGCCCGCCTGACCGTGGTCTGCGAAGGCCGCGCCAGCAGCACGCGGACCGAGTTCGGCGTCGACTTCGAAGTCACCCCTTATGCCCAGCATGCCGTGGCGGCGCGTCTGAGCTGCGAGCAGCCCCATGCAGGCGTGGCACGCCAATGGTTTGTCGACGGCGACATCCTCGCTTTGCTGCCGATGGGCGGCCCGCAAGGGAACTCTGTGGCGCTGGTGTGGTCTGTCTCTCCAGAGAGTGCACTGCGACTGCAAGCGCTGGACGCCGACACCTTCTGCCGCGAACTGGAAGCCGCCTGTGGCCAGGCGCTGGGCGCCATGACGCTGACCAGCGAGCGCCGCAGCTGGCCGCTGCAGAAGGCCCAGGCGCGGCAATGGAGTGGGCGTGCCGAGGTAGGCGCGTGGGTGTTGGCCGGCGATGCGGCCCACAACGTCCACCCGCTGGCTGGGCAAGGCCTGAACCTGGGCCTGGCTGACGTGGCCGCGCTGGCCAAGGTGCTCCGCGAGCGCGACTACTGGCGCGGCGTGGACGACCGCCAGCTGCTGCGTCGCTACGAGCGCAGCCGCAAGGCCGGCATGCTGGCGCTGGACGCCGGCATGGACGGCCTGCAGTTGCTGTTTGCGCGCGAAGGTGAAGGCTGGAGCGCCGTGCGCAACTGGGGCATGAAGAGCGTGCAGCGCGCCGGCCCGTTGAAGCAATGGCTGGCCCGGCAGGCCATGGATTTCTGAACAACGCGGCAATGACCGCATGAACTGGATGATGATGAACGTTCTGACCACCTTGGGCGCCTTGACCCTGGCCCTGCTCAGCCTGACCGCCTCGGCGCAGGAAGCCACGATCCGCAAGAACCTGACCGAGCGCATTCCCCAGCTCAAGGCCATCGACGAGATCAGCAAGACGCCGGTCAATGGCCTGTACGAGGTGCGCGTCAACGGCACCGACATCTTCTACACCGACGCCGACGCCAACTACCTGATCCAGGGCAACCTGATCGACACGCGCCAGCGTCGCAACCTGACCGAAGAACGCATCGACAAGCTGACCGCCGTCAGCTTCGACAGCCTGCCGCTGAAGGACGCCTTCACCATCGTGCGCGGCAATGGCAAGCGCAAGGTGGCCGTCTTTGCCGACCCGAACTGCGGCTACTGCAAGCGTTTCGAGCGCGATCTGGAAAAGGTCAACAACGTCACGGTCTACACCTTCCTCTACCCCATCCTGAGCGCTGACTCGGCCGAAAAGTCGAAAAACATCTGGTGCGCCAAGGACAAGGGCAAGACCTGGCAGGACTGGATGTACCGCGACCAGCAGCCAGCCGCAGCCAGCTGTGATGTCTCAGCGATCACACGCAACCTGGAACTCGGCCGCAAGCACAAGATCACCGGCACGCCGACACTGATCTTTGCCGACGGTTCGCGTGTCCCGGGCGCCATCAACACACAGCAAATCGAGAAATACCTGAGCGACGTCCGCTAAGCCGCCCATGCCCCCCAAGCAGCCCCCCAGCGCCGTGCACTACCGGATCGAATTGGCCGATCTGCACGCGCACCTGTTCCGCGTCACGCTGACCATCGCACGGCCGCAGGCGCAACAACGCGTCGCCTTGCCGGTGTGGATTCCCGGCAGCTACCTGGTGCGCGAATTCGCCAAGCATCTGCAGCGGTTGCAGGCCCGGCAAGGCGGCAAGGCCGTCGCGCTGCAGCAGCTCGACAAATGCAGCTGGCAGATTGACTGCACGCCGCAGCGGCCGCTGGTGCTGAGCTACGAGGTGTACGCCTACGACAACTCGGTGCGCACGGCCTGGCTCGATGCCACGCGCGGATTCTTCAACGGCACCAGCCTGTGCCTGCGGGTGCTGGGCTTGGAAGACGCACCGCACCAGTTGGAGCTAGCGCCGAACCGCGCCACCAGCCACTGGTCGGCTGTCAGTGGCCTGACGCCCGTAAAGCTCAACCGGCGTGGCTTCGGCCTGTACCGCGCGGCCGACTACGACGAGCTGGTTGACTGCCCCTTCGAGCTAGGAGATTTCTGGTGTGGCAGCTTCAAGGCCGCCGGGGTTCCCCACCGTTTTGTGGTGGCGGGCGCGCCGCCCAGCTTTGACGGCGAACGCCTGCTGGCCGATGTGCGCCGCATCTGCGAAGCCGAGATCCGGTTCTGGCACGGCGAGGGCAAGCGGACATCGCGCAAGCCGCCGTTCTACAGCTACGTCTTCATGCTTAACGCCACCGACGACGGTTATGGCGGTCTGGAGCATCGCAACTCGACGGCGCTGATCTGCTCGCGCCGCGACCTGCCGCGCCTGGGTGCCCGACCGGGCGATGGCTACACCACCCTGCTGGGGCTGATCAGCCACGAATACTTCCACACCTGGAACGTCAAGCGCCTGCGCCCGGCCGAGCTCACCCGCTACGACTACAGCCAGGAGAACTACACCCGGCTGCTCTGGTTCTTCGAAGGCTTCACCAGTTATTACGATGACCTGCTGCTGCGCCGGGCCGGTCTGATCGACGATACCGGCTACCTCAAGCTGCTGAACAAGACCATCAACCAGGTGCAGCAGACGCCTGGCCGGCAGGTGCAGTCGGTGGCCCAAGCCAGCTTCGATGCCTGGGTCAAGTACTACCGGCAGGACGAGAACACCCCCAACGCCACCGTGAGCTATTACAGCAAAGGCGCCCTGGTCGCACTCTGCCTTGACCTGAGCCTGCGCGCCGAAGGCCCGCACACGCTGGACGAGGTCATGCGCGCCCTGTGGCAACGCTGCCGTGGCGGCCCGATGACGGAAGGCGATCTGCTGCAGACTTTGCACGCCGTCTCAGGCCGCTCTTGGGCACGCGAGCTGCAGCGCTGGGTCCACAGCACGGCCGAGCTGCCGCTGCACGAACTGCTGTCGCGCCATGGCGTGACCGTACATGAGGAGCCGGCCCAGTTGGCACAGCAGCTCGGGCTGCGTGTGACGGACGGCGCCGCCATCCAGATCAAGACCGTGCTGCGCGGCGGTGCCGCGGAGCAGGCCGGCCTTGCCGCCGGCGATGAATGGTTAGGTGTCGAAGTGGGCAGCGGCAAAGCCCGCAGCAGCTGGCGCCTGACCCGTCTGGACGATCTGCCGTTGTACGCCGGAACCCACAGCAAGGTGCGTGCCTTGGTCGCACGCGACCGGCGTTTGCTGCAACTGCCGCTGACCTTGCCGCGCGGTGTGACGACCTGGCGTCTGTCGGCAGGTGATGCAGCACGGGTTGCCGCCTGGCTCGCCGCCTGCCCCCTCGCACCGTAACGCGGCCGGCCCCTCCCGCTCAGGCGGCAGGCATCTTGGCCTCGACCTCCTGGCCAAAACGATCGGCCGCCGCTTGCCCACGCACCTCGCGCACCATGGCGTAAGCCCGCTTCATGGCCTCGACGAACTGGGGCAGGGTGCTGGCGGCTTCGATCTTCAGGCACAACTCATCCGCCAAGGGCCCTAGGGCTTCCAGCAACAGCCGGGCCGCCAGCTGCTTGACCGGCGCCAAGGCAGGCACTGACTGCGCTTCGGCCGGCTTGCCGGTCGACGGTGCCAGCACCGGCGTTGGCGCTGGCGCAGCGACCGGCGTGGTCACCAACTCCAGATAGCCCTCGGCCGCTAGTTGGGTCAGCAGATCCTGCGCCTCACCCAGCCCGGCAGCCAGGCGACGCAGCTCCTCGACCGGCTTCTTGCCGTCGACCAGGATCAGCAAGGTGCGCAGCTTGCCGGTCAGGGAACGGGATGCGATCGCCTCCGTGCCCTTGCCTGACTTGCGGTAGATAGCCCTGTCATCCATGTAGAAGTCTCCCCGGATGTTTCTTGTCGGGGCAATCTTAGCGTCTCTGGTCCAGCACCCGTTTGGCCTTGCCCAAGCTGCGCTCCACGCCGCCTTCCGGGCGCAGCTCGATCTCGACGCTGGTGCCGATGTAGGCCTTGATCTCGTGCTGCAACTGCTTGCCCGCAGCACGGGCGGCCAGGCTGTCAGGAGAGACGCCCGGACGCGTCTCCACCACCACGTGCAGGTCGTCCAGCGGGCCGCTGCGGCGCAGGATGCACTGGTAGTGCGGTGCCAGCTCCGGACGCCGCAGGATCAGCTCCTCGATCTGGCTCGGGAATACATTGACGCCACGCACGATCATCATGTCGTCGCTGCGGCCGGTGATCTTCTCGATGCGCCGCATGCTGCGCGTGCTGCCCGGCAACAGGCGCGTCAGGTCGCGCGTGCGGTAGCGAATGATGGGCAGTGCTTCCTTGGTCAGGCTGGTGAAGACCAGCTCTCCGACCTGGCCATCCGGTAGCAGCTCGCCGGTTTCGGGGTCGATGATCTCCGGATAGAAGTGGTCTTCCCAGATCGTCGGCCCGTCCTTGGTCAACGCGCATTCGCTGGCCACGCCGGGACCGATCACCTCGCTCAGACCGTAGATGTCCACGGCGTCCAGCCCCATGCGCAGCTCGATGGCGCGCCGCATGTCATTGGTCCAGGGTTCGGCGCCGAAGATACCGATACGCAGGCTGGACTCGGTAGGCCGCAGACCCTGGCGCTCGAACTCCTCGGCAATCGCCAGCATGTAGCTTGGCGTCACCATGATGATGTCGGGCTTGAAGTCCTGGATCAGCTGCACCTGGCGTTCGGTCTGGCCACCGCCGAAGGGCACCACCGTCAGGCCCAGCCGCTCGGCGCCGTAGTGCGCACCCAGGCCGCCGGTGAAGAGGCCATAGCCGTAGCTCACGTGCACCATGTCGCCAGGACGGGCACCGGCGGCGCGGATGCTGCGCGCCACCACGGTGGCCCAGGTATCGATGTCCTTGGCGGTATAGCCCACCACCGTCGGTTTGCCGGTGGTGCCGCTGGAGGCATGGATGCGCACGCACTGCTCGCGCGGCACCGCGAACATGCCGAAGGGATAGCTGTCGCGCAGGTCCTTCTTGGTGGTGAAGGGAAACTTCGCCAGGTCGGCCAGCGACTGGCAGTCGTCCGGGTGTACACCGGCGGCATCGAACTTCGCCCGGTACACCGATGAGTTCTGGTAGGCGTGCTGCAGCGTGGCCTTGAGTCGCTTGAGCTGCAGGCTGCGCAGCTCGTCGATGCTGGCCGTCTCGATCGGCTCCCAGGGGAACTCCCGCTGCTTCATGCGGCCTCCGGAATGACTGTGCCCTGGATCTGGGCACTCTTGCCGCGGAACATGGCCACCACTTCGCCGCGCTGGTTGCTCACCTTCATGTCGTAGATGCCGTGCCGACCCTGCAGGGCCTGTTCGACGCCTTCGCAGGTCAACACATCGCCGAGATGCGCCGGCCGCAGGAACTCGATGCTGCAGCCGGCCGCCACCGCCACCTTGTTGTAGCTGTTACAGGCAAAGGCGAAGGTGGAATCCGCCAGGGTGAAGATCAGCCCGCCATGGCAGATGGCATGGCCGTTCAACATGGGTTCGCGCACCGTCATGCGCATCACGGCGCGGCCCGGCGCGCAAGACAGCAGTTCCATCTGCATGAATTCGCGTGACGCGCGATCGGCGGCGAACATGGAAGCGCCCACTTCGCGCGCCAGTACCTCAGCTTGGGTCGGATGGCCCATGTCTCACTCCCCTTTGAATTGCGGGCTGCGTTTGTCGAGAAACGCCTGCACCCCTTCGATGTAGTCATGCGTGCGCCCCAGCGCCGACTGGGTGTCACGCTCGGCATCCAGCTGCTGGTCCAAGCTGCGGCAGCCGGCCTCGCGCAACAGGTGGCGCGTCGCCACCAACGCCTTGGTCGGCATGACCGCCAGTCGTTGCGCCAGTTCCAGAGCGGCGCCCAGGCAGTCATCACTCACTTGCCAGATCAGGCCCCAGTCGCGGGCCTGCTCGGCGCTCAGCTTGTCGCCGGTCATGGCCAGCGCCATGGCCCGCGCCAGGCCCAGACGCTGCGGCAGGAACCACGAGCCCCCCGCGTCGGGAATAAGTCCGATCTTGCTGAAGGCCTGGATGAAGCTGGCCTGGGGTGCAGCGATGGCGATGTCGCAGGTCATCGCCAGCGAGGCGCCGGCACCCGCCGCCACGCCATTGACCGCGGCGATGACCGGCATGCGCAGAGCCTGCAAACGCCGCACGCTGGGATTGAAGGCCTGCTCGATGACCGGGCCAGGATTGGCGCGCTCGACCAGATCGGGGCCGGGCGCGAAGTCGAACTCCGACAGATCGGCGCCAGCACAGAAACCGCGCCCCGCCCCGGTGATCACCAGAGCACGGATGGCCGGATTGGCTTCGGCCCGATCGAGCGCGGCCCACAGCTCGCAGTGCATCTGGCGGTTGAAGCTGTTGAGCGCTTGCGGCCGGTTCAGGGTGGCAATGGCCACCGCCCCCTGCTCGGCATACAGAACGGGTGATTCGGCGACCGATGCGCCGGCAGACTCAGGCATGAGACATCCCTCGGGTTGACGTGACCGACACCACGCGAGCCTGACGCAGCAGACCGCATGGCCGAGCCAATTTAACATCTCCCGACCGATCGGTCGGTTAATGTTTTCCCTTGGTTTTGTCTCGAAAAAGACGCGCCGACTAGACCAGCGTCACCTTCTTGAACTTGCGCTTGCCGACCTGCAATACATAGGTGCCGGCACCGAGCTTGAGCCCCTTGTCGCTGACCACGCTGGCGTCAATGCGCACGCCGCCGCCATCGATCAGGCGGTTACCCTCACCGCTGGACGCAGCCAGGCCGGTCAGCTTGAGCAGGGCACCGATGCCGATTGGGCCCCCGTCCAGGCTGACGGTCTGCTCCTCAATCTGGTCGGGAATGCCACCCTTGCTGCGGTTGATGAAGTCCTGCTCGGCCGCCTCGGCTGCGGCGGCCGAATGGAAGCGCGCCGTGATTTCCTTGGCCAGCAGCACCTTGGCCTCTTTCGGATTGCGCCCTTGCGCCACCTCCTGCTGGAGTTTGCTGATCTCGTCCAAGCTGCGGAAGCTCAGCAGGGTGTACCAGCGCCACATCAGCTCGTCACTGATGGACAGCACCTTGGCGAACATGGTGTTGGCGTCTTCAGTGATGCCGATGTAGTTGTTCTTGGACTTGGACATCTTGTCCACACCATCCAGCCCCTCCAGCAGCGGCATGGTCAGGATGCACTGCGGCTCCTGGCCGTACTCGGCCTGCAGGTGGCGCCCCATCAGCAGGTTGAACTTCTGGTCCGTGCCGCCCAACTCCAGGTCGCTCTTCAGCGCCACCGAGTCATAGCCCTGCATCAGCGGATAGAGGAACTCGTGCACCGAGATCGGATTGCCGGCCTTGAAGCGGTCGTGGAAGTCGTTGCGTTCCATCATGCGCGCCACGGTGTACTTGGCGGCGAGCTGGATCATGCCCATGGAGCCCAGCGGCAGGCACCACTCGCTGTTGTAGCGGATCTCGGTCTTCTGCGGATCCAGCACCAGGCTGGCCTGCTTGTAGTAGGTCTCGGCATTGGCCTTGATCTGCTCGGGGGTGAGCGGCGGGCGAGTGCTGTTGCGGCCCGAGGGGTCGCCTATCAGGCTGGTGAAGTCGCCGATCAGGAAGATCACCTGATGCCCCAGGTCCTGCAGCTGGCGCATCTTGTTGAGCACCACGGTGTGGCCGATGTGGATGTCGGGCGCCGTCGGATCCAGCCCCAACTTGATACGCAGCGGCTGGCCAGTAGCCTCGGCGCGTGCCAGCTTCTGCACCCAGTCGGCCTCCGGAATCAGTTCCTCGCAACCGCGCAAGGTCACCGCCAAGGCGTGCCGGACACGGTCGGTAACAGGAAAATTCAATGGGGAGGCTTGATTCATAAGGGTTTTTCCAGATGCCAGGGGGGCTGCGCGGGCTATACTTGCCATTTGCCACTGCGCCGGATTTTAGTGTGCCGCACCTTCGGAGGTGCCGCGCCTGCCGATCAGGCCGCACCTTACATCTCTCGGGTTGTCATTTGGAAAACGGTCTGATCACCGCTGGTAGCACCTTTTTGAACCTCGCGGGGCAATGGGTCGAGCGCCACCCGAAACGGGTCATGGGCGCTGTGGCTGCTGCCCTGCTGCTCGGCGGCGGCGGTGCCTACGCCGTGGCGTCGGCCGTGGTGTCGCTGGGGCCGGATGCCGAGCAGCTGCCGGTGCGGGAGGTCCGCGAGGCCGTGACGCCGTTGGCGCTGCAGCCCCAGGCCGAGGTACTGGACCTCCACCGCTTCAACCTGTTCCGCTCCGATCTCACGCGCTCGACCGATACAGCCGACACCCTGCTCAAGCGCCTGGGCATCAACGATCCGGCCGCCGCAGCCTTCCTGCGCGCGGATGCCCATGCCCAGAAGACGTTGCTGGGCCGTGTCGGCCGCAGCGTGACCGTAGAAGCCAGCGATAACAACACCCTGGTCAAGCTGACCGCACGCTGGAGCCCGGAAGACGATGGCCGCTTCACACGCTTGGTGATCGAGAAGCAGCCCAATGGCTTCACATCCCGGCTGGAGACCGCTCCGTTGACGGCGTCGACCCGCATGGCCAGCGGCGTGATCCGCAGTTCGCTGTTTGCGGCCACCGATGACGCCCGCATCCCGGACGCGATTGCCATCCAGGTCGCAGAGATCTTCTCCGGCGATATTGATTTCCACCGCTCCCTGCGCAAAGGCGACCGCTTCTCGGTGGTCTATGAAACGCTGGAGGGCGATGGCGAGCCCTTGCGGGCCGGCCGCGTCCTGAGCGCCGAGTTCGTCAACAGCGGCAAGACCTACCAGGCCATGTGGTTCCAGGAGCCCGACAACCAGGCGGCCGCCGCGCATGAGCATGGGCGAGCCACGCACAACCTGACCAAGGGCGGCTACTACACCTTGGATGGGCAAAGCCTGCGTCGCGCCTACCTGGCGTCTCCGCTGGAGTTCTCCCGCGTCTCCAGCGGCTTCAAGATGCGCTTCCACCCGATTCTGAAGCAGTGGCGGGCGCATCTGGGCGTTGACTACGCCGCGCCGGTCGGCACGCCGGTGCGCAGTGTGGGCGACGGCGTTGTCGAGTTCGCTGGGGTGCAGAACGGCTTCGGCAACGTGGTGTTCATCAAGCACCGCAACAACCACACCACGGTCTATGCACACCTGAGTCGCATCAGCGTCAAGCGGGGGCAGACGGTCAACCAGGGGCAGAACATCGGTGCTGTGGGCGCCACCGGCTGGGCCACCGGACCGCACCTGCACTACGAATTCCGAGTCAACGGTAACCACCAGGACCCGCTCACGATTGCCCGCCAGAGCGAAACTGTGCCGGTCTCGGCTGCTGCCAAACCGGCCTTCCTGCGCTCGGCATCGGCCGTCCGTCAGCAGTTGCTGGCTGCTGCCTCTCTGCAACCGGGCTCGGCCCAGTAATTCCCGCACGGGAGTTCATGCCTGAGCTTTACATCGGCCTGATGTCTGGCACCTCGCTGGACGGGGTGGACGGTGTGCTTGCCGAATGCAGTGAAGGGCAAGCACGGGTCATCCAGCATGTGCATCACCCCTTTGCGGCGTCGCTCGCCGCCGAGTTGCTGCACCTCAACACCCCCGGCGACAACGAGCTACACCGGGCCGCCCTAGCCGCCAACGCGCTGGTCCGCAGCTACGCCCATGTGGTCCATGAACTGCTGCATGCCGCCTCGCAAGCCCCCTCCGACGTCCGTGCCATCGGCGCCCACGGGCAGACGGTCCGTCACCGCCCCGGAGAGTTCGACGGCATCGGCTACACCCTGCAGCTCAACAACCCTGCCTTGCTCGCCGAGCTGACCGGCATCGATGTAGTGGCCGACTTTCGCAGCCGCGACGTCGCCGCCGGTGGCCAGGGGGCCCCTTTGGTGCCGGCCTTCCATCAGGCCGTGTTCGGGCAAGCAGGTCAGACCGTCGCTGTACTCAACATTGGTGGCATCGCCAATCTGTCGGTGCTGCACGAGGCCAGCGTGCTCGGCTTCGATTGCGGGCCTGGCAACGCCCTCATAGACGCCTGGTGTCGGCAGCACACCGGCCAGCCCTACGACACCGAGGGCCGCTGGGCGGCCAGTGGCCGCGTGAACGAGGCACTGCTACAGGCCTTGTTGAGCGAACCCTATCTGGCGCTGCCTCCGCCGAAAAGCACCGGCCGCGACCTCTTCAACCCCGCGTGGCTGAACGCCAAGTTGCAGCCCTTCCCTGAGGTGGCGGCAGCGGATGTGCAGGCCACCTTGACCGAGCTGACCGCCCGGGCTTGCGCGGCTGATGTGCAGCGCCACGCGAATGGCGGGCATCAACTCATCGTCTGTGGCGGCGGCGCCCTCAATAGCTACCTGATGCAGCGACTACAGGCCCTGCTGCCGTCCTGGTCGGTCGTTTCTTCGGCGCAGGCTGGCCTGCCGCCGCTCCAGGTGGAGGCCGCCGCCTTTGCCTGGTTGGCCTGCAGGACCCTGCACCGACAGACCGGCAGCCTACAAAGCGTCACGGGCGCCCAAGGCGCCCGTGTGCTGGGAGCGGTCTATCCGGCCTGAGCCGGGTCGACGCTCAAACGGAGAACGAGGAACCGCAACCGCAGGTCGTAGTGGCGTTCGGGTTCTTGATCACGAACTGGGCACCCTGCAGGTCTTCCTTGTAGTCGATCTCGGCACCGACCAGGTACTGGTAACTCATGGCATCGATCAACAGGGAGACACCATTCTTGGTCATGGTGGTGTCGTCCTCGTTGGCCACCTCGTCGAAAGTGAAGCCATACTGGAAGCCCGAACACCCGCCGCCTTGCACAAAGACGCGCAGCTTGAGGTCTGGGTTGCCCTCTTCGGCGATCAGGTCAGCCACCTTGGCAGCAGCACTGTCGGTGAACAGAATCGGGGCAGGCATCTCGGACTGGATGTTGTCGGCGACGGCACTCATGGAAGTCTCCAATTAAGACGAATTGAGCGAATAGTACACCATTTCGCTCAAGAATTCAGGCGGCGGCTTATTCGTTGTTGGCCGCCAGCTTCAGGGTGGGCTTGTCTTCCACCGCACCCACCGGACACAGCTGGCCGGCGATGATCGCGCCCTGGTGCATTTCCAGCGCGCTGTAGTGCACGTCGCCCTCAATGTTCGCCTTGGGCTGCAGCTCCAGCATCAGGCGGGCGTAGACAGGTCCTTTGACGCTGCCGTTGATGATGACGTGGTCGGCATGGATTTCGCCGACCACCGAAGCCGTCTCGGAAATCACCAAGATGCTGGGCTGGTCCGCCGTGGCATTGACGTCACCAATCACCTTGCCGTCGATGCGCAGGCCATCGGAGAACGTCAGGGTGCCGTCAATCTGGCTGCCCTCAGCAATCAGGCTCTTGATCGGGGGCTGCTTTTTCTTGTTGAACATGTCCGGCTCCTCCTAGATGGAAACTACAACTTGATCGACTGCACGGCCTTGGTTACCGCGCCGTCCATGACTTTGGCGGAAACACCCTTGACCACGGTCTGGGGTGGCAATTCAAACACGCCCTCGACCCGACCATACTGGCGAAATTTCAGCACCTGGGGGCCTGCCGGCAGGGACGCCGACCAAGGCCTGCCGCCCTGCAGGCCCGTGAAGCTCAACTCCAGCCGACCATTGAACTCCGGCGCATTCTTCAGCGGCTGGATAACCAGAACCTGCCATTTTATGTGACGACCGTCCTGCAGTTCCGCCTGCAGCCCGCGGATGGCCAGACTCTCACTGCCGCCGGCCGGGATGAGCTTCTCGAAGAAGCCCAGGTCGTCTCGCAGGCTGCGGTTCTCGGCTTCCAACTGCTTGTTCAATGCACTCAGGCTCTCCTGCGCCGCCTTCTCCGCGGTCAACAGCGTGGTCGAGGTACTGGCCACCGATAGCGCCTTGTCGCGCTCTTCCCGCATGGCCGCGAGCTGCTGGCGCAGCGTGTTCACCTCGCCGCGCAACTGGATGATTCTTTCGCCGCTGTCACCGTCGATGCCGGCAATGTCCTTGCCGAACTCGAAGGCCCACAGGCCGATGGCAGCGCAAAACCCCAGCACGATGGCCACCACCGCCCAACGGAACGGCCACGGCAACGCACTGCGCACGGCCATGCGCGGGGCACTGATGGTGAGGCGGCGACGCAGCAGACGAAATCTCATGGAAGGGGGAGTCTAGCAGTCGGAAATGACAACGGCCGCCAGAATTTCCATTCTGGCGGCCGTTGCGCTGCAACAAATTGCAGCAGGCGAAACTTGCTGTGAAATTAACGCTTGCTGAACTGCTTGCGACGGCGTGCAGAGTGCAGGCCGACCTTCTTACGCTCGACCTCACGGGCATCGCGGGTCACGAAGCCAGCTTGGCTCAGTGCAGGCTTCAGCGATGCGTCGTAATCGATCAGGGCACGCGTGATGCCGTGGCGGGTGGCACCGGCTTGGCCGGACTCACCGCCGCCGTGCACGTTGACCTGAATGTCGAAGGTTTCGGCATGGTTGGTCAGCACGAGCGGCTGCTTGGCGATCATGATCGAGGTCTCGCGGCCGAAATATTCCTGGATATCCTTGCCGTTGACCGTGATCTTGCCGGTGCCTTTTTTCAGAAACACGCGGGCGACGCTGGACTTGCGACGGCCGGTGCCATTGTTCCATTCACCAATCATCTCAAGGCTCCTTAGATTTCCAACACTTTGGGTTGCTGGGCGGTGTGCGGGTGCTCGGCACCACCGTACACCTTGAGCTTCTTGATCATGGCGTAGCCGAGCGGGCCCTTGGGCAGCATGCCCTTGACGGCCTTCTCGAGAGCGCGGCCCGGATGCTTGGCCTGCATGTCACGGAAGTTGGTGGCATAGATACCGCCCGGGAAACCGGAGTGACGGTAGTACACCTTGTCGAGCTCCTTGGTTCCGGTCACACGCAGCTTGGCTGCGTTGATGATGACAATGAAGTCACCGGTATCGACGTGAGGCGTATAAATGGCCTTGTGTTTGCCGCGCAAACGGAGAGCAACTTCGCTGGCTACTCGTCCGAGGACCTTGTCGGTCGCGTCAATCACAAACCACTCGTGCTTCACGTCAGCGGGTTTGGCGCTGATCGTTTTGGTCATGAGTTTTCTCTTGAAAGAGGGTTTGGGCGGCCCTTTTCCACGGTCGGTTTTCCTCTGGTGGGAATCTCTTAGGTGGGATGGAATGCCTTCGCCGCGGGGCCACAAAAGCGCTGCGAAGCCCGCCATTATACAAAAACCGGCTATTTCAGCCAACCCCGGATCGGCGCCCGCAGTTACCATAGCCGCCTATGTTCAGTTACCGCCATGCCTTCCATGCCGGCAACCACGCCGATGTGCTCAAGCACACGACGCTGATTGCCATGCTTCGCCACCTGACGCAGAAGGAGGCGGCGCTGACGGTGCTGGACACCCACGCCGGCGCTGGCCTGTACCGGCTCGACAGCGAGTTTACCGAGACCAGCGGCGAGGCCGCGGACGGTATCCAGCGCCTGCTCCAACCACAAGACGGGGAAGCACTGGCACCAGCTCTGGAGGATTACCTGGGAGTAATCGCCAACTTCAATAACAAGAAGAGCTGGCGCGTCTACCCGGGCTCGCCCTTCATCATCCAGCACCTGCTGCGCCCGCACGACCGGCTCAAGCTGTTCGAGTTGCACCCAACCGATGCCAAGACGCTGGCGGCCAACGTGGCCCAACTCGACGCCGGCCGCCAAGTGGCCGTATTGCGTGAAGACGGTTTTGAAGGCCCGCGCAAGTTCCTGCCGCCACCGTCGCGGCGCGCCCTGCTGCTATGCGACCCCAGCTACGAGATCAAGAGCGATTACGCCCGGACCGCCGACATGGTGTCCGAGGCGCTCAAGCGTTTCCCGACCGGCTGCTACGCCATCTGGTATCCCATCATCCCGCGCCCCGAGGCGCACGAGTTGCCGCGCCGACTCAAGACCCTGGCCACCAAGGCCGGCAAACCCTGGCTGCACGCCACGCTGACGGTCAAGTCCAGCGGCAAGGCCACCGTCGGCGCCGAGGCCACCGGCAAGACCCGCCCCGGGCTGCCAGCCAGCGGCATGTTCATCATCAATCCGCCGCACACGCTCAAGGCCGCGCTGCAAGCGGCCCTGCCGCAGATGGCCACCTTGCTGGCACAGGACCGGCACGCCACCTGGTCGCTCGACACCGGGGGTTAACCCCAGCACAATTAACCGACCGATCGGTCGGTTAATTGACTATACTGCCGCTCAAACGGGGCCCGGAAGGCGCCGCAGGAGACTGGCATGTACACGCAGGCACTTGATCTTCCCGATGGTGGCGTCACCAAGCCGGTGGCGCTGGCCGACACCACCCAGGCTGGACCGCAAGCCCGTTTCGACGCCACTGTCGACAGCGACGGCCGCATCGAACCGCAGGACTGGATGCCCGAGGCCTACCGCAAGACGCTGGTGCGGCAGATCAGCCAGCACGCCCACAGCGAGATCGTCGGCATGCTGCCCGAAGGCAACTGGATCTCGCGCGCGCCCTCGCTCAAGCGCAAAGCCATCCTGATCGCCAAGGTGCAGGACGAAGGCGGCCACGGCCTGTACCTCTACAGCGCAGCCGAAACGCTGGGCACCTCGCGCGACGAGATGCTGGACGCGCTGCACAGCGGCCGCGCCAAATACAGCTCGATCTTCAACTATCCGACCCTGAACTGGGCCGACGTCGGCGTCATCGGCTGGCTGGTCGATGGCGCGGCCATCATGAACCAGATCCCGCTGTGCCGCTGCTCCTACGGCCCGTATGCGCGCGCCATGATCCGCATCTGCAAGGAAGAGAGCTTCCACCAGCGCCAGGGCTACGAG
>Ga0114939_10001663_pt1 | contig 17287 bp, 19 predicted proteins | sample AshMeaCrysSpring_FD_87196 | JGI IMG/M metagenome (GOLD analysis project Ga0114939, IMG submission 87196) | Groundwater microbial communities from Big Spring, Nevada to study Microbial Dark Matter (Phase II) - Ash Meadows Crystal Spring | ecosystem: Environmental > Aquatic > Deep subsurface >...
GCGACACCTGCGGCAACGGCCATCAAGTTGGACGATATTATCGACCTATTGAAATCGGTGGACTCTGCCTATGCCCGTAACGGGCGATTCATGTTCAACCGTGAAACACTGTGGTCGCTTGTCAAGATCAAAGATACCACCGGACGTTACATTTGGCAAGAGGGTGCTAAAGACGGTACACCTCCGACTCTCTTTGGTAAGGGCTATATCCTCAATGATGATGTGGCCAATATCGGTGCGGGTAATGCCTCAATGATGTTCGGGGACTTCTCGAAGTTCAAAATCCGTATGGTCAAGAATTTCCGGGTGATCCGTTTGAACGAACTCTTGGCAGAGTATCTATCCATCGGCTTGTTCGGTTTTGCCCGTGTGGATGGTGTATTGCTTGACGCAGGTACGCATCCGGTGAAAAAACTGGTTCACGCATCGGCATAATGGCAGAGCTTCCCATATCACTGGCGTTGGCAAAGGCTCATCTTCGTGTCGGGGACTCCTCGCACGATGATGAGCTGATCGCTGAAAAGTTAGAGATGGCTTTCGGTGTTGCTGAAGATATAACCAATCGGGATATTCGCACAGCATACACCTCCGAGAGCATTCCTCCAGCAATCAAGGCCGCTATTCTCTTAATTCTGGGAACACTCTACGATAACGAGTCCGACAACATTGTCGGGCGTTCTGTTTCGGAGTTGTCACTTACTGTCGAGAAGTTGCTGCTCCCCTGGCGCATAACACCCTACGGCAATGTTTGATACCCGAATTGAGATACTGGCTTATTCCCAGGAGCGGGATGATTACAACGAACGGACAAATGAGCTTGTTGAGATGGGTGTTTTCTATGCTCAAAAGACAGAAAGCGGCGGACGGGAGAATATTTATGCCAGCCGTATCGTCCACGAAAATGAGGTAGTATTCACAATTCGATATTCTAATAAGATTAAGTCCGGGATGTTTGTACGATTGGACGAACAGCTACTCAAAATCACTTCGGTGCATGAAGAAGGCCGCCGGAAGTATCTACACCTAAAAACCGTCAAGAGCGATGCTGAAGATAAAGGTTAACGGTTACAAGGAGGCCAAAGCGATATTGGATGAGCTGCCTAATAATATGCAGAAGAGGATGTTACTCTCTGCACTCAGAGGTTCTGCCAAACCGATGCTCCAGTCTGCGAAGGGCAAAATGCCTGTCAAAAGCGGTAAACTTAAAAAGATGCTTCGTGTAGTGCGGTTCAAAGATCGCCGAGCCTCCAAATCAGAGGTGTCGGTTGCGGTAAAACCTGTCTTTGAGCGAACTAAAAAGAAAGGTGCGATCAACCAATACTACGGCAAGTTTATCCACGAGGGAACATCGGATGTTCGCAAATCTCGCAAAGGGAAGATGCTCGTGTTTGAAAATCAGCAAGGACAGAAGGTATTCGTCAGGCAGACCAAGGGGATTAAACCAAGTCCGTTTCTGGAACAAGCCTATCGGGAGAGTAATGAACGCACGGTTGCCATCTTCGGAGATGAACTCGCTACGGCAGTTGAAAAATTTGTAACAAAGAATTTTAAACCCATCAAATGACAGATTTCAAAACAGCACTCATTGCTCTGTTGGAGCAGGAAGTTCCGGAACTAATGGATAAGATACAAGCCGGAGCGGTTGATGCCGAAACGCCTGTGCCTTATGCGGCATATTCCACGCCGGAGGAGGTTCCGATCCGCACCATACACGGCATAGCCGGATACACAACCACTTTTGATGTCTCGGTCTACCATTCCAAAATGTCGGAGGTAGAAAAACTCAAGCACAAAGTAATTAAGGCGTTGGAGGGAGCGGAGCTCAACAGCAAACGCAGCTACTATAAATCGGGCGAGTATGGATTTTATCCCGATTATAATATTCACGGTTATACACTCACATTCAGAATCATATAAATATGGAAAAGAAAGTAATACAGGGCGAAGACATCATTTTGTTGGTGGATGAAAAGACCACGCTTCACGCCACCACACATACACTCAAAGTGGACTTGGAGTTGAAAGAACTACGCACCAAAGATACCAACGGCAAGGAAAAATCTCCGGGCGATATATCCTGGTCGGTCGATGGTGACGGGTTGGTGGTGATTGATGATAGTGTTGAAAACACTCACTCCTCAGAGGATATTCTCGGTATCGTACTGAGTAAAAAGATTGTCGATGTGGTGATCAAATCTCCTATGGGCGGACTAACGAAAACCTATTCAGGCAAGGCGTTTATCACATCATTCTCACTTGGCGCACCAGCCGGAGACAACGCCACATACAGCTATTCGCTCACAGGTAGCGGCAACCTTACTCCAACCCCTAAAACACCGCAGGCATGAAAGAGATTATCGCAAACGGCAAAGCCCTGCCGATCCATTTCGGGTTAAAGGCCATCAACGAATTCACCAAACTTCAGAACGGTGATTTCCACGATACAGTAACCACAACCAACTCACTCGGCAACTTGGATTCCATTGTAACTCTCGCTGTTTCGGGGCTTAACGAGGGAGCGAGACGATCCAAGTCGGATATTCGCTATACCGAAGATGAGGTATGGGATCTGTTTGATGAGAACCCGAAACTCATTCTTGAGATCTCCGAAATATTTATGGAAGCGGTAATTCCGCTGACGGATAAGTTGGGTGAATTGGGAAACGCCCAGCCGACAGCAACGGAGAGCAAGAACGAGTAACCTATGAAAAATGGTTTGCCGTTGCTGTCGGGCAGATGGGGTTACGCCCCGATGATTTCAATGCACTGACTCCTGCCGAGTTTATCTATGCGTGGTTCGGGTGGAGCGAGCAGCAGCAGAGTCTTAACAAACAGGCGTGGGAACGAGAACGTTGGGCGGTGTGGATTACCACCTGCATTCAACTCGACACAAAAGATCGCCTGCCCATGACGCAGATGTTTCCTCTGCCATGGGAGGAGAACTTGGATGTTCCACAGGAACTAACAATGGAAGAGAGAAAAGAGAGAATAAATCAGATATTAAGTAATAGATGAGTCGAAGAATAGCCGACCTGCTGATCAAGATTGGTGCGGATTCGTATGAGTTCCAACAAAAGGTGCAGCAGGTTGAGAAAGGATTGGGATCACTGACCAAACGGTTGGACAAGGTCGGTAAGGAGATGTCGCTCAAAGTGACAGCTCCTCTTGCCGCTTTGGGGGCGGTCTCACTCTCTCTTGCCGACACTCAAGCTAAAGCGGAAGCCAAGGTACAGCAGGCGATCAAATCGACCTCCGGTGCGGCAAAACTATCTTTTGACCAACTCAAAGCATTTGCCTCTCAGTTGCAGGGCAAGACCATCTTTGGAGACGAGACAATTTTGAATGACTCCACCGCACAGTTATTAACCTTTACCAATATTGCAGGTGAGAACTTTAAACGGACACAGGCGGTGGCTCTCGACCTGGCAACAGTATTAGACGGAGACTTAAAATCGGCATCCATTCAGTTGGGTAAGGCGTTAAATGATCCGGTTAAAAACCTATCGGCACTCTCTCGAAGCGGTATTCAGTTCTCGGAAGAACAGAAGAATCTGATCGACTCGCTTGCCAAGACCAATCGTCTGGCAGAAGCTCAGACTGTTATCTTGACTGAATTGGAGCGACAATACGGCGGTCAAGCAGAGGCGGCGGCCAAAGTGGGACTCGGAGCTTTGCAACAACTCAAGAATTCTTGGGGAGATTTCTTGGAACAGATCGGTGCTACGATGATGCCTGTGGTTAATAAAGTAGCCGGAGCATTGTCGCAGGTGGTAGCGGTTCTTCAGAACATGAATCCGCAGATGCGTGAAACGATTGTGGTCATCGCAGGTATTGCTGCCGCTATCGGGCCGTTGGCACTCGGCATTGGGGGTATTATCCGTATGCTCCCGATGCTCTCAGCAGGATTTACAGCCTTGCTCTCTCCGGTAGGGTTGGCAGTAGCTGCTGTGTTGGCGCTTGGTGCGGCATTCTTTTATGCCCATCAGCGTAAGAAGGAGATGCTAAACGAAATGACCGAGAAGTTCGAGGGACTCTCCATCGGTACTCTCGAAAAACGGCTCAAAGAAAACAAGCGTCTCCAGGAGGTAAACGAGCGAGAATCTCCGTGGCAAGGCAACTCTCCAATTTCCAAACTGACCTACGCCTTGGATAAAGGCAAGCGCAGGGATAATCTCAAAATGGAGGAGGAAGCCTTGACGGAAGCGATCCGCAGGAATACGCAAGCCTATGAGGAACGGCAGCGTGTCGAGGCGGAGTCAAAAAAGATTGCCGATGATATGGCCAATGCCCTCAAGGGTGTCAATACCGAAACCACTCGTGGCACAGGACTTATCGCCGATCTGCAAAACAAGATTGAAGATTTAGAAAAGAAAAAGCTACTCCCGAATGCCACCGTAGAGGACATTGCTGCCGCCAATGCCGAGATAGGGAAACTGAAAACGGAACTGTCGAATCTGCAAAATATTACTCCCGAACAACTCAACCGCAAACCGCTTGAACCGATAGCTCCAACCGGAGTATCGCTGATAATGCCTAAGTTGGAGGTTAAACTACCCGATCTCAAACCGATCATTACCAAGGCACAGCAACAGATGATGGAGATCCGCAGGACGGTAACCGAGGGTATTTATGGCTGGGCAGAAGCAACAAGTTCGGGATTGCAATCTTCCATTATGGAGACCGAAGCCATTGTCGGTAAATATACAGAGGCTCTGGTGGCCAAAGGATGGAAGTTTTCAGAGGCTCTTACCTTTGTGTCGGATAAGGTAAGCGAGGTGATGAAAGGTTTTGATGAATCGCTGAGTAATTTTATTGCAGGGAGCATCGAAGCAGCTGCTGAAGCCATTGGGCAGATCATTGCCGGAGATTTGGGTTTTGATGGATTGATGAAGACAATCCTTTTACAGCTGGCAAGTTTTCTCAAGCAGATCGGAGCGCAGCTGATAGAGTTTGGTGTGATGATTATTGCTTTTAAGATGGCTCTCAAGTCGGTGCTTGCCAATCCGTGGGCAGCCATCGCCATCGGAGCGGCAATGGTGGCCGCTGCTGCGGTGATGACGGCACTCATCAACAAAAACGCTCAGAAGAATGCCCCGAAACTTGCCAAGGGTGGTCTTGCCTACGGTCCGACTTATGCTATGGTGGGCGATAATCCAAATGCGAGTATTGACCCCGAAGTGATTGCTCCGCTATCCAAGTTGCAGGGCATGATGGCAGGCGGTGGTTCCCAGAATATACAAATCGCCCTCAGCGGTCAATTGACGGCCAAGGGCAGAGATTTGGTATATGTTCTCGGTAAAGAGAATTTTAAGATTGATGTGTTGGGTGGGTAACTATATGTTCTTTGAAACGATAGCACACAATTGCTTAACACGTTGGATAAATTCCGCATTAGAGGCTAAGGTCTCAGTGGTTGTTCCTTGAATCTTTGAGATCCGTTCAATATGCAGGCACTCTGAAACAGCAACTAACTCTGTTAAAGTAGAGTAATTCCCTCTTTCTCGAAGACGCTTAGAAACAATTGCAAATACAATTTTTCCATTAAAAATGATTTGGACTGTTTCAATAATGAAAGTAATGGAATATCCCTGTTCGGTAGGAGCACCTGCGCAAACAAGAATTAATACACCATTGACTTCAACGACATAAGTGCCATTGTGAGGCTTAGTCGAATTATCAACCTTTTCCTTTGTTCTTGTTTTAAGATCAATGGCATAAACATTTTGCGGCTTCAGTTGCTCAATGATACTCCCAACGGTAGACGACTTGCCTGAGTCGCAAGCCCCAATTATTACAATGTGTTTCATAATCAATATTTTTTATTCATAAATATATCTGTGACAAAGTTTCTGCAAAGTTAATACATCTCTACTTAATATCACGCATCTATTTGATAAAGAAATGAGTGGAGTACGCATTAAAGACCTACAAAGTGCCAAGTCGGTAATCGAACACGGATTCGATCAGTTCGAGTTTGTGGTGGATTCGCCCGTTCCTGACGCTACGCTCAAAGTGTCGGGTGCGGAACTGAAAAAGGCTATTGGAACGGAGAAACATATCCATCCGTTGGAGGAGGTAGATGGTCTGCCGGGTGAGTTGGAAAAGAAGTTCGACAGAGCCGGAGGTACAATCACCGGAGATCTGCGTGTGGAGGGTAATGCCCGGATGAAGAACCTGAGCATTGATGAATACCTCGAAGTGCCGGAACTCAAATACAACCGTATCACCGCCACCGGAAACGAATTTTGGGTGACCGATGCCGGAGTGATTGATGATGCGTGGGAGGATGGAGACGGTATATTTCTGATTACGCTCAAGGAGAAACCGGGTGAAGTAACCATCAACTTCCAATATAAAGATATTCTAAGAGGCATTTTTTATACGCAGGACGAGGACGGAAACCCAACCGGATTCAAAACCGCCTATTTTGAGGTGACGGGCATTATTGACGAGACTCAATTCGACTGTATTCCGCTGAACGGCATTGCTCCGGAGCGGTTTATGACATTGGCTCGCCAGGGCAATAAAACCAATCCCAAGCGACAAGGCTCCATCTACCTCGATGGCCTGCATAAGTTTATCCGTGTTATCGACCAGGTTTCGAGTGAGAAAATTGAGCAGAAAAATATCAAAGTTCAGTTGGGCGATCTTTCGGAAATCAATCATCCCGTGTTCGGGCAGTTGCAAGGCTATGGGGCATTATTGGAAAATGCCTATATCTGCGGACGGCTTATTCAGCGTAATCCGGATACCGGAGAGGATTGGATTGTAGGTGCGGTTTCGGTGCAGGGAGAACAGGTATTCCGATATAAAGACAACATTCCCGAACCTACGACTATTACACTTACAGCTATTGAACTCGGCATCACTTCTCCAGAAGATGCAAGGGAATGGCAATTCAAGAACGGTGCGGAATGGGTAACAATTCCCGACAGCCAATCACTCACGTTTGAATTATCTCCCGATGCTGAGATATGGCGGGATAAACGAACGCTCACACTACGTTACCTTGCCTGCAGAGTCTATTACGACATTATCACCATCACCAAAGTGTTTGATGGCGAAGATGCCTATCAAGTGCAAGTGGTCTCCTCCAATGGGTCGAGCTTTATCAACAGCGACATTGCCACGATGCTCCGTGCAAAGGTATTTAAAGGCGTTCGGGAGATTACCGATACGCTTCCCGACAATGCTTTCTATTGGTTTCGGGTATCGAATAACCCTGAAGGTGATGTCGTTTGGAATCAACTGCACGAAGGGGTCGGACGGACAATCGTAATCAGCGATGAGGATGTTTACCGCAAGGCGATATTTGAATGTGAAGTGAATATTAACGATTAAAATAATGAAGAATGAAAAACTATCTTTTCACCTCTGAGTCCGTATCGGCAGGACATCCCGATAAAGTAGCCGACCAAATATCTGACGCGATCCTTGACGAATTCTTGCGTCAAGATTCCAATTCTAAAGTAGCCTGCGAAACGCTATGCACTACCGGATTGGTAGTAGTTGCCGGAGAGGTCAAATCCAATGCCTATGTGGATATTCAGCAGACAGTCCGAAGAACAATTACCAAGATCGGCTACACTCATGCCGAGTATGGATTTGAAGCAAATTCGTGCGGAGTGCTGTCGGCCATTCATGAGCAATCACCGAATATTCGGCAGGGAGTAGAGCAAGAAGATCAAGGTGCAGGCGACCAGGGTATCATGTTCGGCTATGCCGTCAACGAGACCAAAGAGTTGATGCCTGCCACACTTGCTTTGTCGCATTTACTATTACAGGAGCTGGATGCTATCCGCCAAGAAGGTAATGTAATGAACTATCTGCGCCCCGATGCCAAAAGTCAGGTAACCATTCAATATAACGAGTATGACAAGCCACTACGCATAGATACGATTGTAATTTCCACGCAACATGATGATACTGTTTCAGCATACGATATTCTGCAAGATATTTCGGAACACTTGATTCCGAGAGTCAAAGCAAAAGATCCGCAACTTGCCGAACTGTTCCAGGATGACTATCGCCTGCTTGTCAATCCAACGGGACGATTTGTGATCGGTGGGCCGGCAGGAGATACGGGACTTACGGGGCGAAAAATCATCGTGGATACTTACGGCGGTCGTGCGGCACATGGCGGTGGAGCGTTTTCCGGTAAGGATTCCTCGAAAGTGGATCGTTCGGCGGCGTATGCGGCACGCCATATAGCCAAGAACCTTGTGGCCGCAGGGGTTGCCGATGAAGTGCAGATACAGTTGGCTTATGCCATTGGCGTTGCCGAGCCTGTCAGTATTTCGGTAAACACATTCGATACGGCAAAGGTCGCTTTAAGCGATGCCGAGATTGCGGAGATAATCTCCGAACTTTTTGATTTGCGTCCAGCAGCTATCGTAGAGCGATTCGGACTCAAAAATCGGATCTATCTCCCGACAGCATCTTATGGACACTTCGGACGGCAACCTTATACTAAAGACGGTATGGAGTTCTTCGGTTGGGAACGATTGGATATGGTAGATGCAATTCGTACAACCTTTAATCTCGACTAACAATGGCAGTAATATCAAGAGGACAGATTACGATTGTGGATTTATCGGACGGCAAATCCATCAATCTCTATTTGGGTAGCAATGTAGCCACCACGCAGATTTTCAATAAAGAGAACAGCTCCTATGTTCCGAATTGGACGGTCTCGCCGTTTTTGGTGATCACCCCTGAAGTCTATGTTACGGGTGTTGCGACCAATCAGGTGGCAAGACTGAAAGGAGTTCCCGTGTGGAAAATCAATGGTTCAACCACACTCTCAACCTATGGAGCAACAGCAGGAACTGCTTCGCCCTATGCCTTAACGATTAAGAACAATATGACTTCGGTCAATCAGTTGCAGGTGGAGTGCGAAGTTATTTATGTCGATCCCGACACCTCTGCCGAAACCAAGGCTAAAACTTCCATCACCTACACCAAGACCACCAATGCCGGACAGTTGATTTGTGCGATTGCATACGCTCCGCTGGGTACGGTATTCAAAAATGGAGTTTCGACAACGCTCAAAGCTCACTGCGATATGTGGCGGGGTTCGACGATTGACAACACCAACGTTACTTACAAGTGGTTTAAACTCGGCAGCGGAACCTGGACGGAGATTACCTCTGCCAATGCAGGCGGGATCACAGGCTACACGACCAACGAAATCACGATTCCCGAAGCTGCGGTTCTAAACTTCGAGTCATTCAAATGCGAGATTAAGGATACAGATGCCGCTTCGGGAACTTACAACACCTCGGTTAGCGACATCATCTCATTTGCCGATATGAGCGATCCGTACCAGGTGGAGATTACCACTCCGCAGGGGACAACACTCACAAGTGGTCTGATCTCCACAACGCTCACCACACAGTGTTGGCAGAACGGTGTTTTACTTCCCGATTCGTTCTTTACCGGAGCCACCTGTAAATGGAGAAAGTTTAATAAACTGGGTGTCCAGGATACCGCTTGGGGAACGGCAGGTATTAAAACAGGACGCAGCATCACCGTTACCCGTGATGAGGTTTCGGTGGCCGCCACTTTCACAGTAGAAATAGAAAAGTAATTATGTCAGTAATCGCACGAGGACAAATAACCATTCATATTGCCGAAAAAGGCGATCCTGGGGCATCGGGGAACTGGACATCGTATGTGTTCAAGTCTTCGTCCACTCAACCTGCCAAGCCCACAGGAACAGCCTCCGTTCCGTCCGGTTGGGTGGATGCTCCGACTGCCACAGGTGTTTGGTGGATGAGCAAGGCAACCGTCAACGGATCGACAGGATTGGCAGGTGTATGGAGTGTTCCGGTGCGAATTACGGGTATTGACGGAAGTAACGGAACAAATGGGAGCAACGGTTCAAATGGAACGAATGGCAAAGACGGACAATACACTGTTTACAATTTTGCGAAAAACACCTCCTTGACAATTGCTCCCACATCGGGTTGGACTGCGGCTCCTCCGGCACTTACCGCAGGGCAATTCCTCTGGATGCGAACCGGAGTCGTAGTACCACCTGCCACAGCACCATCTTCCTGGAGTGCCTCCGTGAGAATCAGTGGTGAGAAAGGCGATGCCGGAGGTAAAGGAGACAAGGGTGAGATTGGCGACTCCATCACGGGTCGGATGGTCTTTCGTGATCCGGAGTTTTTAGTTGGGGCGAACAGTTGCGGTATATACAACAACACAGGTAATGGCAATGTAACTGTTACCCGAATAGCCAAACCATCCGATTGCCCTACGACCTCTAATTTCTGCTTACAGATAACCACCAACGGGGTGGCATCACCAGAACATGGCGGATATGTGCAGGCAGTTCAAACTCGTGCCAATGGTGTTTTTGTATCCCGAATTATCGCTAAAATACCTGTCGGATACACAATGCGGAATGCTCACAACGCCTACGGTAACGGTGGAACAACGGTTGCGCTGACCCCGATGGCAGGAACGGGGAAATACGAAATCTATCTATGGAGAGTAGTCTGCGGCACATTGGGAACATTTTCGACCATTAATCACTATTACCTTTCGGGTGGCTCGGCTCCTGTCACTTGGTATGTGGGTTCATCGACCGTTTACGACATGAATGACACCGAGAAGTACGATGCCGCCATATCCAATGCCGCCAAAACACTGACTTATCGAGGAGTATTCTCATCCACAACTACCTATTTCAACACCGCCAATCAACGAAATGTGGTTAAATATGGTTCGAGTTATTACATCTACAAAGGAACAAACGGAGTGTCCGGAGCTTGGAATGCTGCCAATTGGGAAGCGTTCGGAGGCGAGTTTCAGAGTGTGGCCACAGGGATTTTATTGGCTGAACTCGCCTATATCGAAAATTTGGGCGTTAAGAATCTCAGAACGGCCACCTCTGGTCAGCGAGTCGAGATTACGCAATACAATAATGCGTTGGCATTCTACGATGGAAAGCAATCTTATCCTGTTGTCGAGATAAAAACTACCTCGGACTCCATCTATATGGGACAGGGATCTGGTGTGATGGTAAAACACCCAACTTCCAATATATCCATATACAACGGTATTGTACAGCGAGGTTCTGAAGGAGCAGGTATCTCTGTGCCGATACTCCCCTGGAGTCAGCCCGAAACCATCGCACAGAACTACATATATCAATCCTACTCCAATAGCTACACAGGCAAATACAAGACCGGACTCTATATCGACATTTCTGCCTCGCAAAGTACCAGTAGTGGAACAGATAAGTTTAATTCTATATTTGCCACAGCAGGAATGTTTCTACAGGGAGACGCTTCAGCATTCAAGTCTAATAACGTTTTGTGTGGGCTTACTTGTGCTGGACGAGTGTCTTCCTCTGGGTCATTACTCAGTAGTTGGGTGATTTCATACATGGGAGGTTATTTGACCAGTACCCGTACATCGACTGGGCGATACCGAATTTCGTTCTCAAATACAAGTTATCTCTACGGAGCATCCGATTACCATGTTTTCATTCTGCCTGATGCACCGAATGAACAGAATACGGGAGCATACGGGTGTACAATGACACGGACAAGTTCTTATTTTGATGTATGGATGGCAGACGATGCATCTACCAATAACTGTGGATTTACTTTTATTGTATTTCTAATCTCTAAATTCTGGTAATCATGCAACTTGCTAAACTTGATAACGGACAACTCATTACTACCTATGCCGATGATGAAGATAGGGGATTAATTAATCTGATGGTTGCCGATGGGTTTAAGATATATGTAGAAGAAGAACAGCAGCAGCCGTTACTATTATCCGAATTCCAATCACAGCAATTACACTATCGGGACGAAGGATATCAAATTGTCGGATACTATGAGGTAGTAGACAATTCTCCCGAAAAAGTGGCGGCAGAGATTGAGCATTTGAAAACAGAACTGACTTCCACCGACTATCAAGTTATTAAATCCTATGAATACGCACTTACAGGGCAGCCATCACCATACGACCTTTCGAATCTCCATTTGAAAAGGCAGCAATTAAGGGAACGGATACGGGAATTGGAACAGATACTATGAATCACATTTAACCGTAACCTGAGTGTAACCAATATTTTTACATTACTAAAAGACAGCCATATAAATCATCTTCAAGGATCTTTTGACGAACCGAACCTGGAGCCCTGTTATAAATACGACACTGTACCATTGACAAACTTACCATAGATGGACATCTCTTAATCAACAAAATTATCTATAGCTCCTTCAAATTGCTATTAGAGAAGAAAAATTCCTCCCCAGTTTTTTGACTAAGAGTAGGACATTCTTTAGTCTAAAAGAGCAAACACCTTGGTGTAAATTTATCTGTATAGAGAGCATAATTGTCAAATATATGCTCTACATACTGACAATACAACATTATCACTCAATATTTTTTGTAGATAAAAATATGAATTCAAATAACTTATAAATTGTTATGCTTCTATAAATTTCTTGAGATCATAATACATTAAACGAGTATCTTCGTTCTGGTCATTGTCCGTGAGGTACTTAAATCCGTTCTTTTCATAAAATGGCAATGCTGCTCTATATGCATCCACAGTTATAAATCGACACCCTGTTCTATTGTTGTTGGTAAACAATGTCTTAATGAATTCAAGTATCTGACTTCCCATCCCACAGTTTGCATAATTCTCAGAAACAGCTAAACGACCAATTTTTACCGCCGGATAGTTATTAATTCTTTTTCGATGAGGAAACTTCTTATTAAAACGATCTCTCCATGAACGCCCTTGATCTTTAATCGAGATCTTATCATTAAGGAGACTAAAATAGGCAACCGTATCAATTTCCGTTTCGAGAATATAGGTAACAGCCAATAGTTGGTTGGTGTAGTTCAACGCATCATCAACAAAAAAGTCATTCAAATCTGCATCTACACAGGTGAATGACTTTTGTTCTACCTCAGAGCTAAGTCTGATTAGTCTTAAATCTGTTATATCCATTCTAAATAGGGAATACAGCTATTTTTTGAAATTTCTCAAATGTGATCTTAGCCTTTTTAATGGCTTCTTTAGACTCAGGAGTAACCACATAAACCTCCTCGGTAAAACGCTTTGCATCTTTACCTTTCAATACTGGAGTCTCTTTAATTGGCTTTGCCATAATCTTAAATCGTTCAAACATAATTCACTGCAAAGATAATCAAACATTCGTCCAAAATCAAATATTTAGAGAAATATTTTTCAGAGAACGATTGTCATTCCTCTATTATATAACGAAATAAGAAAATATTTGTTGCCAAAAGGATGATTTCAATTCGATAATAAATATCACTCACAAACAAAAAAGACCCACCTATTTGAGCATTATTAAGAGGCTTGGCAGGTTCTATTAAACACAAAGGTAAGTAAAATAAGCGAAACAAAGAAAATTGAGTAGTATAGAGACCCTCTTAATCGACAAAATTATCCCAAAACACAGGCTATAATCGACAAAATTATCCTATATTCCTTCGAATTGCTTTTGTAGAAGAAAAAATTATCCACCATTCTTCAGTCTACAAGATCAATATCTTCAGAGTGATTGCTGTATAAGACTGTAGTACCCGTCATATATTGGAATAAAATCATTTTAGAGCAAAAAATTGCCGTTATCGGCAATAATCACTATCTTTGAGATGTAATTTCGGTGCAACACTTGCCGATAACAATTGTCATATGAAATATATCTCAGTAAGCGAATTCGCAAAAAAGTATGATATTTCGGAGCGTACTGTCCGAAATCAGTGTGCTGTAGGCAAGATAGAGGGGGCATTCTTGACTGGTAAAACTTGGAATATTCCCGAAGATGCTATATTGCCCTCACGTAAAAAATCCAAAATCACAGTTTCACCGTTGCTTAAAGCATTGCGTGAACAGAAGTCAATGAAGCTGAAGGGTGGAATTTATCATCGTACACAAATCGACCTTACATACAACTCGAATCACATTGAGGGCAGTCGACTGACACACGACCAGACCCGGTACATATTCGAGACTAACACAATTGGTGTATCTAATGAAAGCATTAATGTGGACGATATCATCGAGACCACTAACCACTTTCGTTGTATTGATTTAATTATCGACCGCACCGAAGAACGCCTTTCGGAAGGGATGATCAAAGAGTTGCATTATATTCTCAAAGAGGGCACATCCGATAGTAGGAAGGATTGGTTCGCCGTAGGCAACTACAAGCGTCTGCCCAACGAAGTAGGAGGTAACGAAACCACTGCACCAGAAAATGTCCATCGGGAAATGAAAGCATTGCTTTTGGAATACAACGCAAAAAAGCAGAAAACTTTTGAGGATATTATCGACCTGCATCAGCGTTTCGAGAGCATCCACCCGTTCCAGGACGGCAACGGTCGTGTCGGGAGACTTGTAACATTCAAAGAATGCTTGGCAAATGGCTTCGTTCCATTTAGCATCACCGATGAACTGAAAATGTACTATTATCGTGGGCTGCAACAGTGGAACTCTCAAAGAGGATATCTGCTTGACACTTGCCTCACTGCTCAAGACAACTATAAAGCTATTTTGGACTACTTCAAGATTAAATATTAGTCTAAGACCGTTATGATTGGGGCATGGGGCTCCAATCATTCATCTTCTACCTCCAGTGGCATCATTGCGACAAACTTGAACAATGGAGATTTAGCTACCACAACTTGAGTCACGATATCATTGAAAGCAAAATCTATCTCAATACAAATGTCTACCACCCGACCAAAGGTGTCTGCCGTTTTATAGTAAAATCTGTAACTGCAATCGCTGTTACGGACATCGGTAAACTTGACTTGCTCATAAGGCGTGTTATACTGCAGGTAGGCATCGGCAATTCGTTTCGCCTCCAAGGAGCTCATATCGATCTTCATAATTATGAGTTTTAAGTTTGAGCGCAAACATAAAGCATCATTTCTGGGTGTGCAAGTCTATTGAAGCGTTTATCTTTTTTCAGAGGTTACGGATAATATCAAAGTGAAAAAAGTTACTCGTAACCATCCCTGTAACCACGAAAATAACCTTGGTGTTCCTGCATCTGTGGAGAGTTTTAGAACCCACCACTTTACGGCATTAATTTGGTGTTCCTGAGTGTGTTCCAACCAGCATCACCAACAAAAATAACATTCGCAGAAAGAGCAAATTTGTTGCTAAAATGTGGAATTTTGTGTTTATGTTTGCGGTGTCATAGATTCAATAGAAGCACTTGACCTGATAGCTCTTTGAAATAGTGTGAACGAAATTTTGAGCCTATATTACGATTCCGGAGCCTATACGACACTAAGTAATAACCTGTGTGTAACCTCAATACGTGTTTTCGAGGTATCTCTTTGATAATTAGAAGGTATTGATTGACAGTTGCTTACCCAGGCGGATCACTTAGAAAAAGGAGTTCATTTGAACTCCTTTTTCGTTCTCTATCAAACGGCTGCTAATACTCAATTAGTTAAGTTCTTTTCTGAGCGAAAACATAGTCGTAACACCAATAAAAAAAACGGAAAGAAGTGACAGAAGTGGACGTCAAAAGTCCCTTTTAGACAGGTTTTGTGTTACCTGTACTGTGTTACCATTTCTACAATTGTGTTACTAATATGGAAAAGAAAGTACGATTACTCTTCAATCGGAAGAGAAGAGCTACAGAAACCGCTGTAGATGCCATTGAGATTGTAGTTACCTTGCAACGTGAACGCTGCTATTTCTATACAGGAATTAGCGTAGCCATTAATCAATGGGAAGATGGAAAGGTAGTGAACCATCCCGAAGCCAGCCTATTCAATCACCAGATTTCAGAGAAGTTTACCGAGCTATCCCATATCTTAATTGCCATGAAGGTCAATAAAGATGAACTGACCATTGCTCAATTCAAAACCTATATTGGTGCCGAAGGAGGCAACCGCCGAAACTTTATGGCATGGCTACGTGAACGTATCGAAAACAAAAGTTTGGGCGAAGGTACCCGAGCAGGACACCGAACCACTTATCACGCATTAGAGCGTTTTGGCAAGTTCAAAACCTTTGATGATGTCACCCTTCAACATATCAATCAATTTGACCTCTTTATACGAGAGGAAAAGACCTATACCGCCACAGGTAAACCCATTACCCGAAGCGATGCCGCTATTCACAATTATCACAAGCGTTTCAAGCCCTATGTAACCGAAGCATTCAATATCGGCTTAATCAAGGAGAATCCTTATACACGCTTCAAAGATAAACGAGGCGAGAAGAATGAACGACCTCACCTAACCAAAGCGCAAGTAGAGCAACTTGTAGGAATGAGAGAGACCAGCAAGAATGAGCAGCTAAACAAGTACATCGATTTCTTCCTCTTTCAAACCTTTACGGGTATGGCTTATATTGATGCCAAAACATTTGATTACAAACAGCACGTGGTTGCCATAGAGGGTAAAGATTACATTGATGGCAGACGAATAAAAACCGACAATGTATTTATTGCCCCTATCCTCCCCATTACGCAAAAGATTTTGGAACGGAACAACTTTGAGATGAAGATACCCTCCAATCAAAAGTACAATCAATTTCTAAAAGGAATAGGTTTAGCCTTGGGGTGCAGTTTCCCCTTAACCACCCATATTGCCCGACATACTTTTGCTTGCACGGTTATGTTGGGACAAGGAATTCCCAAAGAGGTATTACAGGTAATGATGGGGCATTCTTCTATAAAGACTACTGAGATATATGCAAAAATGCCTATGACCTTTGTTTCTCAAAAACTAGATAGGCAAGTATTCAATATCTGGAAGTAAACTATCTACTGCTGGTTAAAGCCACATCTATCACAAAAACGTGAAGGTGTGGCTTTACTTTTTTATGCATCAGCGCAAGGCTTGCCGTTCTGTTCAGTAGATATACGAAAGGGGTAGCTTAATACCCGTTGCTGGCAGAGCCACAACGGAGAGCAACCACCACAAATCAGCAAGCTTTATTCAGTAGTGGGCAAAAAAGAAAGGTAGGGAAAGGAGATTCTGCTGGTGAATCTTCTCTTTCCCTACCTTCTGTTGGGCTCTTGTGTTGATTGATAATTCTCGGCTCTTACGCTTCTAACGGATATAAAATAGGAGTAGATATTTAGTAATTGCTTAGGTTAGATTTGGTGAAATAACAGAGAACAAGCGTGAATGCGTGAGGATGAACGGTTAGAAAGGTAACTCTTCCTCTATGAATTGTTCTCTATTCCCTACCATTAAATTTGTAGCTTGTGATACATTCTCGTTATCATCAGCAGGCACTACAACTCTTTCA
>Ga0114939_10001664_pt1 | contig 17284 bp, 16 predicted proteins | sample AshMeaCrysSpring_FD_87196 | JGI IMG/M metagenome (GOLD analysis project Ga0114939, IMG submission 87196) | Groundwater microbial communities from Big Spring, Nevada to study Microbial Dark Matter (Phase II) - Ash Meadows Crystal Spring | ecosystem: Environmental > Aquatic > Deep subsurface >...
CGTGCGCGCCCATGGTCAGGCGATAGACGTAGAAGCAGGGCGAGGGGTCCCGCGCCAGCACCCCGTCGGCGACCATGCGTCCCAGGTTCTCCGCCGCCTTGGCGTAGACCGCGGGGGCATAGGGGTCGGTGCCGTGTGGCAGGTCGATCTCGGGTCGCGAGACGTGCAGGAAGCTGTAGGGACGGCCCGCGGCCAGCGCGCGCGCCTCGGCCTCGCTCACGACGTCGTAGGGGGGCGCGACCACGTCGGCGGCGCGACCGGCGACCGGCCGCAGGCCGGCGAAGGCTTTCACCAGGGGCATGGGAGGCCTCGGGTCGGAACGGGGCCGGGATTGTTCCAGAGCCCGGCAGGCGATGCAAAGGGCCGGCAAGCCCTCAGCCGCTGCCGCCGCGCAGCCCCTGCAGCGCCATGCGACGGCGGATGAAGGCGAGTTGCGCGGCCAGCGACAGGCCCTTCGGGCACACGTCCTCGCAGCCGAGCAGCGTCATGCAGCCGAACACGCCCTCCTCCGTGCCGACGAGCGCGTAGTAGGCCGCATCGTCGCGCGTGTCGCGCGGGTCGAGGCGGAAACGCGCGAGCTTGTTCACGCCGACCGCGCCAACGAAGTCCGGGCGCATGCGCGCCGTGCCGCAACCGGCCACGCAGCAGCCGCACTCGATGCAGCGGTCGAGCTCGTAGAGTCGCTCGGCGAGCTCCGGGTCCATCCGCGCCTCGAGCCGGTCGGGATCGGTCTCTTCCTGTGCGTGCACCCAGGTCTCGAGCCGCTCGGACATCGCCCGCATCCACTTGCCCGTGTCGACCGACAGGTCGCCGATCAGCTCGAACACCGGCAGCGGCGCGAGGGTGATCTCGGCGCCGAGGTCTTTGGTCAGCGTGCGGCAGGCGAGCCCCGGCCGGCCGTCGATCAGCATGCCGCAGCTGCCGCAGATGCCCGCGCGGCAGACGAAGTCGAACTGCAGCGAGGGATCGAGCGTCGCCCGGATCTCGTTGAGCGCGATGAACAGCGTCATGCCGTCGGTCTCGTCGAGCGCGAAGGTCTCGAAACGGGGGACCGACCCGGGGTCGCAGGGATTGTGGCGCAGGATGCGCAAGCGCAGGCGTCGGCCGGTGAGGGATCTGTCTTCTTCCATGGCGGCTCGGGCGATAGGCTCAGGCGATCGGCGCGGGGATCGGCTCGGCGAGCCGCTCGTTGCGCCCGCGCAGCGCCGGCGGCAGCTCGTCGAGGAAGGGCATGAGTCGCGCCTGCAGCGCGTGGCGATCGGCGCCGGCCGCCTGGGCGCGCAGGGCATCGACCTCGGCCTGGCGGCGCGGCGTGTCCGGGTGGTCGATGTGGTCCTTCGCGCCGTAGCCGCGCCAGCCGGGCGGCAGCTCCATGCGCATGACGTCGAGCGCCTCGTAATCGAGCGTCGGCGCGTCGCCGTCGGCCAGTGGCCAGAACGCGAGCGTGCGCTTGAGCCAGTCGCGGTCGTTGCGGCGCGGGTGGTCCTCGCGGTAGTGGGCCCCGCGGCTCTCCGTGCGCGCCAGCGCGCCGGCGGTCACGCAGAGGGCGAGCTTGAGCATCTTCTGCACGCGGTAGGCGTCCGCGAGCGCCGGGTTGGCGCCCGGGACGCGCGGCACCCGCAGCCGGCGGCTGCGCCGCAGCAGCTCCGCCAGCTCGTCGACCGCCATCTGCAGCGTCGGCCCGGTCCGGAACACGCAGACCTGGTCGGTCATGACGCGCTGCATCTGCGCCATCAACGCCGTCGGGCTCTCGCCGCCCGCGCCGTCCTGCAGCGCCTCGAGCTCGGCCTGCACGCGCGCGTGGTGCTCGCGCACCAAGCCGATCGGGACGGTCGCGCCGCCGGCCGCCGAGGCGCACCAGTCGGCGATCGCCTCGCCGACGATCATGCCCGCCACCACGGTTTCGGCGACCGAGTTGCCGCCGAGGCGGTTGAAGCCGTGCAGGTCCCAGCACGCCGCCTCACCGCAGGCGAAGAGGCCCTGCAGGTGCGGCGAGTGGCCGTGCAGGTCGGTACGGATGCCGCCCATCGAGTAATGCTGCGCCGGGCGCACCGGGATCCAGTCCTTCGTCGGGTCGATCCCGAGGAAGTACCGGCAGATCTCGTGGACCTCGCGCAGCCGGCGGTGGATGTGGTCCGCACCGAGCAGCGTGATGTCGAGCCACAGGTGCGGACCGTGCCGGGTCTGCACCCCGCGGCCGTTGCGGATGTGCTCCTCCATGCGCCGCGACACGACGTCGCGCGAGGCGAGCTCCTTCTTCTCCGGCTCGTAGTCCGGCATGAAGCGGCGGCCCGCCGCGTCGCGCAGCAGTCCGCCGTCGCCGCGGCAGCCCTCGGTGACGAGGATGCCCGCGGGCACGATGCACGTCGGGTGGAACTGCACCGCCTCCATGTTGCCGAGGCCGACCACGCCGGTCTCGAGCGCGATCGCCGCACCCATGCCCTGGTTGATGACCGCGTTGGTCGTCACCTGGTAGAGGCGACCGTAGCCGCCCGTGGCGATGCAGGTGGCGGCGGCGACGTAGGCGATCAGCTCGCCGGTGCGCAGGTCGCGCACGATCGCGCCGTGGCAGCGGCTGCCGTCGTGCACCAACGCGAGCGCCTCCGTGCGCTCGTGCACCGCGATGCCCTCGGCGATCGCGCGGTCGCCGACGGTGTAGAGCATCGAGTGCCCGGTGCCGTCCGACACATAGGCGGTGCGCCACTTCTTCGTGCCGCCGAAGTCGCGCGCGGTGACGAGGCCGTGCGCGTCGGCTCGCTCGGTGAGGGTCACGTGCTCGCCGTTGATCACCGCATCGCGGGCGCCGCTGCGCACCCGGTTCCAGGGCACGCCCCAGCCGGCGAGCTCGCGCACCGCCTTGGGGGCGACGTGGGCGAACATGCGGGCGACACGCTGGTCGTTCCCCCAGTCGCTGCCGCGCACCGTATCCTCGAAGTGCACGTCCTCGTTGTCGCCCTCGCCCTTCACGGTGTTGGCGAGGCTCGCCTGCATGCCGCCCATCGCCGCGGCGGAGTGCGAGCGCTTGGGCGGCACCAGCGACAGGACCACGACCTCGAGGCCCCGGCGCGCCACGCCCACGGCCGTGCGCAGTCCCGCGAGCCCCCCGCCGATGATGAGCACGTCGGTCCAGACGACCTTCACGACCCGCCTCCCCGCAGCCAGGCCGCCTCGGGGACATAGCGCTCGCCCGCCCGGTCACGGTGCTGATAGCCGATCACCGCATAGGCTGCGAGGGTCGCGAGGCCGAGCGCAAGCAGCGCCGCCGTGAGGCCGGTCTTGAAGCGCTGCAGGCGACGCCGGGCATCGGCCGACCCGGCCGCGCCGAACCAGCCCCACTTCACCGCGAGCCGGTAGAGACCGATGCCGCCGTGGACCTCGACGGCGAACAGCAGCGCGAGGTACAGCGGCCACATCCGGCCCGTCCATACGCGATCGGACGAGGCATAGGGGCCGATCTCCGCGGGGTGCGTCAGCATGGCGTAGAGGTGCACCGAGGCGAGGAAGAACAGCGCGAAACCGGTGGCGACCTGCCAGCCCCAGAGGCGCGTGTCGCGGTGGCGGAACACCGCCGCGTGCTCCCGGAAGGCCCGCCATTGGCGAAGGCTGGACGGCATCCGACGCATGGCGATGCCGGCGTGAACGACCAGCAGCCCGATGACGACGGCGACCAGCGTGGCGACGATGGCCGGGTAGCTGCGGCCGAAGAAGAAGTAGCCTTCGAAGAACTTGGTGACCGCCCACATCGCGTCCTTGCCGAGCAGGATCGACGCGACGAAGAGCATGTGCCCCCACATGAACAGGCCGAGCGCGAGCCCCGTGCCGGCCTGCAGGAGATCCAGCCGCGCCGGCCACGGTCCCGCCGTGCCCGCCCGGCGCCTCGTCATAGACGCTGTCATGCCGCGCTGCCTGCCGCTTCCCCAACCTGCGATCGCCTGCGTCGGGCGGGCTGAACGGGCCCCGCCGTCGCCTGACGGTAATTTATTGATTTGTCATATTACTGAAATCGAAATCTGGACGACTTGCGATTTCGCAGCGATTTCCCTTGACCGGCCACGGCTGACTTCGCCGATCTTGAGCCGGATCATGGCGCGGCAAAGGGAGATCCCGGCTGCCAGGTCGAGCCCCCCCTTCCGAATCCAGCGAACAGGAGCAACCGATGAGCGATGCATTGGATTATCTGGTCAAGGTGCGCGGCGATGCCCTGGGCCACTACTTCAAGTTCCTCAAGGATGCCGGCAAGCATCTCGACCCGAAGACCCGCAACCTCATCTCGGTGATCACCAAGGTCGACGTCCAGACCGAGGGGGGATTCAAGCAGTACCTCACGCGCGCGCTGCGCGAGGGCGCAAAGCCGATCGAGATCATCGACGCGCTGCTGATGGCCTTCCCCACCCTCGGCCTCGCCAAGATCGTGTGGGCGACCGAGATCCTGCTCGCGATGGACATCCCCGACTTTCGCCCCGAGATGCTCGGCGCGGAGGCGCGCTGGCATGACCTGCTGGACGCGAAGGAGATGAAGGACGGCGAGGTGCGGCGCATCGACTGCGACGGCCGCGGCCTGTTCGTCTACCACGGCAAGGGGGCGTTCAAGGTCTACGACTCGCGCTGCCCGCACCAGGTGACCAACATCCCGCACCTCGCGCTGCACGGCACCGAGCTGACCTGCCCCAAGCACCACTGGAAGTTCGACATCACGACCGGCGCCTGCACCGCCAAGGGCACGCACCCCCTCAAGTCCTTCGAGACCCAGGTGGAGAACGGGCGGCTGATGGCGCTGTGGTGACCCTGCCGGCCTGGGGCGCGATCACCCTCCGCTCTCCCCGCAAGGCCCGCGGTGGCGGCAGGGCGACTGGCGCGCCCGGCGGGCGCCGTGCAGCCGCTATCGAATCTCCTCGATGTATGTCCGCGCGATCGGCGTCTGCACGTAAAGGTTCCTGCCGTCGACCTTCGCCCAGAAGAAGTAGTAGCCCTTGTCCGGCTCGGTGGTGACCTTGCCGCCGCGCACCTCCCAGGTGCGCACGTGCGTGCCCTCGGCGAAGGTCACGCGATAGTCGCCTTCCAGCCAGGTCACGCCGAGGCGGGAGAGCCGGTTCTGGGTCTCCTCGGAGCAGCCCGCCGCGAAGGATGCGACGGCGCCAAGAACGGCCATGCGCGCAGCACGGGACAGGGTCACGCTCATTCAGGACTCCTCGGGACGGGATCCAGGGATCAGAACAGGCCGCTGACGTTGCCCGCCGCGTCCACGTCGATGGCCAGCGCGGCGGGCCGGCGCGGCAGCCCGGGCATCGTCATGATGGCACCGGTGGAGACGACCACGAAGCCCGCGCCCGCCGAGACCCTGGCCGAGGTCACGTTGAGCTCGAAGCCTTCGGGAGCGCCGACCGCCTTGGGGTTGTCGCTGAACGAGGCCGGGGTCTTGGCCATGCAGACCGGCAGCTCCCGGTAGCCCAGGTCCTCGATGCGCTGCAGCTCGGCCCGGGCCACGGCCGAGTACTCCACCGACCCCGCGCCGTAGATCCGGGTCGCGATCGTCTCGATCTTCTCGCGCAGGCCCGCGTCGAGGTCGTAGAGGAAGCGGAAGTCGGCCGGGGAGGCGCAGGCGGCGCAGACCCGCTCCGCCAGCGCGAGGCCGCCCGCCCCGCCGCCCTCGCGATAATCCGTGATCACGGCGGGCACGCCCAGGTCGCGGCACGCCGACTCGATCTCGGCGAGCTCCTCCGGGGTGTCGTCGAGGAAGCGGTTGATGGAGATCAGCACCGGCACGCCGAAGCGCTGCAGGTTGTCGACGTGCCGCCGCACGTTGGCCACGCCGTGCAGCGCAAAGGCCCGGCGCGTGACGACGAGCACCGCGCAGTCGGGCCGCAGGCCGCCGACGCGGCACTTGATGTCGAAGAACTTCTCCGCCCCGAGGTCCGCGCCGAAGCCCGCCTCGGTCACCGTGTAGTCGGCGAGCTTGAGACCGAGCCGGGTGGCGACGAGCGTGTTGCAGCCGTGGGCGATGTTGGCGAAGGGTCCGCCGTGCACGAGCGCCGGCGTGCCTTCGATTGTCTGGACGAGGTTCGGGTGGATCGCGTGCTTGAGCAGCGCGGCCGCGGCTCCCGCCGCGCCCACCTCGCCGGCGGTGATCGCCTTGCCGATGCGGTCGTAGCCGACGACCACGCGGCCGATGCGCCGCCTGAGATCGGCGAGATCGGCGGCGAGGCCCAGGATCGCCATGATCTCCGAGGCGGCGGTGATGTCGAAGCCGTCCTCGCGCATCACCCCGTTCGCGCCCCGCCCCTCGACGCCGACGATGATCGAGCGCAGCGTGCGGTCGTTCATGTCGATCACGCGCCGCCAGACCACCTTGCGCGGGTGGATCTCCGGCGCGAGCTGCTGGTGCAGGTGGTTGTCGACCAGCGCCGCGAGCAGGTTGTGCGCGGCCGACACGGCGTGCAGGTCGCCGGTGAAGTGCAGGTTGATCTCCTCCATCGGCAGCACCTGCGACCAGCCGCCGCCGGCCGCGCCGCCCTTGAGCCCCATGCAGGGGCCGAGCGAGGGCTCGCGGATGGCGACGATGGCCTTGCGCCCGAGCTGGGTCAGCGCCTGCGCGAGTCCGATGGTGGTGGTGGTCTTGCCCTCGCCGTAGGAGGTCGGCGTCATCGCGGTCACGAGCACCAGCCGGCCGTCGGGCCGGTCGGCGAGGCCGCCGAGCAGGCCGGCGGGCAGCTTGGCGATGTGCCGGCCGTAGGGCAGCAGGTCGTCGCCCGACAGGCCGAGCGCCTGCGCCACCTCGACGATGGGCCGGGGAGTCGCCGCCTGGGCGATGTCGATGTCCGAGCGCATGCGAGCCGCCGTCAGGCCCGCGGCACGCCGAAGCTGCCGAGCAGGCCGACGAGCTGCGCGCGACCGAGGCAGCGCTGGTTGTAGTAGTCGAGCAGCGCCTGGGTGTCGAAGGCGACGCGGATGCCCGGCGTGCCGTCGCCCGCGCCGTCGCCGCCGAGCACCGTCACGTCTTCCTCGGCGACGCCCTCGCGCTGCAGGAAGCCGCCGAGGATGCGGCGGCGGTCCTGCGGGTCGTGGTGCGGACTCAGCGCCCCCGTGAAGGCCTGCGCGTCGTCGTTCACCGCCGCGCGGAAGCCGTAGCAGGCGTCGAGCGCGGCCTTGCGCGCCAGCGCCTCGGTGCCGAACTGGAAGGCGGTGCCGATCGCCAGCACCTTGTAGCCCATGGTCTTGAGCGTCTCGATCAGCTCGATGCTGTCGGGCGCCACCGTCATGGCCTCGGCGATGCGCTGGGCGACCTCGCAGGGCAGGCCCTCGAGACGCGCGGCCGCGGCCGCGGCCGACGCGCGGGGCTGCTCGGGCGCGTAGGCCTCGCGCAGCTCGGCCGGCGTGATGCCGGCCTGCTGCATCACTTGCGCGAGCGTCTCGTTCGGGATCAGGCTGCCGGCGATGTCGAAGCAGACGACGCGCTTCTTCTTGTTGAACACGTCTGCGGACTGGAACAGGGCGCGGATGTCGAGCGCGCGCATCGCCTCGACCAGCGCCCCCTCGAGGTTCTCGAGCGGCAGCGCGGCGTGCGTGACGTCCGCGTGCAGCTCCATCAGGAACACCCCGGCGCGCGCCACGGTACGCATGAGCTCGATGTTGACGCGATAGCCGGCGAGCAGCGCAGAGGTGCGGGCGATCACGCCCGGCTTGTCCCGGCCGACCAGGACGATCAGCAGGGTGCGGCGGTCCGAGGGGCGCGGCACCGGCTGGTACTTCTCGACCGTGAGCGAGAGCCCAGTGTCCTCGCCGATCGCGCCGATCAGCGCCCGGAACGGCTCGGCGCCCAGGGTCGAGTCGGCCAGGTCGACGACCATGAACAGCGTGAACAGGCCGTGCAGCACGTCCTGGCGCAGGTCGACGACGTTGCCGCCCGCCTCGGCGATGGGCCGGGTGATCTGCTGGACGAGGCCGACCGCATCGCGGCCGGCGCCGTAGACCACGTACAACTTCTCGCGCACTGCCATCGCCGCCTCCCTCCGCGACCCGCCGTGGCACCGCAGTATAGGCGGAGGCGCTAGACTGTCGCCCGCCCCCACCCGGAGACCCCGTCATGGCCGACGAACCCCGCCTGCGCATCGGCATCCCCAAGGGAAGCCTGCAGGACACCACCCAGACGCTCTTCCAGCGCGCGGGCTTCGATCTGCGCATCTCGGGCCGGTCCTATTACCCTGACATCGACGACCCCGAGCTCCAGTGCATCCTCATCCGGCCGCAGGAGATGTCGCGCTACGTCGGCCAGGGCGTGCTCGACTGCGCGATCACCGGCCTTGACTGGATCCTCGAGAACGCGGCGGACGTCGCCGAGCTCGCCGACCTGCGCGCGCCCTGGCCGAACTACGGCGTGGTGCGCTGGGTGATGGCCGCGAAGCAGGACGCGCCGTTCCAGACCGTCCGCGACCTCGCGGGCCGGCGCATCGCCACCGAGGCGGTTGGCATGACCCGCCGATTCCTTGCCGAGCACGGCGTCGACGCGGAGGTCGAGTTCTCGTGGGGCGCGACCGAGGTCAAGCCGCCGATCCTCGCCGACGCCATCGTCGACGTCTCGGAGACAGGCTCCTCGCTGCGCGCCAACAATTTGCGCGTGCTGCACGTGGTGCTCGAGAGCACGCCCCGCTTCATCGCCAACCACGCCTCGCTCGACGACGCCTGGAAGCGCGACAAGATCGAGCGCGTGCTGATGCTGCTCAAGGGCGCGATCGCCGCCGCGACGCGCGTGCTGCTCGCGATGAACGCGCCCTGCGGCAAGGTGGACGAGATCCTGCGCATCCTCCCCGCCCTCGCGACGCCGACCCTCTCGACCCTCGCCGATCCCGACTGGGTGGATCTCAGCACCGTGGTCGCAGAGAAGCAGGTGCGCGAGCTGATTCCGCGGCTCTACGCCGCGGGCGCGCGCGGCATCATCGAGGTGCCGATCAACAAGATCATCGAGTGATGCGGGGGCGATGCCGATGCCGGGCTTCGGACTGATCGTGATCGGCGACGAGATCCTCTCCGGCCGGCGCGAGGACAAGCACTTTCCGGCGGTCCGGCACCTGCTCGCGGACCGGGGTCTGCGCCTCGCCTGGGTCTGCTACCTCGGCGACGACCGTCAACGGCTGACCGCGGCCCTCGAGCGGACCTTCGCCGGCACCGACGTGGTGCTCAGCACCGGCGGGATCGGCGCCACCCCGGACGACCACACCCGCCAGGCGGCTGCGGCGGCCCTCGGGCGACCCCTCGCGCTGCACCCGGAGGCGGCCGCGCTCATCGCCGATCGCACCCGCGAGGCGGGCCTCCCCCTCACGCCCGAGCGGCTGCGGATGGGTGAGTTCCCCGAGGGAGCGACTCTGATTCCCAACCCCGTGAACCGGATTCCCGGCTTCTCGCTTCGCGACCACCACTTTGTCCCGGGCTTCCCGGTAATGGCGCAGCCCATGATCGCCTGGGTGCTGGACACCCACTACCGCGACCGGTTCGGCAGCGAGGCGGAGGCCGAGGCGTCGTTTGTCGTGCACGGCCTCGCCGAGGCCGCGCTCACGCCGCTGATGGAGGCGATCGAGCGCGACCTCCCCGGCGCGAGGGTGTTCAGCCTGCCGCACCTGGATCCGGAACGGCGCACGGCCTACCGGATCGAATTGGGGGCGAAGGGCGAGCCGGTGGCGGTGGACGAGGCGGTGCGGCGGCTGCGCGAGGGCGCGACGCGACTCGGCGGTCGGATCGACTGAGCGGCCGGCGCGTCCCATCGCCAGCCGCCAGCGGTCAGCTCACCTCGATCATTCGCCGGTACTCGGTCGCGTCGAAGAAGGTCTCGATTGCGACGATCCGCCCCCCGGCGACGCGGAACCAGACCACCACCGGGACGACCATCAGCTCGCTGATCCGGATGCGGTAGTCGACGATGGCGCACACCTCGTCCCCCTCGGCGAAGGTCCGGCGCCGGTCCAGACCCTCCAGTACCGGCCCGATGCGCGAGATGTAGGCAGCGAAGGTGTCGGCGTCGTCGATGGACGCGATCGGACTGCGATGGCGGAACGCGCCATTCGCGAGGCAGGCCCGCAAGCCGTCGAAATCGCGCGCGGCGAAGGCCTCGAAGTAGGCATCCACCACCTGGGCGGGCGTGGCGTTCGCGGGCAGCACCGGCTTGTCCTGGCGTGGGGCAGATCGGCGCGATTAAAGCAGGAAACCGGAGGGTTGGGCGATTTCCGTCGCCGCCCTAACCTATGCCCATGCCGCTCGAGTGCTATGCCCAGCGCCTGCTCGACCCCTTCCGCGGGGTGATGCTCACCATCCGCTTCGGGGCCGCGGAGGCCGTCAGCCTCGATGGCCGGCGCTGGGACATCTACGTCGCGAACGACCTGCTGCGGGACGGGGTCACTGCGCGCGGCGAGGTGCAGGTCAGCGACATCCGCTACGGCAGCTGGTCGGTCGAGCAGGGCCTGCGGCGGGGCTCGATCACGCCCTCCGATGACTTCAGGCGCATGGAGGCCCTCGGCGCCGTGGTCTACCAACACCTCCTGCGCGTGCACGACCAGATCCCCTTCCCCTTCGCCGACCGCTTCGAGCTCTGGCTGCTGGATGGGGAAGGACGGCCGCTGGCGCTGCTGCAGAGCGCGGTCCGCGCCGCGGACCTCCGGCTCGACCACGCGCCGCGCTGGCGGATCGGCATGCGGGCCCGCGAGCGCTTCGCGAGCGACGCGCTCGTTGGGCTCCCCGGCTGCGGGGGGAACGCCGCGGGGTACCTGGAGGACTACGTGAACCGCCGCGCCGGGATCCAGCCGGCCGCCCAGTGGTTCGAGCGCGGGGCGCGCGGCCGCGGGGTGGCCCTGGACGGGATGAACCTCGCGCCCGGGCTCCTGGGGCGGGAGTTGCCGAGCGAGGCCTTTCCCCCGCTCCCCCTCGCCGACCTCGGCCACGACGCGCCGCACAGCGCCCTGGTGGACGACTTCCACGCCTGGCTGGCCCCGTGGCTGCTCGCCCTGGGTCACCTGGATCGGGCGTTGCGCGCCCGGCTGGAGGGCCAGGCCCGCGCACAGGCCCTGGCCGTGCAGTCGCAGCACTGCCTCTATCCGGAAATTGCCGACGAGGCCACGGTGCGGGCCACGCTGGTGGAGGCCCGGCTACGCGGCGCGCAGCCCGCAGCCGAGACCCGCCACGGGCCCCTGTCCACCTTCTACATCGAGCTCGAGGACGGACCGCCCGATCTCACGCCGTCGGGCTGAAGGGATTCGACACTCAGGCCGCAAGCGTCGGCTGCCAGCGGCGCGCCCCCAGCCGCTCGGCGAGCTGCATCGCGGCCGCGTTCGTGAGCGTGAATCGCCCGCCGCCCCCGCTGATCCGCACGCCGTCGCGCTGCGGATCGAGCTCGAGCATCATGCCGTCACACTTGAGCGGACCGAAGCGCGAGCCCTCGCCGTCGATGGCGGCAGCGCGCAGCGCGTCGCCGATCTGCGCGAGCTCGTGCCCGCCTTTGCAGATCCGCAGGAAGTAGTCGTGCACCAGCGAAACGAGCGGACACGCGGCGGTCACCATCGGCCCGTGCGCGCCAGCGCGCGGATTGCCCTCGACTGCGGCCGCCATCTTGTCGATCCACTCGTCCAGGCTCTGGCCTTGCGCCTCGGCGAGGGCCTGCAGACGGCGCAAGCTTTCCTGGCTCAGCGAAGACGTTTGCATGGCGCGATCCTCCGAAACCTTCTTTTAGCGCAATGCTGTGACGCGCTCCTGACGGTCGCGTGATCGAAGCAGCGACGCCTCGGCCGGACCTCGAAGGTGGGCAGGTAGTATCGGATCCGATGCCGGCACGGTACCCCCAAAGCCGGGACTCGGCTATTCGTGCGCGTACTTACGTATAACTACGTATGCCGCCAGGACCGGGGGCTCAGCCGGGGTCGCAGCGACCGGCGAGGCTGACGAGCTCCGCCAGGTTCGACGCGCCCATCTTGTGCATCACGTGGACCCGGTGCGCCTCCACCGTGCGCACGCTGATGCCGAGCACGCGCGCGATCTCCTTGCTCGAGCTGCCAGACGCGACGAGGCGCATCACCTCGCGCTCGCGGGCGCTGAGCCGGCGATGGCGCGCCGTGATCTCCTGGCGCAGCGCGCGCTCACTGCGCTGCTCCTGGTCGATGGCGAGAGCGCGCCGCACGCGCTCGAGCAAGGCCGCGCCGGTCACGGGCTTCTCCAGAAAGTCGACCGCACCGGCCTGCACTGCGCGAACCGCCATGGGAATGTCGCCGTGGCCCGTCAGGAAGACGATGGGGGCTCGCAGGCCGCGGCCGCGCAGCGCCTCCTGCACCTCGAGGCCGCTCAAGCCGGGCATGGCCACATCCAGCAGCACGCAGCCCGGACGATCGTCGACGCAGTCCTCCAGGAAGGCGAGGCCGTCGGCATAGCTCGCGACCGCGAAACCCGCGCTCTCGAGTAACTGGACGAGCGCCGAGCGCAGCGCCTCGTCGTCGTCCACCACAAAGACAGTCGGCGTCATGAGGTGAACGGCAGGGTGAAGTGCAGGATGGCGCCCGGCGCGTGCACCTCCGGCCACAGACGCCCTCCCTGCGCCTCGATGAGACTGCGGCAGATCGGCAGGCCGACGCCCAGCCCGTGCGCCTTGCGCGTGAAGAAGGGCTCGAACAGGCGCGCCGCGGTGGCCGCGTCGATGCCGGGGCCGCTGTCGCGCACCGTGACCAGGGCCTTTCCCTCGATTTCGCCGGTGGTCACCAAGACCGTCCCGCCCCCGCCTGCGTCGCCCTGCATGGCCTCGATCGCGTTCGTGAGCAGGTTGAGCAGGACCTGCTCGACATAGACGTCGACGCCGCGCACCGGGGGCAGTGACGCCGCGAGATCCAGCGCGAGGCTCACGCCGCTGCTGCGCGCCTGGGGCGCCAGCAGCCCGCAGGCCTCCTGGACGACGGCATTGAGATCCATCGGGCCGGGCTCCGCCCTGCCTCGGCCGACGAAGGCGCGCAGGTGCCGGATCACGGCGCCGGCGCGCAGGGCCTGCTCGCTGATGCGCTCGAGCGTCGCCGCCACCTTGGGCAGGTCGGGCGCGGCATGGGCGAGCAGCTGCTGGCCCGCGCCCGCGTAGGTGGCGATCGCCGCGAGCGGCTGATTCAACTGATGCGCCAGCATCGTCGCCAGCTCGTTCGCCGTCTGCAGGCGCTGCAGTCGCGAGGCCTCCTCGAGGTGCAGGCGCGACTCGTCCTCCGCCCGCACCTGATCGGTGATGTCGATGCCCGTGCCGATGAGAAAACTGACCTCGCCCTGCGCGTCCTTGATGAGCGTGTTGCGCCAGCGGATCAGGCGCAGGCTCCCGTCGCGATGCCGCCAGTGGTTCACGTGCTCGACGAAGGACTCCCCCCCACGCAGTCGTGCCGTCGCCCGCTCGACCCCGTCGAGCTCCTCGGCCGGAATCAGGTCGAACCAACGGGTGCTGCCGATCAGCTCGGTCTGGCTGAGACCGGTGACGGTCTCGCAGGCCTTGTTGAAGCGGACCAAGCGGGCCTCGCGGTCTAGCACGAGGATGAGGGTCGCCGCCGTGTCCAGGATCGCATCGACGAAGTTGCGCTCGGCGCGCAGCTGCTCGGCGCCGCGCAGCACGTCCTGCTCGAGCTCCTGACGCCTGCCGATGTCGCGCACGAAGCCGACCCAGCGACCGTCCGACAGGATGGTGTCGCTGACCTCGACCGGCGTCAGCGTCCCGTCCTCGCGCCGGATCGTCCACTCGGCGACGTTATCCCCGCCCCGCAGCAGGCCCTCGCGGATCGCGAACAGGCGCGCGACGTCCTCCGGGGGGATGAAGTCCATGATGGTCCTGCCGATGATTCGCTCGCGCGGGTGGCCGAAGATGCGGCAGCCCGCGGCGTTCACGTCGACGTAGCGGCCTTCGAGGTCGGCGATGAACACGCCGTCGGGGGCGTTCTCGATCAGCTCGCGCAGGCTGGCGTCGCCGGACGCGGCCTTCGGCGGGCGGCGGTCCCTGCGTGGCTGCGCGCGCGGCTCAGACATGGCGCTCCGGCTCCGCTTCCCCTGTGGGGAGGCAAGCTTAGCGCACCCCTCGGCGACGCGCGGCAGGCGCAAAAAAGCCCGCATTGCGCGGGCTCGGATTGGCTCCCGAGGTAGGATTCGAACCTACGACCAAAGGATTAACAGTCCTCTGCGCTACCGCTGCGCCACTCGGGAATGAGGACGCGGCATGTTACGCAGCACCCTTCGCATCGTCAACACGCTCAGCCGCAGCGGATGGGCGTGCCATCGTCCTCCGTCTCGGTGACGCGCGGCCGGCCGGTGTTGGAGATCACCACGGCGCGGCCGGGCGTGCGCTCACTGGTCGGGCAGATGCGGAAGGTCGCGTTGGTGCCCCCGGCCGTGCCCTCGGGCTGATAGACGACCTTGCGCCGGCCGGTCGATGTGGTGATGCGCACGCCGCCGAGGTCCGGCTGCGAGCGCCGCAGCAGCGGTTCATCGGCGTCCAGGGCGCGGTCGGCGTCGCGGTCCTCGAACACCATGAAGCCGCCGGCCCACTCGTAGGTGTCGGCGCACTGCGCGCCATCGTCGGTGGGGCACAGCACCACGCGGTGCCCGCTCGTCACCGCCGAGATGCGCGCGAGCTGCAGGTGCGTCATCACGTCGGTCACCGCGACCACGACCTCCTGACGCGCGAGCATCCCGCGCATGCCCGGAATGCCGACGGCCAGCAGCACGATGGCCACGGCGACCGTGGTGATGAGCTCGATGGCGGTGAGGCCGCGACTGCGACTGATCGGATACGCACGGACGTCCATGTCCCTCTCCTTCCCTGGTGGCTTTCCCGGCCGGCATTCCTTGCCGGCCACCCGCCGTCAGCGACGGCGCACTCCCGCATTCGCCGCCCGGGGCGGCGAGGCTGTCACTTCACCGCGGCCTCGAGGCGGTCCAGCGCCTTCTCGAGGTTGCTCATGCTGGTCGCGATCGACAGGCGAATGTGGCCGCTCAGGCCGAAGGCAGTGCCCGGCACCAGCGCGACGCCGGCCTGTTCGATCAGGTGCTCGGCGAGCTCGACGTCGTTCGCCACGTCGTCCAGGCGGTCGATCGCCTCCTGCACGTTCGGAAACAGGTAGAAGGTCCCGTCCGCGGGCAGGCAATGGATTCCCGCCATGCGGTTGAGGCGCCACACGACGTGATCGTGCCGCTCCTTGAAGGCGGCGACCATCTCGTCGATGCAGTCCTGCGGGCCGTTCAGCGCCGCCTCGGCCGCGACCTGCGCGATCGAGGTCGGGTTCGAGGTGCTCTGCGACTGCACCTTCTTCATCGCCTTGATGAGCTCGACCGGCCCGCCCGCATAGCCGATGCGCCAGCCGGTCATCGAGTAGGCCTTCGACACGCCGTTGAGCACCACGGTCCGGTCGTTGAGCTGCGGCGCGACGTTGAGGATGTTCACGAACGGCGTCTCCGCGTCCCAGCGGATGTGCTCGTACATGTCGTCGGTCGCGATCACGACGCGCGGGTGCTCGGCGAGCACAACCGACAGGTGCAGCAGCTCCTCTGCCGTGTAGGCCATGCCCGTCGGGTTCGACGGGCTGTTGATGACGACGAGCTTGGTCTTGGGCGTGATCGCGGCCGCGAGCTGCGCGGCGCGGATCTTGAAGCTCTGGTCGTCGCCCGCCTTGATGAACACGGGCTGGGCGCCGGCGAGCAGGGCCATGTCCGGATAGGACACCCAGTACGGCGCGGGAATGATCACCTCGTCGCCCGGGTCGAGCAACGCCTGGCAGAGGTTGAAGAAGCTCTGCTTGCCACCGACCGAGACGAGGATCTGCTCGGGCCGGTACTCGAGCCCGTTGTCGCGGCGGAACTTGGCGATCACCGCCTGCTTGAGCGAGGGCGTGCCATCGACGTCGGTGTACTTGGTGAAGCCCTTGCGGATGGCCTCGATGGCCGCGTCCTTGATGTGCGGGGGCGTGTCGAAATCGGGCTCGCCGGCGCCGAGCCCCACCACGTCCTTGCCCGCGGCCCGCATCGCGGCGGCTCGCGCGGTGACGGCGAGCGTGGGCGAGGGCTTGACGGCCTGGACGCGGGCGGACAGCTTGATGCTCATTCGGTCGACTCGGCAGATCGGATCAGGCGGGGCTCCGCCCGCCACGCCGCCGCCCCGGACGGGCGGCGAAAAAGCGGCTGGTATGATAGCGAATCCCCCTGTGCCGCAGAAAGCCGTGGACCGAGGATTCGAGCTCGTCAGCCAGTTTGCCCCGGCGGGAGACCAGCCCGAGGCCATCGCCCGCCTGGTGCGGGGCCTTGGCGACGGCGAGGCCGGCATGACCCTGCTCGGCGTCACGGGCTCGGGCAAGACCTTCACCATCGCCAACGTCGTCCAGGCGGTGCAGCGCCCCACCCTCGTGCTGGCCCCGAACAAGACCCTGGCGGCCCAGCTCTACGGCGAGTTCAAGGAATTCTTCCCGCGCAACGCCGTCGAGTACTTCGTCTCCTACTACGACTACTACCAGCCCGAGGCCTACGTCCCCTCGAGCGACACCTACATCGAGAAGGACGCCTCGATCAACGAGCACGTCGAGCAGATGCGCATGTCGGCCACGAAGGCCCTGCTCGAGCGTCCCGACGTGCTGATCGTGGCGACCGTCTCCGCGATCTACGGCCTCGGCGACCCGCGCATGTACCTGCAGATGGTGCTGCACCTCACGCGCGGCGACCGCATCGACCAGCGCGCCATCCTGCGCCGCCTGGCGGAGATCCAGTACAAGCGCAACGACCTGGACCTTGGGCGCGGCACCTTCCGGGTACGGGGCGACGTGATCGACATCTTCCCCGCCGAGTCGGACGCCGAGGCCCTGCGCGTCGAGCTGTTCGACGACGAGGTCGAGTCGCTCGCGCTGTTCGACCCCCTCACCGGCGAGGTGCTGCGCAAGGTCGCGCGCTATACCGTCTACCCCAAGACGCACTACGTCACGCCGCGCGAGACCGTGCTCGCGGCGGTCGACCAGATCCGCGAGGAGCTCGCGGCCCGCCTCGCGCAGCTCAAGGCGGCGGACAAGCTGGTCGAGGCGCAGCGGCTCGAGCAGCGCACGCGCTTCGACCTCGAGATGATGCTCCAGGTCGGCTACTGCTCGGGCATCGAGAACTACTCGCGCTACCTGTCGGGGCGGGCCGCCGGCGAGCCACCGCCGACCCTGTTCGATTACCTGCCGCGCGAGTCGCTGCTCGTCATCGACGAATCGCACGTCACCGTGCCGCAGCTCGGGGCCATGTACCGCGGCGACCGCTCGCGCAAGGAGACCCTGGTCGAGTA